>Ga0207834_1000541_pt1 | contig 13420 bp, 17 predicted proteins | sample LuqExpMetagenom5_FD_187763 | JGI IMG/M metagenome (GOLD analysis project Ga0207834, IMG submission 187763) | Tropical forest soil microbial communities from Luquillo Experimental Forest, Puerto Rico - Sample 5 (SPAdes) | ecosystem: Environmental > Terrestrial > Soil > Tropical forest ...
GGCTTGTAAAAAGCTATCGTTCCACAAGGCAGATAGCTGATTTCTGCAGCGGAATAATAGGAGGGAATATGGACGCCGAAAGTATAAACAGAGAGGGCGAACTGCCGGAAGCTCATCGCTGCGCTGACATGCAGGAATTGTATCGCGCGGCTGCCAACGATATCGAAAAACTAGAGAGCAGTGGGATGAAGTCCATTGCTGTCATAATGAAAACTGAACGTGAATGTACCGACGCATACAATGCACTCTGTAAATACACGGAGCTTAGCCTTATTACCGGTGAACGCCAGGAATTTTTCAGCGGCACAGTGGTCATACCGTCCTATCTTTCTAAAGGTCTGGAATTTGACGCCGTACTTGTGATCTGCCCGGACGGCGATATTAATCAGGGGGATGAAGCGAAGGGGCTATTATATACAGTCTGTTCAAGAGCGCTTCACATGCTGCATTTTTATTGTGTAAAAGAACTTCCTGAGTTTTTAAAAAGCCTGCCCGAGTCTTCTTTCACATATTTTGACTGGTGTTAGCCTCGGCTTATTTTATGGGTCCATTGACCAACAATTCCTTGACAGTGCGTTTTCTTTCTGTTATTATTATTCAGTAAAACAAAGAAGAAGTCATCCGCTTCTCACCTTACGGAAATGTCCGGTAAGGTAAATAGTGAAGGTTCAAGGTGTAACTTAGCTATGTGGTGGATTGACAGACTTCTGCAATCCACTTTTATTTTGCCCGGAGGTGTTTTAATATAAGTAGTAAAAATGAATTGATGATTAACGAGGAAATCAGGGATAAGGAAGTGCGTGTTATCGATTCGGACGGATCGATGCTGGGCGTGATGCCTCTAACGGATGCTCAGAAGCTCGCAGTTACCAAGGATCTGGACCTTGTTAAGATCGCCCCGCAAGCAGCGCCGCCAGTCTGCAAGATCATGGACTATGGAAAGTACATGTTCGAACTTGCGAAGAAGGAAAAGGAAGCAAGGAAGAATCAAAAGGTTATAAGCATTAAGGAAGTTTGGATCAAGCCTACTATCGAAGACCACGATTTCGGCTTCAAGGCAAAAAATGCGTATAAATTCCTGCAGGATGGCGACAAGGTGAAGGTAAGCGTACGTTTCAGGGGCAGGGAAATGAATTACACATCTCTGGGCGAGCAGGTACTTAATAAATTCGCGGATGCGGTTGCAGAAGTGGGAACATTGGAGAGAAAGCCGAAGCTCGAAGGCAGGAGTATGACAATGATACTCAATCCCAAGCAGCAATAGGACCTTTCATAGCATCCCGGGATGCCTTCAGGTATTTACGGGTGCGATACAGTACAAAATAGGAGGAGTAAATATGCCAAAGGTTAAAACACACAGCGCGTCTAAAAAAAGATTTAGAATAACCGCCACCGGCAAGGTTAAGATGAATCATGCATTCAGAAGCCATAGACTCGTGTCGAAGGCAAAAAAGGCAAAGAAACACCACAGGCTCGGAGCTTATGCTTCTTCTGCCAATGAAGCAACAGTTAAAATGCTTGTACCGTACAAGTAAGAAGAAGGAGGAAGAATAATATGTCAAGAGTCAAAGGTGCAGTAAGGACACGTGCCAGGCACAAAAAAATATTGAAACTAGCCAAGGGTTATTTCGGAGGCAAGAGCAAGCTTTTCAGGATCGCCAATCAGGCAGTCATGAAATCGCTCTCATACGCATACAGGGACAGGAAAGCCAAGAAGAGGAACTTCAGGCAGCTTTGGATCGCAAGGATCAATGCAGCTGCAAGAATAAACGGCATGAGCTACAGTAGGTTCATGAACGGTCTCAAAAAGGCCGGCGTCGGCCTTAACAGGAAAGTTCTGGCCGACATGGCTGTAAACGATGCGCAGGGCTTTGCACAGCTCGTCAACAGCGTAAAGAATGCTTAATGATCGTTTGATTTAGAGATAGGGGGCTGAAAAGCCCCTTATTTATTTCGAGGAGTAGTTATGACAAGGCTGACAGGGAGCAGTAATCCCGTTATAAAAGAAATACGTTCGCTGAAAAACAAAAGCGACAGGGAAGAAAAAGGCCTTTTCTTTATCGAGGGGACAAGGTTTGTTTCGGAAGCGCTGAAGGAAAATGCAGGTATACGCTGCATAGTATTTTCAGAAGCATTTCTGTCAGGCGGCGCATCAGCGGAAATTATCAACGATGTGAAAGGGAAGGGAATTATCTGCTACGAAGTCCCGGACAGCCTCTTTGGCTCGATCTCGGATACTCAGAACCCGCAGGGTATACTGGCGGTACTTGAACTGAAAAGGAAACTGCTTCGGGATACGGCCATCAGTGAAGGACTGCTGATACTTCTTGATAATATCAGGGATCCCGGCAATATGGGCACTATCATAAGGACTGCAGATGCGGCAGGGTGTGCGGGAGTAGTAGTATCGGACGGCTGTGCCGATATTTACAACCCCAAGGTACTGCGTTCGACCATGGGTTCTGTCTTCCATTTACCGGTCTGTTACGGAGGCAGCATATCGGAAATGATGCAACTCATAAAGCAGAGGGGTTTCCTGCTTTGCGCATCGCACCTCGAGGGTTCGGTAAGCATATACGATGCCGATCTGTCAGGTAATACCGCATTGATAATCGGCAGCGAGGCAGAGGGGATAAGCGTTGAAACAGCAAGGAACGCCGACCTTCTCATAAAAATACCCATGGCAGGCCGTGCTGAATCGTTGAATGCATCTGTTGCCGCAGGTGTGATGATGTTTGAGGCGATGAGGCAAAGACGTACAAGATAAGAGCATACAAGATAAGAGCATAAACGATAAGAGCATACAAGATAACACGTATATGGAAGCGGATACTCCAATTCACAACCATGTCATGTCAAGCAGGTATCAGAATATATTCACAAGGCTCGGTTTTTCCCTTTCCGGTATATGGATAATAAATAGTCTCAGCGCGGCTGCTTCTGCAAGTGCGCTTGCATTGTCCTTTCCCTTTATGAACATCTGTAATTTGGCAAGGGTCTCGTCGATATTATCTATCTCCTGATGGTCTATCAGGGCGGACCAGTAACCTTTCACCCCCGACCAGGAGTTTATCATCTGAGTAAGCTGAGCATCGGCCTGATTCCATTTGCTGGAACCGATACTGGTTTCGACAGCATCGATGGACTGCTTCATATTTTGTGAGCCGTTATACAGAAACCTCTGTGAGAATACACTCAATAAGATTATTATCAAGGTCAGAGCGGTGATAGCGCCAAGTATCCTGACAGTAGCACTGTGTCTCATATCACCGGTCACCTCCTTTGGCTTTAGCCTGGATGGAGAGTTTGCCCGCCGGGTCGACGCAGGCCAGTAGTATCTCGGAGGGATCGCTGTAGTTCTGCTTCCTCATCTCCTGAATAAGCCACTGCCTGTCTTTTCCGATAGTTTTAAGGTTATTTGTCATGATATGACCGTCAATAACAACATCGACCGTTATACCTTCGTAGTCCGTCTTTATATTCATATCGGCGGGATTCAGAGGCCTTTTCTGCGACTTCGGTATCACGCTCAGCTGGCCGTTTGTTTCAAGTATGGCATACTCTATGTCCGTAACGTTGGGGTAATCCTTTATCCTTAACTGTTCAAGCAGATCGTTCAAAGTGTAGAGTTCTTTTCTTAACGCATCTTCCTTGATCCTGCCTTTTTCAATAAGTATGGTCGGCTTGCCGCAGATTATCGCCCTTGCCCGTATGCTTTTCAAAGTCAGGAAGGACATGAGGAGCTGTGTGATAAGAAGCGTGAGGATCGGAATGATCCCGTTTACGAGAGGGATACCTGTATTCTGCATCGGAACGGCTGCAAGCTCAGATATCATGATCGCTATAGCGAGCTCGTAAGGCTGCAGCTGGCCTATCTGCCTTTTACCCATAACTCTCATTACTATTACCACCAGCAGATACAAAATGAGAGCCCTTATAAATACTACCAACATATTCTTTCTCCTGTCAGTTATTTTTACAATAACTTATTCTTTGCCGCATGGTATGCAGTTATTCAAAGTGTTTTTTTACCGACTTCCAGATTCTGAATGATTACATTGCAAAATTAGTTGAAGCGGGTATAATAGGAGAGGGGACACACCTTCAAAGGGCTGCCCAAGGTATGTCCCTTTTTGACGCTAAAGTTGCATAATACTTTGTTTGTGGGAGCTGAATGTATGAATATTATTATAATCGGTTGCGGCAAGGTTGGCTCGAAATTCGCACATGCTCTTGCCGACGATGGGCATGACGTGGTCGTTGTGTCAAACGACAGGAATGAATTCAAGGCATTGCGGCACGACTTCAAGGGCATAACGGTCACGGGCGTCCCGATAGACCAGGATGTACTTAAGCAGGCGGGCATCGAGAACGCTGATGCTTTTGCCGCAGTGACCCCCGATGATAATGTAAATATCATGGCTTGCCAGGTAGCGAAGGAAATCTTCAAAGTGCCGAGAGTTATAGCCAGGATCTATAATCCGGAGCGCGAACACGTATTCCATACGTTCGGACTGAACACTATCTGCCCTACGAACCTGACAGTCGACGTACTGAGGTCAAAAATACTCGGCGAATCCGAAAATACATCGCACTATGCAATTTCCGGGGAAGCGTTCACATTTAAAAGGGAACCTGTAAAATCTGAATATAATGGTAAGAAGCTGAGTGCGGTAAAACTCAAAAAGGACAGTTATATTTTCGGCGTAGTGCATAACGGATCATTCAGCTTCCCGAACCCGGTCATCAGGCTGAATACGGGCGACAGCATAATTGTTGCGTATCTGACACGCTAAGGCTCGGCTAAGAAAAACGATGCATAAGGGAGGTTATTTATGTATATTGTCATAGCAGGCGGAGGAAAAGTAGGTTACTATCTTGCAAAGACGCTTTTATCATACAAGCATGAGGTCGTAGTTATAGAACCGCAGGCGGAACTCTGCGAAAAACTGGCCAATCAACTTTATATCAGGGCGTGCAACGGCGACGGTACTACGATAGACAAGCTCGAGGAAGTTGATGCGTCGAGGGCGGACATATTCGTTGCCACAACGGGAAGGGATGAGGACAACCTGATCGCCTGCCAGCTCGCAAAAAATAACTTCCATATAAAAAGAACCATAGCCAGGGTAAACAATCCCAAGAATATCGAGGTTTTCAAAAAACTTGGCGTAGATATGGCAGTAAGCAGCACGTCTATGATGGCTGAGCTTATCGAACAGGAGATCGACTACAGCGGCATCAAAACGTTGATAAAGCTGAGAAATGGGAAGATCACACTGAATGAAATAGAATTGCATGAGAATTCGATCGCGTGCGGAAAGAAGCTCATGGATCTAAAACTGCCGAACAACAGCCTCCTGATCTCCATCATCAGGGACGATGACGTATTTATTCCAAACGGGCAGACGGTGCTGCAAAAAGGCGACTATATCATAGCAGCTTCTTCGAGCGAAGATCAGGAAAGGCTCAAGGAATTCTTCCTCTAATAACTCTCAAGTAAAAAAGAGCACCTGGTTTTGATCCGGGTGCTCTTGACTTTTCCAGTTAACGATTTTTAATTAGCCTACTATTACCTTGCCTTCGGGATACACGATATCGGTATTGTTTTTGTGTGATATCATCGTAAGCGCAAGCGCAAAGGTAACAGGTCCGACCCTGCCCAGAAACATCAGCATTATAAGCAGCAGCTTGCTGATCGGATGCAGGTATGGGGTCATGCCTGTTGTCAGGCCTACCGTGCCGAAGGCTGAGACGGCTTCAAAAAGGATGTTTATAATCGGACGGCCTTCTATTAGAGTCATGACTACCGTTACGATCAACACAAGCAGTGCGCTGAAGCCAATAATTGCCAGCGCTTTTATTATTGTCGGGAATGTTAAGCGCCTTTTAAATATCACAATTTCATCCGACCCCTTAAGCTGCGAAAGTATAGCTATCATAACTATGCCAAACGTCGTTACTTTTACTCCGCCTCCGGTCGATCCCGGCGCAGCGCCTATAAACATAAGGATGATCGTCGTCAGCTTTGAGAGGCCGCTCATCGCATTCTGGTTTATTGAATTGAAGCCCGCCGTCCTTGGTGTTATCGATTGGAACATCGCCGCGTTGATTTTCCCCGGCAGGTCAAGCTGTCCCAATGTAGCGGGGTTGTTGTATTCAAGCAGGAAGAATATCAAAGCGCCGCCGAATATCAATACGGGAGTTATTGTAATGACCAGTTTGGTATGCAGTAACAGGCTCTTGTTCTTCCTGTAATCGTATATATCCTTCCATACGACAAAGCCGAGGCCGCCCATAATTATTAACGAACCTATCGTATAAATAACGACAGGATCATTATTGTAATATAATAGGCTTGTAAAATTGCCCTTCCCGGAGATGCTCATCAAATCGAAGCCCGCGTTACAGAAGGCCGCGATTGAATGAAAGACGCCCATATAGATGCCTTTCAGGCCGTATTCCGGAACGAAGCGGGTCGATAAAAGCAGCGCGCCCAGCAATTCTGCGCTTACGGTTACCAGAATAACGTTTTTTACCAGCTTGGTGATCCCCTGAAACGAGTAATAACTGATGGATTCCTGCGCCAGTACCATGCTCCTGATCCTGAATTTCTTGCCGAGCAGGGAATAGAAAAAAGTAGCGAAGGTTATAATGCCAAGTCCGCCCACCTGTATGAGAGATATTATCACGATCTGGCCGAATAACGTCCAGTGCTGGTATGTATCCTCTACGATCAGGCCTGTAACACAGGATGCGGATGTAGACGTAAACAATGCGTCGATAAGATCAGTGCTCTTTCCGTCCCTGGCTGAAACAGGCAGCATGAGCAGCAACGTTCCAACACATATGAGCAGGAAAAAGCTAAGTACGATCAGCACTGTCGGTCTGAAATTGATTATGTTTTTTACTCTTGTTTTCAACGCCTCAAGTCTCATATCATTACCTCAATTCAATAACCACTATTATAATACAAACTCTAAAAAAAGTATAAATATTTCTATTATTGAATAATAAGCGGATTAATGTAAAAGCTATTCTGGAAACAAAACAAGGGAGGGATATTATGTCTTTGACAACAAAAGAATTGATGCTGGTACAGGACAATATCAAAATGGCCGAAAATTCCATCAAGTTCCTTAACACCTGTGCCGAAATGGCAATGGATGCGCAGGTCAAGGGCTTGTGCCAGAGCATGGCGAAAGAGCATCAGCAGGATCTGACAACGCTGATCAAACACATCAACACTACATCGGTCCAATAGGAGGTAGAAAATGAACAAATTAACCGATAAAGAGATAATGCACACATTATTGAACGAGCATAAGCTTTGCGCTTCTTCATTGACGAATCTTATCCTCGAGAGTTCGGACCAGAACCTCAGAAACGACTGTTCGGGAATACTAAACAGGACTTTCCAGCATCAGAAAAACATTTTCGACATAATGTCGTCAAAGGGCTGGTATACAACTACGCAGGCGAGCCAGCAGGAACTCACCACTGCAAAGCAGGAAGTCAGCAAGATACAGTCGTCAATGAATGTAATGTAAAAACATTAAGGCAAGTACAGACGGTAATGTTCCATAACAAAAAAGCAGGTGGTCAAACCGCCTGCTTTTTGTTTTTTATCATTACTTCTTGTTGACGTCGTAATTGTTTCCGGTGTACGATTCAAATACTTTCTTGACTATATTACCGCCGATCTTGCCAGCATCCCTTGATGCAATGTCACCGTTGTAACCCTGTTTGAGGTTTACTCCGACCTGGTTGGCAATTTCATATTTCATCTGATTGAATGAAGTCGTATTTCTGCTGTTGTTTGCCATTTTATCACCTCCTCAGTTACTATTGTGCCTAAAAATACTATGTTTATTACTTGAAGTAATAACCAAGCTATATAGAATGAAGTAAATTTCTTATACATTGGTATTTGCTTCATTCTATTTCAGCTGTAATAAGTTGAATTAAATTCAACTTATATTGGTGAATGTTTTTAAAGACCCATTATAAAATTGGCGATATCTCTTGCAGCAAACGGATTCCTGTATTTGGCCTGCGATTTCTTTATTTCGATCAATTGCCTGAAGTCATCGGCAAGCAGTCCCGATACCGTATATTTTAATTCTTTTGGTTCGGTGCAGACGACTCCGAGCCCATGTTTCACGGCAAAATCGGGATTGCCCTCCTCCTGGCCGGGAAGCGCGCCCGTTATGACAAGCGGCAAGTTGCACATCACTGCCTCGATCATCGTATTGGGACTGGCGCGCGTGAACATAATGTCCGTATTCAGCATGATTTCCTGCACATTTTCCGTAAATCCCAGAATATCAACCCTGTCCCTGTATTTTTCGGCCAGAGTGTGCTCCAGCGCCTTCTTCATCAGTTTGTTCCTACCGCATAGTATTCTGACGCTGCAGTCAAAATTTTTGAGCAGAATCTTCGCAAGCCTGCTCATATTGCCGGAGCCTTCGCCGCCGCTCATGAGCATGAACCTGATGGGGTAGTGGGGCGTATAACCTGAGTCAGTCAAATTGACAGCCGATTTATCCAGGCCGCGGAGGTGTTCTGTAAACCTCTGCCTGACAGGGAAGCCAAACATACGGATGCGATCCTCGGGGACTCCGGATCTGATACATACTTCCTTTGCCTCCTCGGTAGGGCATATGGTATAATCCGCATTCGGGTTGCACCAAAGCTGAGTTATCGTCACGGGATCTGCAACTATCGCTATCAACGGTACATGGTAATTGATCCTTGCAAGTATGTTCGTTATAGAGGCGTTGTAATTTGGGTGCGTTGTAATGATTACATCGGGCTGCATTTCCTGCAGCAGCTTGACGAAACGGTCATAAATGGCAAGCTCGCTCAGTTCTGTAATCAGAGACGGCCGTTTTTCGGTTATTTCCCAAATCCTTCTCCAGATATCCTTCGATGTACGCGTAATTGAACCGTACATTTTTCCCGCGCGAAGCCCAATATTTCCGCCAAGTGCAAAACCGTCAACCACGTTCACATTTGTGCCTGGATAATTTTTGAACTGCTCCTGCAGGGATTCCGTAATGCTTTTATGACCGTGCCCTGTTACGTCGGAAGATATGATCAAAATGTTTTTAAACATATGTCGTTCCTTTTCTATGCCTGTTTTATTTGTCCATCCTTTAGGTAAAATGTCGCTGTTATAGTATCAGGCGGAAGTTCTGCATACATGCCGCCCAAAATGATGGTACAGTTGGGGAATAAACGCCTCGTTACGGATATTTCGCCGTCGCCCTTGGCTTTAAGATACCCGGCAATAAACTTTCTTTCTTCCTCCAGGGATTTTATTTCTTCCCTGAGCAAATAAACCCTGTCCGTCAGGCTTGCCGGATCAGTTCCGCTCTTGCCGGCTTCCATGCCTGACTGCTTTAATTTCTGCTGTTCTGTTTTTTTCATTCCTATTTCATGAAAAACTTCATCCAGACGTGTTACTAACTCTTGACGGTTGAAGCCGGTGACCTCTATCGTAGTCTTCCTTTCCATATTGGATCCGCATAACGGTACCGTTACATGGATCTCAGACCTGATATGCCCTCCTATGACCTGACCGTTTGAGGAATCGAATATGACGTCCCTGGCATTTATATCGCAATTCAGGCTGTAATAACCGATATGTGCGGTTTCGCCGCAAATGATCCGGACATTGTCTGCAAATTTTACGAATACATTTCTGGCTGCATGCACTTCGACCCTTTCTTTAGCGGATATTCCACCCTTGATGTATATACTGCCGTTGGTGCTGATGAGCCCTTTTACATTGCCGAGCCCAATATCGCTGTTGATTTCGATATCCCTTGTCGCTTCTACTGTAAAGCCGTCAAGTATGGTGCCCTTAATCGTAAGATAACCGTCAAATTTTATGTTGCCTGTGGATACACCTACATCGCCGTTTATTTCAAGGTGGTTGGAAATGCTTATCCTGCCGGAGGTATAGTTAACGGCGCCGCTTAACCGGGATTGAAGCGTCGTTTTACCTTCAGCGTAAACCTCGGCTACCGAATTCCTGTCGTAGTTCAATGCCGCAGTTTTACCTTTGACAGGCCTTATTTCTTCCCCCTTGACTGTTTTCCCAGGTTTTCCGTCGGTCGCCTCTATCCTTTCTCCGAGCCAATCACCCGGGTTGACCCTGTTTATCAGCTGCATTTCGTAATAATCGACTTTGCCGTCTTTTCGGATCTCCGGTTTTGACTCCTTAAGCTCATACATCGTGATTCTTGCGTCAGCACCGTCTTCAGCCGGAATCCCCTGCGCCACAGTATAGGGCACTCCCGGTCTGAGCTCTTTATTGAGGAAATCCAGACTGATCCCATATATTATACCATTCTGATCCAGCAATTTTAATATTTCTGACCTAATATTATCATAGGAACTCAATTCGTCCTGTGGGATATTGAAGGTAATGGTAGTGGTAAGCCCATCCGGCATGACCTCAGAATGCAAGCGTTCCTTTAACTGGCCGATTTTCTGGGATTTTGCAGGCGCGGACATGATCGAATTGCGCAAAACGCTGAGACTTGTAATGGTTATTTCAGGGTGAGCAGACAAAATGGACGATATCTTGTCTATCGGAAAACCCTTTTTGAAGGTTTCGACAAAAACATCGCTGTTTTCAGCGATGACTGCAAGATATTCATCTTTATAAATGATATTTGCGCCCATAAAAACCTCCTCTCCTTTTAATATTAATATCGGAAAAACCGGCTCAGAGGAACAGTACAAATAGCAGGCGCCAATATTTGCCGATGGCCTATACATATTATTAAAGCACTCTGTTAACTCTAAACTTAATGTGTTTGTTGAACAATATATCGGGAGATGATCTATCTGAGCTTGATACGAAAGCTACTTTGTTCAATATTGATTCTAATTGCAGTATTTTTTACGGCAGGGCAGTCTGCGTTCTGTGAGGAGAACCCTCCTTCCATAAATGCCATAACTGCCGTCGTTATAGAGGAATCATCAGGGCGTATCCTGTATAACAAGAATGCGACACAGAAGCGTTCCATTGCGAGTACTACAAAAATAATGACGGCCCTGGTGGCATTGGAACATGCGGATCTGGATGAACCTGTAATCATAAGTAAAAGGGCGGCAAGCATCGGAGGCTCGGTTATGGGACTGAGGACCGGGGATAGATATACGGTCAGGGAGTTGCTTTACGCAATGCTTATGGTATCGGCCAACGATGCGGCGATAGCGATCGCAGAGCATGTGGGAGGCAGTCTGGAAGATTTCGCAGTTATGATGAATAAAAAAGCGAAATCGGTCGGTGCAGATAATTCGAATTTTGTAACTCCACATGGCCTCGACTGTGCGGACCAGTATTCGACTGCATACGACGTCGCCCTAGTAACGAGAGAAGCTTTACGCAATCCAGTGTTTGCGGGGATCGTGTCCACCTACTCCTCAAATATTCCCGGACACAGCCTGTATAATACAAATGAACTGCTTGGAGTATATCCCGGGCTGGATGGCGTAAAAACCGGATATACCGGTAAGGCGGGCAGGTGCCTTGTCACAACTGCGAAGAGGAACGGCATGCGCGTGATCTCTGTGGTACTGGGGTCGCCGACCAGAAATGCGAGGGCGTATGCAAGCAGGGAAATACTCGATTACGCATTTGAAAACTATGAAATGACCAGAATACTTGATCGGGGAGATATAATGGCCAGCGTATCGATATACCGCGGTGTTTCCGAAAGGGTTAACCTTATAGCGGACGATGGCATCATGCTTCCGCTCAATGAGCAGGAGAAGACCCGGATGCAGATCAGGAAGGTAACGCCTGAAATGCTCAAGGCGCCGGTATACGCAGGCGCAGAAACAGGATTCATAGAATACAGGCTCGACGGAGAGGTGATCGGCAGAAGCGCGCTGACTGTCGCAGACAATGTAAGGAGGAAGACATATTTCGACTATCTGAAATCGGTATTCGGGTCGTGGAGCAAAATGATGAGGGAGGGCATTTTTGCAGACGTTCCGTCATCAACTTGAATACAGTCCGAAGGTCGTATATAATAGCCTCATTATGGGGGTATTATGGAAACACTGATAGTTGCTCTGAATTCAAAATATATCCATTCGGCTCTTGCACCTTGGTATCTTAAGGCGTCGTGCGGCCTTGAATGTGGAACAGTCCATGTATTGGAACGTACAATAAATGAATACGCCGAAGATATCCTTGCGGCAATATATAGATACAAGCCTGATGTAACGGCCTTTTCCTGCTATATATGGAATATCAGGATGGCCCTTGAGCTCGCCTCGGACCTGAAGAAGCTGCTGCCGCAGTCGGTAATAGTCCTCGGCGGTCCCGAAGTATCGTACGATGCCGGGGAATTGCTGAAAGAGCATGAGCAAATAGATTATATCATCGCCGGAGAGGGAGAGAAGTCGTTTCCGAAGCTTTTAGCCTGTCTGGCTGAAAACAAAACTTCGATGGGAGAGCCACGCGACGGCTGCAAATCAGAGGGACCCAGGTCATTAGAGGGACTCAGGTCAATAGAGGGACTCGACTCAATAGAAGGACTCGACTCAATAGAAGGACTCAACTTTAGGTCGGCATCAGGGATAGTCAGTAATCCTCCCGCATTTGTGACAGATCTGGATAGCATCCCTTCACCGTATACGGACGAAATGCTTTCTTCACTCAAAAACAGGATAGCCTATTTCGAGGCTTCGAGGGGCTGTCCTTTTTCATGCAGCTACTGTCTTTCTTCAGTTTCGGAAGGAGTCAGGACTTTTTCGACTGAGCGGATCTTTTCCGATCTGGAGAAGCTTGTCGGCTCGGGCGTTTCGCAGGTTAAATTCGTCGACAGGACATTCAACGCAAGCAGGGAAAGAGCCAAACTGATCCTGAAACATATAACCGAAAGGTATGGTTCATCTGCCTGCAATTTCCACTTTGAGGTCGGCGCAGACCTTTTTGACGATGAAATCATGGCCATCCTTGAAAACGCACCCAAAGGCCTTATCCAGATAGAGGCGGGAGTGCAGTCAACCAACGAAAAAGCCCTGGCTGCGGTATGCAGGAAGACCGATACTGCAAGGCTGCTCGATAATATCAGGAGGCTTGTGTCCGCAGGAAATGTACATATCCATGCAGATCTGATCGCAGGGCTGCCGTATGAGGATTACGGCTCGTTTGCCCGCTCTTTCGACAGCGTATATGCGGCGGGCCCTCATCAACTGCAGCTGGGTTTCCTGAAGTTTCTCAAGGGAACGCGGCTGCGCCGTGAAGCCGACTCGAAAGTCGGCGCGAGAACTGGTGTGGAAGCCGACTCGAAAACCAGCCGAGGGACCTACCGTGAAGCCGACTCGAAAGCCGGCGCAAATCCCGGTACAGCTGACAACCGGGGCTATATATACAGGGATATGCCGCCAT
>Ga0207834_1000543_pt1 | contig 13395 bp, 7 predicted proteins | sample LuqExpMetagenom5_FD_187763 | JGI IMG/M metagenome (GOLD analysis project Ga0207834, IMG submission 187763) | Tropical forest soil microbial communities from Luquillo Experimental Forest, Puerto Rico - Sample 5 (SPAdes) | ecosystem: Environmental > Terrestrial > Soil > Tropical forest ...
CGCCCAAACTCCGGTGCCGGGTGCCGCGATGATCCCCCCTTACGCGCAGCCTGTAATCGTCGTTGGAGTCACCACCTCCCAGACCTGCCTGGTGATGCGTGGTCGTCTACGGGCTCTCCGTCTGGCCGGCTTCCGGGTAATTCTGGTAGCCAGTCCTGGTCCTTTACTGGACGCCACAACCAGCAACGAGGGCATTGAAGCCATCGCCCTCCCGATCGAGCGCGCAATCGCACCCTGGCACGACCTGCTCGCGCTCATCCGTCTTTGGCGGCTCCTGCGCAAGATCCGTCCCGACATGGTGGAGTTCTCCACGCCCAAAGCCGGCCTGCTAGGCCTGCTGGCGGCTAAGCTGTGCGGCATCCCGCACCGCGTTTACCTGCTGCGCGGGCTCAAGCTCGAGACCTCCTCCGGGCTCAAACGCCAGCTCCTGATCGCCGCCGAGCGGCTGGCCTGTTCCAGCGCGCATGTCGTGATCGCCAACAGCCCCAGCCTTCGCGACAAAGCTCTGGCCCTGCGTCTGGCGCCGGCCTCGCACCTGATTCTTCTGGGCGGAGGCAGCAGCCGGGGCGTGGACGTTACGCACTATTACCCGGGCCCCAGCAGTATGCGCCCGAAATTTGGCATCAGAAAGCACGATCCCGTGATCGGCTTTGTCGGCCGCCTTACCCGCGACAAGGGAATTGCCGAACTCTTCGTGGCCTTTGAAAAGATCCTTCCCAGCTCTCCCCATGCATGGCTGCTGCTGGTGGGCTGGTTTGATGCGGCGGAGGATGCGTTGCCGTACAGTTTGCGCTGGAAGCTTGAGCATCATCCCCGCATCCTGGTCACCGGCATGGTCAGCTCGACAGCAGACTACTACCGCGCCATGGACCTGATGGTTCTGCCCACCTTTCGCGAGGGATTCCCCAATGCCGTGCTGGAGGCCTCCGCCTCGGGCATTCCCGTGGTGACCACACTGGCCACGGGAGCGCGCGACTCCGTTGTGCCGGAGGTGACCGGAATCCTGGTTCCACCCGGTTGCCCGGACGCCCTTGCGGAAGCCGTTCTCGCTCTGCTTCAGCATCCCGCACGTCGCAGGCAAATGGGAGCAGCCGCACGCCGCTGGGTATTGGACAATTTTCTGGAAACACAGGTGCTGACCGCGACCATCAACTTCTACAAAGACCTGCTTGCAACACCCGCTGAAACTGCCATCAGCCTGCCCCGCGGTTCTGCGCCGGAAGCCAGCGCGAAATCCGGCTGACTGTCCCTGGCATGAACTCCGTTACACACCTCCCAAGGAGCGGCAACCGGGTTCGTACTCCGCCGCCACGCTTACCTGGATTTCGCTCTAACTTCCAGGCTCCGGTTCGACAGCGGTCTCCTCTTCCGGCGGAGTAAACAGGCTCGGCTGTTCGTCTGCTTCCACCACCGAACGGCGCTTCTCTGCTCCGCCAATGCGGCAAACCACCTCAAGCGTCTCAATAGCCTGATGCGGCACAAAGATGCGTTGGGTGTTCGAGCGGGTATCGGGAGGCGTCAGCAGGACGCCTGCTCCACGCACCAGTGAAACATCGTTGGCCACGATTCCTTCAAGCACGTCGTGATCCACCAGCTCCAGCCGGACCCAGAGCCCGGCGGTTCGGGGGCGGGTGCGGAAGCGCTTTTGCAGCAGCTTTTCCGGATTCTGCGGATCGGAAATCGAAGCACCCAACTCCCGCAGGTAACATACCCATTTCACCTGGTCCAAAGGAACCCGAATCACCTTGCCGGCCTGATCGAGCAACTCCAGTTCGGCTTCTCCCCGTCCAATTTCGCCAGCCGCATAGCCGGCAGCCCAATCACGGGAAAGTTTGCGTACAATCGCAGGTTTGCGTCCGGTAGCCATCGTCCAGGATTGTCGCATGAGAAATCGTGAGATGAAAGTGGTCACGATAGTACCCCCTGTAACCGGTAGGCTCGTTCCAAAATCTCCTGCAATTCGCCTATACCCTATGAGGCTCTTGACAACCATAGGCGCAATAGCCTCCATTTCGGCTTTTCAAGCGGCTCGCGGTATGTTAATGTACTGCTTTGCAATCTCTGGCGATGCGTTGGCTAAGATGAATATCTTCTTTAACTTGGAGACGGCCAGAGAGAGCGGAAGCAGGGAAACGGATGCCTGACTACATTTATCTCCTGGAAAACCGGCTCTCGCACGATCAGCGCCATGCTCTTGCGCAACTGCGCGAGGCAGCACGCGAGGCCGGCACGATCCTGTTCCTGACCGGCGATGCCGTCCGTGAGTTGACCAGCGGACATGCTGTCCGCAGCCTTGAGGTGGCCATCCATGGAAATGCTCTCAAGCTGAAAAAGAGCATTGAAGCATTGGGCGGCAAGGTTTGGGGCGAACATGAGCCCACCCAGAGCCTCTACCTTTGCTTCCCCGGAACGGTACGCGTCGATCTGTTGAGTACCCACTCGGTCAGCTATCCGAAGCCAGGTAAGCCGGTCTACCAGCCCGCCTCCATTCAGGAAGACCTGCGCCGCCGCGATTTCACCGTAAACGCCATGGCCATTTCGCTTAATGAGGGCTCTTTTGGCCTGCTGATGGATCCATTGAATGGCGCGGCCGACATCGAAACCCGTACCCTGCGTCTGGTTTCCAATTACGGCTTTATTGAAGATCCTTCGCTCATGATTCGAGCCACGCGCTATCGCGCCCGGTTGGGCTGGGAAATGGACGTACGCACCCAGAACCGGTATGAAGATGCCAAAGCCGAAGGGATGATGGAGGTGATTACACCCCACGCCCTAAGCCAGGAACTGGAACAGATCGGCCACGAGGAAGAAGCGCTGACCGTATTGCGCGCGTTGGAGACAGAGGGTTGGATGCAGACGCTCTTCCCCGCCTGGACCTCGGCCAAAGCAGATGAAGAAAGGCTGAAAGCACTCCACGAGCTGACCATGGACCTGCTGGTGCAGGGCGTGCACGCCGACATGTCTGCCGCGCAGATGCAGTTGCTGACCGCCAAACTAGCACCTAAAGACCTGACCGCTCTCAAAAAGACACTGCTCCGCCCCGGGTTCGTGGAAGAGTGGGACAACCTGGATGCCATGGCTGCAGCTTTCCAAAAGGTGCTTTTGAGCAAGGACCACGCTCAGCCCTCGGCCACCTACAAACTGTTTACCAGCTACGATCCGGAAGCAGTCCTCTGGCTCGGCTTTACCAGCAAGAACGCAACCGTGCAGGAACGTTATACGCAGTTTCTGAAAACCTGGCCCGAGGTGCGCCAACAGATTCCTTATGCGCAGATGCTGGAAATGCGTATCACCCCGGAACTGGCAAATTACAACGAGATCGTACAGAACATCTTCCTGGAACTGATTGACGGCAAGCTGGCCACGCCGGAAGAGATGAAGGCCTACCTTGATCCCTTCTCGCCTCCGCCGCCTCCTCCCAAGGAGACCATCAAGCGTTCGCGCCCACGTCGTAGTGCAGAAGCCAAGGCCAAGGAACAGAGCTTCGACGACGATGAAGATTCCGAGGCAACCATCGGAGACGACGAAGACCTGGATGATCTGGGTGGCGACGACGAAATTGAAATCGACCTGAAGCTGGGCGACGACGACTTGGACACCGACGACGATCAAGCCGAAGCCGACGAAGCACCTGAAGCCGAGGATGAGCCTCCAGCCAAGCCCGCCAAGGGCCACAAGGCCGCGGAGCCGAAAAAGGCTGCAAAAGCAACTCCAGTAGCCAAGCCAGCTAAGGAGAAGCCTGCTCCCAAGCCAGCTCCCGAGCCGAAGACAAAAACTCCGCCAGCCGCGAAAACCAAGAGCGCACCGGCACCAGCAAAAGCCACTCCTGCTCACAAGCCTGCGGCAAAAACTGCGGCGAAACCTGCTCCCAAGCCTGTGGCCAAACCAGCAGCAAAAGCTGCAGCCAAACCTGCTCCAGCCTCCAAGGCGAAAGCCGTAGCCAAACCTGTGGCGGCCGCCAAAAAGGCAGCTCCGGTCAAGGCGAAGGCCAAACCTGCTCCAGCCAAACCTGCAGCCAAGAAACCGGCGGCAAAATCCGCCAAAAAGCGTTAGCGCAAAATCATGGATTGGCAACATGAGGCCATGGCTTCATGTTGCCGCAAGCACCCGAGAGCAGCACGTCTGTTCCTCCTCCGCCACGGAGATGCGTATCGGGATTTTGCGTTTACCAGGTTGCGCCCAACCAAACTAGCGCCAGACAGTACAATCAAGAGAACGACACTCAAAAGACTGCGCTGCATCCCGCGCAGTCTTTTAAGCGCAGGACAGTAGCACGAGCCCGGATGGCGAAACTGGCAGACGCAGCGGACTTAAAATCCGCAGACCGCAAGGTCGTGGGGGTTCAATTCCCCCTCCGGGCACCAATATGCGAGCATGGCATAGAGGTCGCATTGAACAAGCGCGGCTGGCCCTACCCCTGTGAACGCATCTTCCCTTCCCTCAATTTATTTTCAGTACAGATCAACATAGCCGTAGCCCGTGGCGTAGTCGTAACCCGTGAGCGCAAGTCTCTCTGCGAGCTCACAGGAAGAAAATGCAGCCCGCATCGTCGTGTCCGAAAATGAACACATGGACACAAAAACGGGCATTTTCGCTTTTGTGTCTATCACCCGCGGAGATGCATAAATATCTATTTTTCTATAGTTTGCTGCAAGAAAAACTTTGGCATGGCATTTGCTTCTCCTTCAGGCGATGGATATTGCACGCCCTGATCTCAAACTCAAAAGAAGGCGCTGGCAGCTAGTGTGGCTGGGCGTAAGTATTGTGGTGCTGCTCGTAATCGGTTTTGTGGTCATGCGCCTCAAGCCGGCAGCGCCCAGCGTAGAGCGGGCACTCGTATGGCCCGATAACGTAAAACGCGGTGCCCTGCTCCGGCAGGTGCGCGCCTCAAGCGGGATGCTGGTTCCGCGCGAAGATTCGATTGAGCTGATTCCGGCGGAAACCGAGGCCACAGTGGTGCGCATTCGCGTACTGCCGGGAACCCAGGTAACGCCAGAAACCATCTTGATGGATCTGTCCGACCCGCAACTGCAGCAGCAATTGCTCAGTGCTCAGCTTGCGCTCAAGGCTGCCGAGGCGGACTACAAAAGCCTGGAAGCTACGCTGCAGAGCGCACTGATGGACAAGAAGGCGACGGCCGCACAGGTCCATTCCGACTACACCCAAGATCAGTTGCAGGCGCAGACCGACAAGCGGCTCTATGAATTGGGCGTAATCTCTGGACTGGCTTATAACAAATCGAAAAACACGGCCGAGCAACTGACCACCCAACACGGCATCAGCCAGCAACAACTGGAAGTAAACCGCAAGGCGATCGAGGTGCAACTCGCCTCGCAGCGTACCCGCATTGAGCAGGCACGTGCGTTGGTGGATCTTTACCAGAAGCAGACACGCGCATTGTCTGTGCGATCCACCATCAGCGGCGCGCTAGCTCCTCTGCCGATCCCCTTGCAGGTTGGCCAGCATGTGAGCGCGGGCACCAGCGTCGCGGAGGTCATCCAGCATGACAAGCTGAAAGCCGCATTGCAGATTGCCGAAACACAGGCGCGCGACATTCAAATAGGCCAGCACGCCTCGATCGACACGCACAACGGTGTGATTCCTGGCCATGTGACGCGCATCGATCCAGCCGTGGTCAACGGCACACGCACAGTCGACGTCGCGTTGGACGGTGAATTGCCTGCAGGTGCGGTACCGCAACTTAGTGTGGACGGCACCATTGACCTGGAGCGGATGACAGATGTGCTCTACGTTGGCCGGCCCGCGCTGGGCAACGAGAACTCAACCCTGAGCTTGTTCAAGCTGGATGCCGACGGCAAAGGCGCGGTGCGGATACAGGTGAAGGTCGGTCGCGCATCGGTCAATGAGATTCAAGTGATCTCCGGACTCAAGGAAGGCGACGCGGTGATTCTCTCCGATATGTCGCGCTGGGACAAATTCGACCGCATCCGCCTGGAATAAGCGCTGAGAGGCGCAATCCCACGACGAAGACATTGAACGGAAACCGCACTGCACCGCAGGGAGACAACATGGCAACGAATGAAAAGTTGATCGAGATTACAGAGCTGACCAAGGTTTTTTATACCGACGAGGTGGAAACACACGCTCTCTCGGGCATCCATCTAACGATTGAACGGGGCGAATATGTGGCCATGAGCGGCCCTTCAGGTTGCGGCAAGTCCACGCTGCTCTCCATTCTGGGCCTGCTCGACACGCCTTCGGGTGGCAGCTATCTGCTCAATGGACGGCCGGTCGAGAACCTGAGCTTTGCTGAGCGTTCGCGCATCCGGAATCAGGAGATTGGCTTCATCTTCCAAAGCTTCAACCTGATTGGTGATCTGACGGTAGAGGAGAATGTGGAACTGCCACTCACCTATCGTCCGGGCATGCCCGCCGCTGAGCGTCACAAACGCGTGAAAGAAGCTCTGGAGCGGGTCAACATGGCCCATCGCATGCGGCATTATCCGGCGCAGCTTTCCGGCGGCCAGCAGCAGCGCGTGGCCGTGGCGCGCGCTTTGGCGGGGACACCGGCCATTCTTCTGGCCGACGAGCCAACCGGCAATCTGGATTCGAAGAATGGCGAAGCGGTCATGCATCTGCTGGCAGACCTGCATCGCGAGGGCGCAACCATCTGCATGGTGACGCACGATCCTCGCTTTGCCCGTCACGCGCAACGCGAGGTGCATCTGTTCGACGGCAAGGTTGTCAGCGAACAGGAACTCAGAAAATTCGAAGCAGAAGCTGAAGCATAACCGGATCCGGGAGATCGCCATGAAGTGGAAACAGGACATCCTTTACGCGCTGCGGCAGTTTCGCCGCTCACCGGGCTTCGCACTCACGGTCATCTTGACGCTGGCTCTCAGCGTGGGTGTGGCGACCGCGGTCTTTTGCGTGATTGATGCAGTCATTTTGCGTCCTCTGCCGTTTGCTCATCCTGAGCGGATCGTGTCGGTCGAGTCGCGTAGCCGCAGCGGCTATCAGCAGCCGGCCTCATGGCCCAGCTTTGCCGACGAGCGCACCCAGGTGCAATCTTTCAGTGCCCTGGCAGGCTACGCGGACTTCTTCAAAATGACGCTGGAAACGCCCACGCATGGCCCGGTGCTGATTCCCACCGTCCACTCCACGGACAATTTCTTTGATGTGTTCGGCGTTCGCCCCCTGATGGGCCGCACCTTCTTTCCCGGAGAGGAAACAGAGGGACGGAATCAGGTGGCAGTGCTTGGCTACGACACCTGGCAGAACTACTTTGGCGGCGAAGCCAACGTCCTGGGACAGCAGGTGAAGCTCGACGGCCAAACCTACGCCATTATTGGCGTGATGCCGGCCGGTTTTGCCTATCCGTTCGGCCGCATCAATCAGGTGTACACACCTCGCCTGGTCGACAAGAGCTGGATGCAAAACCGCGGCAGCCATTGGATGCGCACCATCGGCAGGTTGCGCGATGGCGTTACGCGCGAACAGGCGCAGAGCGATCTTGCCCAAGTGTTTGTCAATCTCGGACGTGCTTATCCCGCCACGGATTCTGGACGTACCGTGCGGTTGACGCCCCTTGCCGAGGTGGTAACCGGGAAGAGCAAGGGCCCGCTCTGGACGCTGCTCGGCGCGGTGTTGGCCGTTCTGGCAATTGGCTGCGTCAACGTAGCCGGGTTGTTACTGGCGCGCGGTGTGCACCGCGAACGCGAAATGGCCATGCGTGTAGCCATTGGCGCGGGCCGCATTCGTCTGGTGCGGCAAATGCTCACGGAATCGCTGTTGCTGGCAGCCATAGGCGTTGCCGTCAGCATTTTCCTGACCACATCGCTCCTGCATGTGATGCGCGCATTTCTTGTGAAAGCGCTGGCACGCGGCTCCGAGATCCAGATCAACTGGACAGTGCTTGCCGCCGCCGTGGCAACCGCCGTTCTGGTCAGCATGGTGGCCTCGCTCTATCCTGCATTGCGGCTGTCGGGCGCCGATCCGAACCGTTCGCTGAAGTCCGGCCTCAGCACCGGTGTCAGCCGCGGCCAGAACCGGCTGCGTTCCAGCTTCATCGTGGTGCAAGTTGCACTTACTCTGGTGTTGCTGGTTGTATCGGGCCTGCTGATCCGCATGGTAACCAGCTATCAGCATACCGATCTGGGCTTTGATCCAACCCACATCATGAGCACGCAACTCAATCTGACGCCCTCGCGTTATGCAGGCCGCGACGTGCAGGCTGACTTCTTCATGCCGCTCGAGCAGCGTATCCGTCAGATTCCCGGGGTACGTGCTGTAGGCGCCATCACGATGCTGCCCATTCAGGGATGGGGCAACAACTTGGAACTGCACATTGCCGGCCAACCGCCTTACCCGCGCGGCCAGGAGAAGCTGGCGGAAACTCGCGTCGTCACTGCCGGATACTATGATGTGTTCCAGATTCAGCTACACCGCGGGCGCTGGCTCTCCCCTTCTCTGGATGACGCCAAGAGCAAGGCGTCTACAGTCGTGGTCAACGAAGCCTTTGTGCGGAAGTTCATTCCCGCGGGCCTGGACCCCGTCCAACAACGCACCGACGATGGCGACAAGGAAGAGAATTGGACACGCATTGTCGGCGTCACCAGCAGCGTGCGTCAGGATATTTTCCAAGATCCCCTGGCCCAACGTGACGTGCTGCTGGACTCAATTCCGGTCGACGGGCGCATCGAAACAATGAACGGCAGCGCACTGGTTGTCCGCTTCGAGGGCGATCCGTCTGCAATTGTTCCTGCCTTGCGCAGCGCTCTGCATGACATCGATCCGACGATTCCCTTCAAAACGCCGGAGACCATGACGCAAGTTGTCTCCGATCATCTGGTGATGGAGCGCATGGAAAGCTGGCTGTTTGGCATCTTCGCCGCGCTGGCCCTCACTCTGGCGCTGGTTGGAATCTATGGTCTGGTAAGCCATGAAGTGGAGCGCGGCGCACGCGACACCGGTGTGCGAATGGCCTTGGGAGCTTCGCGCGAACACATCGTCAGGCTCGTGTTGCAGCGCATCCTTTGGCTGGTCACGGTCGGAACCATTGCCGGGCTGGTGCTCACCCTCGGCGTCCGCAAGATCATTGGCATGGTGATTTATGTCGAAGCGCAGAAGGACGCAGGGATCTTTACAGCCATTGCCCTATCGCTGATCGGCGCGGGGTTGCTGGCCGCACTGGTTCCCGCATTGCGCGCGGCTTCTATCGATCCAGTTAAAACACTGCGCACCGAGTAACTCGCACGGCACACAACGACGGAGTCTGTTATGAGATCGCTTTGGTTCGACCTGCGCTACGCGCTGCGGCAGTTACGCAAATCCCCCGGCTTTGCTCTCACGGTCATTCTGACCCTGGCACTCGGCATTGGCATGAATGCCGCAGTTTTCTCACTCTTCGACCGCGTGCTGCTGCGCCTGTTGCCGGTTGAGCAGCCCCGTGAGCTGGTGCGCTTTGAATTCTTTGGCGCATTCTCCGGCTCGGCCTCCAGCTTTGGCGGCGAGATGAAGAACTTCTTTTCCTATCCGATGTACAAGGATCTGCGCGACAAGAATCAGGTCTTCTCCGGCATGATTGCAGCCGATCGCGCCTACGTTGGAGTGGGATGGCGTAATCAGGCGGAAAACAAAGAAGCCGAACTGGTAACCGGCAATTACTTTCAGGTGCTCGGACTGCAGCCGGCCCTTGGCCGTCTGTTCACGCCATCTGACGATACCGCGAAGAACTCCAATCCCGTGCTGGTGCTCAGCTACGACTACTGGCGTACACGCTTTGCCGGCGATCCCTCCGTGGTGGGGCAAGCCGTGCTCATCAATGGTCACAGCTTCACCGTACTCGGTGTAGCGCCGCAGGGTTTTGACTCCGCCATCGGCGGCTATCGTCCAGGCATGTTTCTTCCTGTCAGCATGTGCGAAGTGGCGCTGCCCTGGATGGCGGAGCGGGATAATCTGAATAGTCACCAATCCATTTGGCTGACCATGGTTGGCAGGCTTAAACCTGGCGTCACACGCCAGCAGGCTGAGGCCAGCCTGCAACCGCTCTGGCACTCGCTCCGCGCGGAAGAGCTCAACCTGTACAAAGCTCCTTCGGAACGCTTTCGGCACCGCTTCCTCGACAACACCGCGTTGCATGTATTGGATGATTCCGGTGGCTATGTTCCAGAGCGTCTGGAGTTGAAGACGCCGCTCTTCATCCTGATGGCGATGGCCGGCTTGCTGGTGGCCATGTGCGCTCTCAATGTGGCGACCATGCTCTTGTTGCGCGCCTCCAGCCGTGCCCGCGAGATGGCCATGCGCTTTGCTCTCGGCGCACATCGTGGACGCATTGTTGTGCAGTTGTTGGTGGAAGGCGGCCTGCTCGGGCTGTCCGGAGCATTGGCCGGGGTTGCCCTGGCCCCCATGGCTGCTTCCCTTCTGGTACGTCTGCTCACCGCCTCCGACCCCGGACAAGAACCTTTTTCCGCGACAATCGATGGCCGGGTGCTGGTGTTCACCTTTGCGGTCTCGCTGCTGCTCAGCATCTTCTTCGGCATCGCACCGGCGTTCCATTTTTTGCGTCCGAACCTGGCGCAGGAGTTGCGCCAGAATGCAGGCACGGCGGCACGCAGTTCGCAGCGTTTTCGCAAACTCGCGGTGGGGACACAAATTGCACTGAGCGTTCTCCTGCTCGGTACCACCGGACTATTCGTGCATACCCTCAACAACCTGCGCCACCAGGCCGTTGGATTTACCGTATCGAGCCTGACATCTTTTGCGCTCAATCCCACCAACTCCGGATACCGCGAAGCGCAGACGCTCACCACCATCCAGGCAACGCTCGACGTACTGGCGCGCATTCCCGGCGTTGCCCACGTTGCGGCCACCACCGATCCGGAACTGGTCGGCAACACCAACAACAGCGGCATGACCATCCAGGGTTATAAGGAGACGGAAGGCGAGTCCATGGACTTTGAAGCTCCGTGGATTACGCCCAACTACTTTGCCACGCTTGGCCAGCCAGTACTGGGTGGACGCGAGTTTACGGCAGCAGACGCCCAAGGCCAGCCCAAGGTCGCGATTGTGAATCAAGCCTTCGCTCTCCGCTATTTCGGTTCGCCGCAAGCTGCGCTAGGGCGCATGCTTGCCGACGCTCGCGGCTCCGGCGTCAAGTTGGACACAACCATCGTGGGCGTGGTGGGGGACATTCGCCACAAGAATCTACGCAGCGATCCTGTTCCCACGGTTTATCGGCCCTATCTCCAACTGCGGCATCCCTTGGGCGTGCAGATGTACGTGCGCAGCCAGATGCCACCGACTGTAGTGCAGAGTTCCATTCGCCAGGCCATCCACCAGCTCGACTCCACGCTGGTTGTAGATGGAATGCGCACCATGGAGGAGCAGATCGATCACAGTGCCACCGGAGCGCGCGCTTTGGCGTATCTGGCCATTGGTTTCTCTCTGCTGGCGGTTTTGCTCTCGGCTGTTGGCATCTACGGCGTGTTGGCCTATGCCACCAATCAGCGCACCCGCGAGTTCGGTGTCCGCCTCGCGCTGGGAGCTCCGCGCAGCCATGTTGTTCATCTGGTTTTGCGGGAGATGACGCTTATCGCGTCGATTGCCATCGCGGTGGCCTTGCCTGCCGTTGTAGCGCTGGCCAGGTTCTTCCGCAGCGAGCTCTATGGCGTAGCTATTTTTGATGTCTCGGCGTTGGCCGCGGCACTGTTCTTCACCTTGCTGATTTCAGCTTCGGCGGCTCTGCTTCCGGCGCGCCGCGCCGCCTCAATCCAGCCCAATCAAGCACTACGGGCGGAGTAACTTGCACTGCATACGATGACGGAGTACGTAATGACATCGCTCTGGTTCGATCTGCGCTACGCCCTGCGGCAGTTGCGCAAAAATCCGGGATTCGCATTTCTGGCGGTATTGACGCTGGCTCTCGGCATTGGCGCCAACACCACCATCTTCAGTTGGATCGACGCCACCTTGCTCGATCCCATTCCCGGCATTCGTACAACAGGGCAGATGATTACACTCATGCGCGGTGAGCGGAGCGATCATCCAACTCCGCCCTTCTCCTACTACGATTACGCCGAGCTCCGCGACAACACACACAGCTTCGCAGGTCTGCTGGCTTACCACGACGACTACATGTCGATCACCGGAACAGGAACTCCAGAGCGAGTCTATGGTGCGCTCACCTCTTCCAACTATTTTGAGGTGCTTGGCGTCCGGCCCCAGCTAGGACGGACGCTGGCTCCCACAGGTGCCAATGAAAGCGCGGGCGCTGCTGAAGCAGTTCTGAGCTATGAGCTATGGCAGAACCGCTTTGGGGCGGACCAGGGTGTGGTCGGTCGTACGATTCAGATCAACCTGCACCCCTATACCATCGTGGGCGTTGCGCCCAAGGGCTTTCATGGCTGCAAATCCGGGCTCAAAAGCGACATCTGGATTCCCCTGGGAATGGATAGCATGATCTGGGGATCGACGCGACTGATGCAGCGCGACACCTACTGGCTCAACGTGCTGGGTAAACTGCGCCCCGGGATTGATAGCGCCGCGGCTGACAGTGAGCTGAATGTACTGATGCAGCATATTGTCGATCGCTACCCGAACGAACATCGCGGGCCAAATCGCATTTCGAGCGATCCGCTGTGGCGTTCGCCGTTTGGCGCCAATGTGTATCTGGCCGGCACGCTTCCCATTCTTCTGGCGCTAGCCGCTGTCCTGCTGCTTCTGGCCTGTGCCAATGTGGCCAATCTGCTCCTGGTGCGCACGGTGGCGCGCCGCCGCGAGCTTGCCATCCGCCTCTCCATGGGCGCCAGCCGCTGGCGCATCCTGCGGCAACTCTGCTTTGAAAATCTGTTGTTGGCCCTGGCCGGCGGAGCAGTCGCCTTGCTGCTCACAATGTGGACAGCCGGTGGGCTCGCCGCCTTCATGCACTCGGAACTTCTGCCGCTCGCGCTGAACGGCCATCTGGATGCCAAGGTCTTTCTGGCGGCATTGTCGATGGCAGTGGTAGCCGCGCTTCTGGCCGGAATTGCCCCAGCCCTGCGCGCCGTGCAACTATCGCCCGCGACGGTACTGAAAGATGAAGCGCTCAGCACATCTGGCGGATCGTCGCGTCATAGACTGACGGGCGCACTGGTGGTGGTTCAGGTGGCGCTGTCGCTACTGCTGCTCACCTGCGCGGGCCTGTTTATCCGTACCTTGCGGAATGCGCAGCAGATCGACCCGGGCTTCGACTCCAGTCACGTGCTGGTGGCCAGCTTCGATCTGGACCCTTTGGGCTATCGCGCTGCGACCGGGAAGGAGTTTGACCGCCAGTTGATCAACCGCGTGCAGTCGCTGCCGGGTGTGCAGTCGGCGGCAGTAGCAGATTTTTCGCCTCTCAACTTCAGCTTGCACAGCGATTATGTGCAGGCGGAAGGCTACATTCCACAAGTACAC
>Ga0207834_1000546_pt1 | contig 13364 bp, 10 predicted proteins | sample LuqExpMetagenom5_FD_187763 | JGI IMG/M metagenome (GOLD analysis project Ga0207834, IMG submission 187763) | Tropical forest soil microbial communities from Luquillo Experimental Forest, Puerto Rico - Sample 5 (SPAdes) | ecosystem: Environmental > Terrestrial > Soil > Tropical forest ...
TCCTTCAGAATGCGCGAACACATCATGGGGGTGAGCGTAAGCGAAACCACGGCCGAAACCAGAATCGTAACCGCCAGCGTGATGGCGAACTCGCGGAACAGCCGGCCCACCACGTCGCTCATGAACAGCAGCGGAATGAGCACGGCGATCAGCGAGACGGTCAACGACATGATGGTGAAGCCGATCTGTGCCGAGCCCTTCAGCGCCGCCTGCATCGGCGTCATGCCCTCTTCGATGAAGCGCGAGATGTTCTCGATCATGACGATGGCGTCGTCCACCACAAAGCCAGTCGAGATGGTCAGCGCCATTAGCGTGAGGTTGTTCAGCGAGTAGCCCAGCAGGTACATCACGCCGAAGGTGCCCACAATCGAGAGCGGCACGGCCACCGACGGAATGATGGTGGCGGCCAGATTTCTCAGGAACAGGAAGATGACCATGACGACCAGCGCCACGGTCAGCAGCAATTCGAACTCAACATCTTTAACCGATGCGCGGATGGTCACCGTGCGATCCGTGAGCACGTTCACCTGCACCGAGGCGGGCAGACTGGCCTTCAACTGAGGCAACAGCTTCTGAATGCGGTCCACCACGGCAATGATGTTGGCGCCCGGCTGCCGCTGGATGTTGACGATCACCGCCGGATGGCGATTCATCCAAGCTGCCTGCTGGTTGTTCTCGGCAGCATCCACAATCGTGGCCACATCGGCGGCGCGTACGGCGGCCCCGTTGCGGTAGGCAACAATCACCGGCTTGTAATCGTTGCTCGACAACAACTGGTCGTTGGCGCCGATGGTATAGGTTTGCCGTGGCCCATTCAACGTGCCCTTGGCCTGATCCACATTCGCCGTGCTGATGGCCGTACGCAGATCTTCAAGACTCAGGTTGTAGCTGGCCAGTTGCGCTGGGTTGGCCTGCACGCGCACCGAAGGCTTCTGACCACCGGCAATCGACACCAGACCGACGCCGGTTACCTGCGAGATCTTCTGCGCCAGATTCGTATCGGCAGCGTCTTCGATCTTGTCCAGCGGCAGCGAATCCGAGGTGAGCGCCAAGGTCATGACAGGCGCATCGGCTGGATTCACTTTGCTGTAAATGGGAGGATTGGGCAGGTCGGAAGGCAAAAAGCTATTGGCCGCGTTGATGGCCGCCTGCACTTCCTGCTCTGCAACGTCGATGTTCTCATCCAGATTGAACTCAAGCGTGATCACCGATCCACCGCCGGAACTGGTGGAGGTCATCTGCTTCAAGCCCGGCATCTGCCCAAACTGCCGTTCCAAAGGCGAAGTGACCGAGGAGGCCATCACCGCCGGACCAGCGCCAGGATAGAAGGTGAGAACCTGGATGATCGGGTAGTCCACCTCAGGCAGAGCCGAGACCGGCAACTGCTTGAAGGCGACCATACCCGCCAACAGAATGGCCGCCATCAACAGCGAGGTGGCAACCGGGCGCAGAATAAAAGGCCGTGACGGACTCAGGCTCACTTCTGCTCCTTCTTCGCGTGTTGGCCTGCGTCCTGGCTCCCCTGCGTTGCAGCGGCCGCGCCGCCCTGTGCCTGCTGGCGACGCTCACTGAGGATGACCTGCTGATTAGCGCGCAACCGGTCAGCACCATCCACCACAACCTTTTGCCCCGCTGTAACGCCTGAATCCAGAATGGTGACCGCACCTTGCGCCAGCGCAATCTTCACCGTCTGCATGTGCACTATGCTCTTACCCGCGGCGTCCGTATCCACAACCCACACAAAGGTGCCCTGCTGACCGGTCTGAATGGCAGCCGAGGGAATCACCAGCGCGTTCGGACGGTTTTCAAGCACCAGCCGGATATTCACAAACTGGTTCGGATAGAGCTTGTTGTCGCGATTGTCAAAAACTGCTTTCAACTTGGCGGTACCGGTCGTGGTGTCGATCTGATTGTCGGCCGTCAGCAACTGGCCGGTACCCAATTGCGAGGTCTGCCCGTGGTCGAAGGCATCTACGGGAAGCTTCTTGGCAGCGGCCAGCTTGGCCAGCACCTGAGGCAACTGATCCTCGGGCAGGGTGAAATACACCGCGATGGGTTGGAATTGGTTGATGACCACCAGATTGGTGGTATTGGCCGTAATGATGTTGCCCGGATCCACCAGCCGCAAGCCAATCTTGCCATTGATGGGCGACTGCACCGAACACCAGTTCAGTTGCAGTTGCGCCGTCTCCACCGCGGCCCGGTCCGCCTCAATCTGGCCAATGTACTGGCCAAGCGAGGCCTGCTGCGCCTCCATCGATTCGCGCGAAACCACACCCGCGTCAAACAATGCCTTGTAGCGGGCGGCCTGCGCCTGAGCGTTCTTCAACAGCGCCTGATCGTGGGCCAGGGTGCCTTTGGCCTGCGCCAGCGCCGCCTGAAAAGGCTTGGGGTCGATCGTCATGATCGTCTGCCCCTGGCGTACGGCCTGCCCCTCGGTAAACTTGACCGGCAGCAATTGGCCGCTCACCCGCGCCTTCACCGTCACGCTGTTATAGGGGGTTACGGTACCGATAGCCGTCAGGTAGATGGGCATCGGCTTGGCTTCCACGGCTACGGCCTGCACCGGCACCGGGCGGCTCATGAGCGCGCTCTGCTGACGCTCATTGTTGGCCTTCACCAGTTGCTGGTTCTGGTAGACCTTCCAAACAATCAGTCCGAGCGCGGCGACAACCGCGGTGTAAACCACCACGCGAACCCAAGGGTTCTTCGCTTCCCGCGGCTGGTTTCCGTTGTTTTCGGTCGAGTAATTCTCAGGTGCGCCGTCAATGGACATGTGTCGTATCCCGTCTGTCTGGTTGGATTTCGGTTCTGCCGGGGAGAGCAGAGGCAGAGCCCCAGCCCGAGCTGATTCTCCGCCTACGTACTTAAGGACGAAACAATTTCAGCTAGAGTTTCGTCTTCCTTGCAGCGATTTGTCTGCGATTGTGAAGGCTTGAGCCGGCTCCAACCTCCCCAGGGTGGAGCCGGAGTTATTGTACGGCAAGCAGATAGACGGTGGGCAATCTTCCGCCGTTGCAGAGACGACTTCTTCCCCTATTGGAGAGAAGCGAAGGGGTATTGCAATGCGAACGATTCTTTTTGGCGCAACCGGCATGGTGGGCCAGGGCGTGCTCCGGGCCTGTTTGGCCGATGCGCAGGTGACACAGATCCTCTCCGTCAGCCGCGTCCCCACTGGACTCAGCGACCCCCGGCTGGAAGAAATCCTGCTCCAGGACGTCACCCAACTGTCCGCAGTGGAAGAGCGGCTCTTGGGCGCGGACGCCTGCTTTTTCCCGCTCGGCGTCTCCTCGGCTGGGATGACCGAAGAAGCCTATACCCGGATTACCTACGACCTCACACTCTCCATTGCGGAAAGACTCGCCCATCTGAACCCGGGCATGGTGTTCGTCTACGTCTCCGGCCAGGGCACCGACAGCACCCAGCAAGGCCGCACCATGTGGGCGCGCGTGAAGGGCCGAACCGAAAACGCCCTGCTCAGCCTGCCCCTGCGCGCCTTTCTGTTCCGCCCCGGCTTCATCCAGCCGCTGGACGGCATCCAGTCCCGCACGCCGCTGTATCGGCTGGCATATAAACTGCTCGCTCCTCTGGTGCCCCTGATGCGCTGGATTGCCCCTCAGCAGGTGCTCACCACACGGCAGATTGGCCAAGCCATGCTGTCCGTGGCGCGCCAAGGCTATCCCACATCGATTCTCGAAGTGCGCGACATCCGCCAGGCCGCAGGCGACTAGAGCGGTTTCAGGATATGTATACCCAATCCAACTGCTTCCGATGCCGCCCCTCCTTGAGGTCGGGGCGACTGAGCAGCTTCACTTCGTGGGGACAGCAATCCTGAAACCGCTATAAGCCCGCGCCCCCTTATTCCCGCCCCTGGACATGCTAAAGTGAGAATCCACGGGAGGACGTATGGCGGCAGGCTTTCAGTTGCCTGGCAGCGAAGAAACCATCCACTTGCAGCAGCAGGTTGTGCGCCTGCAAGCACTGTTGGAGGCTTCGCGTCAGGTCCACTCCACCATTCACGAAAACGACGTACTGGAGCAAGTGCTCCGCATCCTGGTTCGGGAGCTGGAGATGGCGGGTGCGGCGTTTCCGGCCTCGGATCTGGTCTATGGTGCGGACCCCGCCGCGCAGGCCACTCCGCCGCAGGTTTGGCCGCTCGAAGACCGCGACGGCAAACCGATGGCCGAGCTCCATGTGGCTACGCCCGAGGGCCGCGAGCTCACCCTGTATGAGTCCGACTTTATCGACGGCCTCGCGCTGCAAGCCGCCGTGGCGCTGGAAAATGCCCGCTCCCACAAGCGCAATCTGGAGTTTGCCCGCGTGCAGCAGGATCTGGATGCGGCGCGCGGCATTCAGCGCTCACTGCTGCCCCAACGGCTACCCTCTATTGACGGCTACTCGCTGGCCCTGCGCTCCGATGCCTGCTATGAGGTAGGCGGCGATTATCTGGACATCGTCGAGCTGCCCGATGGCTCGTTGATCTTTGCCGTAGCTGATGTAGCCGGCAAGGGTCTGGCCAGCGCCATCACCTCCATGGGCTTCCGCTCCGCCTTCCGCGCCATGGCCTTGAGCGGCCTGCCGCTGGACGAGTTGGCCTGCCGCATGAATCAGCACCACTGGGCGGAGGGCGAAGAGGTGCGCCGCCGCTACGTGACGGCCATCTTCCTGCGCCTGCACCCCGCCACGGGCGAACTGGAGGTGGTCAACTGCGGCCATAATCCTGGTTTCCTGGCCCTTCCCGGCGGCCCCGTGCATGAACTGAAGGCCGCAGGCACACCTCTGGGCCTGCTGCCGGGCATGGACTATTCCATCGAACGCACCGTGTTTCCCGTGGGTGCGCGCCTGCTGTTTTACACCGATGGCCTCACCGAGGTCTTCCAGGGCGACGAAGAGTTTGGTGCGGAACGGCTTATGCACGCCTTTTTCAACTGCCCCACGCAAAAGGCCGATGCTATCCTCAATGCATTGTGGGAGGCGGTTCTGGCCTTTTCAGCCGGCGGCCCCCAGGGAGACGACATGACCGCATTGGTGCTCTGCCGCACCACCGCGCAACGGGAGACCCCGGCATGAGTGAGTCCAAAGCCACACGCGTTGAAGTCCGTCTGCCCTCGCGGCTCGGGTACGAAAAGGTAGCCATGAGCACGGCTGCCTCGGTCGCCAAGCTGGTGGGTCTGGCGCCAGACCGCATCGAGGATCTGAAGACCGCCGTTGCCGAGGCCTGCATCAACGCTATCGAACACGGCAACCGCATGAATGAGAACCTTTCGGTAGGCGTGGTCCTGCAAGCCGAGTCCGGCGCGCTGGAGGTAAAGGTGCTGGACGACGGCAAAGGCATGCGCACCCAGCCCCGCAAGCCCGATATCGACCGCAAGATGCACGGCCAGGAAGATCCACGCGGCATGGGCATGTTCCTGATGCAGGCGCTGGTGGACGAAGCCGAATGGGTTCCTGGCGTCGACGGCGCCTCCAGCTACGTCCGCCTCGTGATTCGTCTGGACAAAGAAGCCTAGCTTAACCCCAAGCATCAACCCATAGAAGGAAACTCATGCAGAGCGAAACCAAGTCGCGCATCGATAAAATCACTACCCCGGCCGGCAATCCCCTTGCCGTGCTCCGCTTCGAAGGCGACATTGCCAGCACCTCCCGCGAGGCGGTGCTCGGCCTCTATCAAACTCTCCCCAAGGAAGAAACCAAGACCGTTCTGCTGGACTTCACCAAGGTTGAGTACATCAATTCGAGCGGCATCGCCATTGTTATCCAGCTCCTGATGGAAGCCACCAACGCCGGCCAGAAGATTGCTGCTTGCGGCCTGAGCCCGCACTTTACCAAGGTCTTCACCATGGTGGGCATCACCAAGTACGCGTCGCTCTATGCCTCGCAGGAGATTGCCTTGACCGCGCTGTAGCAGCGCCACCAGGATTTTCTGCAACGCGGCACGGCCGGGAGGGGTATCCTCCCGGCCGTGTTATTTCTGTGCTGCGGCTCGGCTTTACTTCTGTGCCGAAGCAGCGGGCATACCCCGCATGGGCAGCATGGGGCCTCCATGCTCCTCCTTCGGCGGCACAAATTCTTCCGGATGCATGTGGCCGCGATGGCAGGTGGCGCAACTGACCGAAGGCGTCTTGCCGTGATCCTCGTCGTGCTTGATTTGCCCAAAATATTTGCGATTGAGTTCCTCGGTCATGGCAACCATCAACCGCGCCACCACCTTTTCGTCCTTGCTGTCGTCCTCAAACTTGAGCCGGGGCTTGCCGTTGGGACCAATATTGTTGGGATCGGCCGTGTGGCAGCTATTGCAATGCCCACCCAGTTCCGCCTCCCATTTCTCCATGATCTCGTGCACCTGCTGGCCCGTCAGATCCTTGGGCAGGACTTTCAGGTTGGTGGGCGCCGGGTAGGTGCGCGGCGGCCGGGGTGCCGCTGCAGGCGGTGGTGCGGGAGCAGGCGACTGCGCCAGAGCAACAGCGGCAGCCAGGGCTGCTACCGCAAAAACGGAGGACAGGGAAGATGTCTTCACGTGCAGGGAGACCTCTCAAAATGGAGTCAGTTCATCTTGATAGACGTGAAAAATCTTCCGGAAGACGCCTGTTCTTCCGTGACAATTCCGTCATCTCAACCACGCATCCGCTTCGGCCCGGAGGCGCAGGCATGGCCGGCCACGGCAAAGCGCAGCGGCCAGTCCATGGCTACCTTGAGGCCGATCCGGGGCGTGGTCACGATGCGTTCCGGTAGCCAGCCATCGTCGAGCACCCGCAACGCTGAATCCGCATCCACCAGATCCACGCCGTTCTGTCCCGCGCGGGTAAGCCCCATCGCCAGGCATAGACGGCTGGGGCCCGAGGTTAGATTTCTGGCGGGCGCGTCGGAAAGAAGTCCCCGGTTCCGCGCCATTACCTCCAACCCGGTCAGAGGCTCCAGCGCGCGCAGCAAGACACAACCGGCACGCCCGGCCAGCTCGCAACTGATGTTCATGCAAAAGTAGCGGCCGTAAATCGCATAGACGTAGGCATGCCCAGCCGGCCCAAACAGTACGCGTGTGCGATCCGTAGGACCGCGAAAAGCATGTGCGGCTGGATCGGGCGGCTGGTTGTGGGGACCAAGGTAGGCCTCCACCTCCACAATCCGCCCGGCCAGCGTACCACTTGCGGTCCGGTGTTCCAGAATTCTGCCTAAAAGCCGCGGCGCAACCGTCTCGGGAGAAGCCTCAAAGAAGCTCCGCGCCAGCAGTTGTGCTTGCAGCGCTTGTCCTGGAGCCTTCATTTCTGTTTTTTGGTCCATTCCTTCAGGTGGGCCAGAACCTCTTCGGCATGGCCTTCCGGCTTGACCTGCGAGAAAATATGCACCAGCGTCTGATCCGGCCCGATCAGGAAGGTGGTGCGCACAATCCCCCAAACCTTTTTGCCGTACATATTCTTCTCTTTTAAAACGTCAAACTGTTTGCAGACTGTCTCATCCACGTCGGCAAGCAGGGTATAGGGCAGATCGTACTTTTCCTTGAATTTGGCCTGGGCTTTCACCGTATCGCGCGAGATGCCGAGTACGATGGCGCCAGCCGCCTGAAGCTTTTTAAACTGGTCACGGAAGCCGCAGGCCTCAATCGTGCAACCAGGAGTGTTCGCTCTGGGGTAAAAAAAGAGTACGACGGGTTTGCCGGCAAAGCTGGACAGGCTGACGGCCTGCCCTTGGTCGGTATCGAGCGTAAAATCGGCGACTTTCTCATTCAATTGCATTGGGGAAATTCCTCGCTGGTTCATTGGAGGGCCGAAGTTGGCCATTGGATTCTACGATTTCGAGCTGATTTCCATGCGACGTGGGCGAACGCTGGCCGCTCTGGCCCTTCTTGCACTCGGCACAGCCCTCACGGCCCCTGCCCAGTATCCCGGCCAGCTCTCGAAGCCTGCTCAGAAAGAGCCCGTCCTGCGCGCCATCTCCGTGCTGGAGTGGACCGGCGACGAAGCCCATCCCAAAGCCAGCCGCTTGGTTCCGGTAGCGGTATTCGATGGCACGGAGTTGCAGGACGGCAGCATCTACCTGGCCCGCCCCCAGCCTCTGGCCCTCACGCCAGAGGTGGAATACGAGTTGCAGCGCAACGGCAAACCTTTTGGCCTGTACGAGATCCGCAACGCCGGTCAGGAGCAGGGCTCGTGGGTGGGCTATGGCAACTGGAAGGCAGCCCCAGCCCCCAAGGCCAAGACAGCCAAGCCCTCTCTGCCCTTGAATCCCTCCTGGAACGATGCCGATGATCGCCCGGTGTTGCACCGCAAGCACCACGCCGACGATCCGCCCGCAGCCAACAGCAAGGACCCAGGCGCCTCTCCAAAAGCCCCGGCTGCCAACGACGATCCTGACCGGCCTACTCTGCACAAGAAGAAGGACAGCGGCACAGCCGCCACCACGGCCGATGCGCCTCCTGCCGATCCGGATCGTCCAACACTGCACAAGAAAACCCAAGACACTTCCAGCACGGACGCCAGCACGCCGTCTGCCCCTGCGCAAGATGCCCCTGACCCCGACCGCCCAACCCTGCACAAGAAATCCGCCGCAGAAGCCAATCAGGGCAAGAAAAAGAAAAAGCAGGAAGATGTGGGCAGCGTCTCTGCTGTGGCCGACGCCACCGATCCGGATCGCCCCCGCCTGAAGCGCGGCAAGAGCGAAATGTCCACGCCCGAGGTTCTGCCCAGCCTGCTGGGGCTTCCGCCGGATCTGGCGCAGGCCGTGGCGGTCTCCGATGCGCACACCGCGCCCGAGCATCCGTGGAGCTTTTCCTGGGCCAATCCTGAGGACCAGGACAAGATGCAGACCGCGCTGGAGCAGATTGCCCGCGACGCGCTCGGCCTCACGGCCCCGCCGGCCCCTGCTCCCGCACCCCTGAAGCGCACGCCCGGCCGCAAGGCAGCCAAGCCGCTACCACCTCCTGCGCCGGCTCCGCCTGCCCCGTTGGCCGATGAGGACTTCCGTGTCTTCGAGCTGGCCTACAGCTCTGGTGCGACCCTGGTCCTCACCGCGCACACCGGCGGCCAGGGAGCGAACGACAAGCATGTTGCGCTGATTGCGCAACCCGACCTTTACGGCAATGTGCGCGTCCTGATGAAGAATGTGACCGACGCCGCGCATCTGGATGAAGCGCCTCGCATGCGGCTTGTGGATGCCGTGGACGCCGAAGCCAGCAACCGGGGTGAGCTGCTGTTTGAATTGCGCGGCCAAACCCAGCGCCAGTTCGCGCTCTACCGCGTGCTGCGAGGACAAGCTGAACGCATCTTCGCTACCGCGCCGGCTGATATCACCCAGGCCGTGCGCCCTCAGGAGTAGCAGCACTACCCGAAGAGGCTATCGATCTTCTGATTCAGCGCGTCCATTTGCGCGCGCAGCTCGGCATTTTCTTTGCGCAGTTCTTCGACGGCCGCTTCCAACTGCACTATGCGCTCGTCATCGACTGGCGCGGCAGCCGCACGCGCCGTTACAGGAACAGCCTCCGCGATTGATTCAACCGGTCCGGTGAGCAATTGCGCATAACGTGCCTCCCGCGCGCCGGGCTGGCGCGGCAACACGGCTGCCAGTGCAGGCTCGCGATCCATCAGCTTCTGCAATCCACCCAGCACGTCGGAAATTTCGCCAAAACTGTGCAGCCGTTCCGTACGCGAGCGCAACTCGCCCGGCGTTTGCGGACCGCGCAACAACAGCACGCAGACCAACGCCGTTTCAGCACGCGTAAAGTTGAAGACTTCTCCCAGGTGATGTTCGTACTTGGCCACGCGGCCATCGCCACGCGCAGCCCCGGCCAGATGCTTTGCCTCCAGCCCGTGCAGTGCCTGCCGCACCGCGTCTTCCTCCAGATTCATCACCGGCTCGCGATTGGAGCGCTGATTGCACGCATTCATCAGCGCATTCAACGAGAGCGGATAGTACTCCGGTGTGGTCACTTCCTTTTCGACGAGCGCACCCAACACACGCGCTTCCGCTGCGGTTAGAACAAGGGAGCCGGTTTCCATGGCTCTATTGTGGCACCTGCCGCCGGGGAGTGGCGGAATTCCCGCGCAAGAATGCGGATAACTATGCCGAGCAATGGTTTTGAGAGAGCACGAACGCAGCCAAGCCACAGTGCTCATGCCCGATGAAGGGTGCAGGCGTGAAGCCCGCCCCTTCATGCAGCAATCTATCGTTCAACTTGGATCGCGGCTTATCCAGCCGTTTCCAGCTCGTCCTCTTCCTCCTGGCGATGACGCGTGAGAAGGTAATACACCACGGGCGTCACCACCAGGGAGAGCAGCATCGACACGGCCAGTCCGCCGATCACGGCAATCGCCAGCGGCTGCAGCATCTGCGAGCCCGCGCCCCAGGCAAAGGCCAGCGGCAACATGCCGCACACCGCAGCCAGCGCCGTCATCACAATAGGACGCAACCGGCGTTGCGCCGCGTGCAGCATGGCGTCGGCGGGCGATCCGCCTTCGGCACGGAATTTTTCATCCGCATCCAGCAACAGAATGCCGTTCTTGGCCACAATGCCGATCACCATGATCAACCCCATAAAGGAAGCCACGTTGAAGGTTGTGCCCGTTACCAGCAGCGCCAGAATCACACCCGAGATGGACAACACCGACGAAGTGAGAATCGCTATCGGAGCAGGAAAGTTGCGAAACTCCGCCAGCAACACGCCGAAGACCAGCGCCAAGGCCAGCAGTAAAACGCGTAGCAACTCCGCAAAGGACTTCTGCTGCTCTTCGTAGGTGCCGCCAAACTCCACGCGCACCGCTGGCGGCAGATGAAGTTGCTCCACGGCCTTGCGCACTCTGGCCACGCCGGAGCCGAGATCCGAGCCCTCCAGCCTGCCCGTCACCACCACCATGCGCTGCAGGTTTTCCCGGCGGATCTCATTCTGCGGCGGCAGTTGCTGCACGTCCGCGAGCGAGCCCAGCGAAGCCGTATGCCCGGTGGAACTGAGGAAGACCGTATTCTCGATGGCGTCCAGCGAGGTGCGTGTCTCCGCGCTGGTGCGGATGCGAATGGTGTAAGGGCGGCCATTGGCAATCAGCGGATCGCTGGCCGGCAACCCATCCAGAATGGCTGTGGCATCGTCGGCTACTTCTTGCGGGGTAAAGCCCAGGCGCGCCGCATTCACCGGATTCACATGGAAGTCTGTAGCCGGGCCACTGATGGTGTTCTCAATCCCATTCTGCACGTCCACCACGCCGGGCACGCGGCCAATGGCCTTGCCCACGCGCGGTCCCAACTCCGCCAGCAGATCTGGATCGTTTGCGAACAACTTCAACTGGATGGGCTCCGGCGCATTGGAAAGATCGCCGATCATGTCCTGCAGAACCTGCGTGAATTCGATGTCCAGCTCCGGCTCTGTGCGATGAATCTGCTGGCGGACATCGGCCATCACCTCGTCGATCCCACGCGAACGATGCTTCTTGAGCTGCACCGTGATATCGCCGGTATTGGCTTCCGTCACCGAGGCAAACCCCATCTGCGTTCCCGTGCGGCGGCTGGTGATCTCCACCTCCGGCTGGGCATGCAGAATGCGCTCCACATGATCGAGCACGCGATTGGTCTCGGTCAGCGAACTGCCGGCCGGCATAATGTAATCCAGAATGAAGCCGCCCTCATCCATTTCCGGCAACAGGTCGGAGCCAAGATTCAGGTAGCCGATCCACGTGGCCGCCACCAGCACCAGGCACGCACCGCCCACGCGTAGCGGCCTGGCCAGCGACCACTCCAGCACAGCCCTGTGAACAGCCAGCACGCGCGTCATCATCCGGCCCACGGCATGATCGCCGTGCACATCGGCATCGTCAAGCCGCGTTTCTTCGCTGGCCTCCGCATTCTGCAGACGATGCTGACTGTGCTTGCGCAAGAGCACGTAGCTCAGTCCCGGCGTCCAAGTAAGCGCCAGCGCCAGCGACGTAAGCAACGCCGCCGTCATCGTAATGGCCAGTGCGCGGAAGAAGCTGCCCGTCACGCCGGTCACAAACACCAGCGGCAAAAACACCACCACCGGAGTAATAGTGGAGCCGATCAGCGGACGCGTGATCTCCTGAAGCGCCTTGCGCACAGCCATGGTGCGCATCTCCCCCGCGTCGCGGTGCAGCACGATGTTCTCCACCACCACGATGGCATCGTCGATCACCAAACCGATGGCGGCAGCCAGCCCACCCAGCGTCATCAAATTGAAGCTCTGACCAATGGCGGCCAGCACCACAACGGTGACGGCAACCGTAACCGGAATCACCAGGCCGGCAATCAGCGAACTGGTCCAATCGCGCAGGAACAGAAACAGAATCAGGCAGGCCAGCACCAGGCCAATCAGAATGGCATCGCGCACGCTGGAAATCGAGTCGCGCACCAGTTGCGACTGATCGTAGAACAACTCCAGCTTGACGCCCGGAGGCAGCTTGGCGCGCAGATCGGCCACCTGCTTCGCCACCAGATCGGCGACTTCCACAGTGTTCGATTGCGGCTGGCGCGCAACCGTCAGCAGCACGGCTTCCTTACCGTTGGCCGTCACGTTGGTATAAACCGGCAACGTGCCATCCTTCACCTCGGCCACATCGGCCACGCGTACCGGAGCCCCCGCCGCCGTGGTCTTGACCACCAGGGCGCGCAACTGCGCGGCATCATGCACCTGCGCACCCACCAGCCCCAGAATCAACTGATGATCCGCTTCGTAGAGGCCCGGCGAATCGATAATGTTCGAAGCCTGCACGGCGTTGAGCAGGTCGCCAATGGTGACGCCCGCAGCCTGCATCTGGGCCATGTTCGGCACCACGTGAAACTCCGGCCGCTTACCGCCCTGCACAATCACATTGCTCACGCCGGTTACCCGATTCATGGGCGGCTTCAATTCGTAAGTGGCAATCTCCCACAGTCGCGTCTGCGGCACGGTGTCGGACGTGAGCGCGTACCCGATGATCGGAAACGTGGCGAAGGTCAAACGCGTGGTGGTAATTTTCGCCGTAGCCGGAAGCGTCTGCTGCACCTTCGCAATCGCCGAGTCCACCAACTGCTGCGAAAGCTGCATGTCCACATTCCAGTTGAAGAACAGGCTCACCTCCGCCTGGCCACGACTGGTAATGGAGCGAACCTTCATCAAACCGGGAACGGAATTCACCGCGTCTTCAATGGGTTTGGTGATGGTCACCTGCATCTGCTCAAGCGGCATCACACCGTTATCCACGCCAATCACCACACGCGGGAAATTGGTCTCCGGAAAAACCGAGATCGGCACCTTGGTGGCCAGATAGATGCCGGCTATGGTCAGCATGCCCGCAAAAAAGAAGATGGTGCGCGTGGAGCGTGCCAGCCAGAAAGGCTTGCGTTGGCCGTGTTGGGAATCGTGCGGATGAGCCGGCATCAGTCGGTGTCCC
>Ga0207834_1000547_pt1 | contig 13355 bp, 10 predicted proteins | sample LuqExpMetagenom5_FD_187763 | JGI IMG/M metagenome (GOLD analysis project Ga0207834, IMG submission 187763) | Tropical forest soil microbial communities from Luquillo Experimental Forest, Puerto Rico - Sample 5 (SPAdes) | ecosystem: Environmental > Terrestrial > Soil > Tropical forest ...
GTAACTTGGAAATCAGTAACAGTCTTTTCAAGTGGAAATATCCCCTCTGGTACTGTAATAATGTAACGATGAAAGATAGTGTCATGTTCGAAATGGCAAGAGCAGGCATCTGGTATACAAATAAATTAAATATGAATAATGTAATAATTGAAGCACCGAAGACGTTCAGACGATGTCGCGATATCATATTAGAAAATGTAGATATGCCAAATGCTTCAGAAACCTTATGGAATTGCGTTCAGGTTACTATGAAGAATGTAACAGCTAAGGGTGATTACTTTGCAATGGGCTGCTCTGATATGGAAATTGACGGATTTACCCTAGTTGGAAATTATTCTTTTGACGGAGTGAAAAATCTTACAATTAGAAATGCAAAAATGCTGTCTAAGGATGCATTTTGGAATAGTGAGAATGTTACGGTATATGATTCCTTCATATCCGGAGAATATTTAGGATGGAATTCCAAAAATGTAACACTGATTGACTGTACCATTGAGAGTCTACAGGGAATGTGCTACATGGAAAATGTAGTGTTAAAAAATTGCAAATTGCTAAATACAAATCTAGCATTTGAATATTCAACAGTAGAAGCAACAGTAGACAGTAGTATTGAAAGTATTAAAAACCCTTATTCCGGTAAAATTGTAGCAAAAAGTGTAGGAGAAGTGATTTTTGATAATTCTGAAATGAAAGCTGAAAATACAAAAATTATTACAGAAAATGGAAAAGTTTCTTTGGCTGTATAAGCAAATGAAATTACTGGGTCAAAAAAAACAAAAAGAAGATATCCTCTCATATGTGAAAAGTGGTAAAAATATTTCAGGCTACGAAATGTTTTTGAATAAGGAGGTCAGGAAAGAGATGTATGATTTTGATAAGGTTAATAATAGAAGAAATACAAATTCACTGAAATGGGATGTTAGAGAAAATGAGCTACCGATGTGGGTAGCAGATATGGATTTTCAAACGGTTCCAGCTGTGACGGAAGCATTAATTAAAAGAGCCCAGACAGGGATATTTGGATATACCGTTATCCCTGACACATGGAAAGAGGCAATTCAAAGTTGGTGGAGCAGAAGGCACAATTATTTAATTGAAAAAGAATGGATTATTTTTTGTACTGGCGTTGTGCCAGCAGTTACTTGTGCTGTGAAAAGACTGACTAATGTTGGCGATAATGTTTTGGTACAAACACCAGTCTATGATATCTTCTTTCATTCTATTGAGAATCATGGAAGACATGTGAAGGAGAATAAACTGAAATATGACGGAAACAAGTACCGAATAGATTTTGATGATTTGGAAGAAAAATTAGCTCATCCGTTAACAACAATGATGATTTTGTGTAATCCACACAATCCTACTGGGAATGTATGGAGTAAAGAAGATTTAATGAAAATTGGAGATTTGTGTACCAAACATCATGTAGTAGTTATGTCGGATGAAATTCATTGTGATATTACTGCTCTGGAAAATAGTTATATACCATTTGCTTCAGTTTCAGAAAATTGTGCAAGTAACAGTGTTACTTGTATATCGGCAAGTAAAGCTTTTAATCTGGCAGGTTTGCAATCAGCTGCAATTGTTATTCCCGAGGAAGGATTACGACAAAAAATAGATCGAGGGCTTAACTCAGATGAAATTGCAGAGCCAAATGTATTTACGATTGATGCAACCATTGCCGCTTTTACTCAAGGAGAAGAATGGCTTGGTGAACTAACCGCTTATCTTGAAAAGAATAAAGCAAAGGTTGCTGAATTTCTTGAGAAGGAACTGCCAAAGGTGAAAATGGTATCTTCGCAGGCGACCTATCTTATTTGGCTTGACTGTAGCAAAGTACTTGGAGACGCTACAGAACTTTGTCGATTTATAAGAAAAGAGACTGGATTGTATCTTTCAGAAGGAAGCAAGTACAGAGGAAATGGTTATCAGTTCATTCGTATGAATATTGCGTGCTCAGCTAAACAATTGGAAGATGGGCTGATACGTTTGAAAACAGGTGTTAAGAATTATGAAAAATGGGCAATTGAACAATGCTAATAGGAACGTTGATCCAGAATTGAACAAGTATTGGAAATACAACATATGAATGAAAGGAGCAAGAAAAAATGATATTCAAAGAGTTTCAAAATTTAAAGATATCATCATTAGGAATGGGTGCAATGCGCCTTCCAGTAAAGGAAGAAGTTTATGCAAATATTGATGAGGCAGAAACGGGCAGAATGGTTGCATATGCAATGGAAAATGGAATTAATTATTATGATACAGCATGGGGATATCATGATGGACAGTCCGAAATTGTTATAGGGAAAACATTAAGCAAATATCCTAGGGATAGCTATTATCTGGCTACCAAATTTCCTGGATATGATTCTTCCAATTGGGCAAAGGTAGAGGCGATTTTTGAAGAACAGTTAAAAAAATGCGGAGTAGAGTATTTTGATTTCTATCTTATCCATAATGTTTGTGAGATGAATATTGATGCTTATTTAGATCCGAAATATGGTATTTATGATTATTTAATAACGCAAAAAGAAAATGGACGTATCCATCATCTTGGTTTTTCTGCTCATGGTAGTTATGAGGTCATGAAGCGATTTCTTGAAGCTTACGGCCATGATATGGAATTATGTCAAATTCAGCTAAATTACCTTGATTGGTCTTTGCAGGATGCCAAAGCTAAAGTAGAACTATTAGAAGAATACAATATCCCAATATGGGTTATGGAACCGCTTCGTGGAGGTAGTCTGTGTAAATTATCGGAAAAAGATGAAGCAAAATTAAATGCTTTGCGTCCAGATGAGAAAGTACCTGCATGGGCATTTCGTTATTTGATGTCTATTCCAAGTGTTACAGTTGTGTTGTCAGGAATGTCAAATTATGAACAGCTGGTAGAAAATATAGATACATTTGAAAAAGAAAAACCCCTTAAAGAAGAGGAAAGAGTTGTACTTTTAAGCATTGCTGATGAGATGTTAAGTAAGAAAGTTGTTCCATGTACTGCTTGCCAATATTGTACGAGCCATTGTCCGAAAGGATTGGATATTCCTTTTTTGCTTTCCCTGTACAATGAACATAATTATTCTGAGGGTGGATTTATAGCTCCAATGGCATTAATGGCTTTAACAGATGATAAAAAACCAAATGCCTGTATTGGGTGTAGAAGTTGTGAAGAAGTATGTCCACAGCAGATTAAAATATCAGAAGCGATGTCTGATTTTTCACAAAAACTGAACTCATAAACTAGCATAGAAAATTAATCTATATTACGCAAGTAATTGAAAGGTAGGAAATATAGATGATTAAAATTGTAGCAAAACAGTATGTTAAATTAAATCTAATAAATAATTATATTGAACTGATGGAAGAATTGGCAGCAAAGACGAATCAATTAGATGATGCTTGTGTTGAATATGCAATATTTCAGGATATGAAGGACCCTCAAATTATTACTCTTATAGAGGAATGGGAAAGTCAGGATGCTCTTGATAAGCATATGGAAGCCGCACATTTTAAAGATATCGTACCAAAACTTAATGCTTTCTATGAGAAACCAGGAGATGTGAACTTTTATCATCCAGCAGTGATAAAGTGATTCTTGAATGCTTGTGAAAAGAGGAGTCAGAATGAAGAAAATTTTGCTGTTAATTATAATTATAGTGATGATATTCTCTACATCCTGTTCTGTAACTGAAGACAGAGTATCTGAAACTTCACCAACAGCTACAAGTGAGGACATTGAGACGGAAATATCTATAGAAGAGGAATCAACAAAAACCAATACGGTTGATGAGGAAAATGCTATGAAGATTGATATTATAGTGCAAAATTATACATTTGTTGCAACATTGGAGGACAATGAAACTGCAAAAGCTTTTCTTTCATTGTTGCCAATGACATTGGATATGGAAGATGTTAATGGTAATGAGAAATATATTTCTCTGTCTGAAACAATCAGACAAGAGTCTGTCAAAAATCCAGGTACCATTCAAACAGGAGATATAAAATGTTATGGAGATTCAGGAATCGTCCTCTTTTATGACTCATTTCCAACTTCATACAGTTATGTTTCAATCGGACATATTGAAGATCCGGAAGGGCTGGCAGATTTACTCGGTAGCGGTAATGTTGAGGTTACGTTTACGAATCAGTAAAAGAATTATTTAACAGACTGTCAGGTGGAAAGATTGTAATAACGGCCTTTCCACCACCTCCTGGAATATTTTCTAAATGTAGTGAAGCATCTGCACCATAAATCAATTCAAGTACGGCAAGTATGTTTTGAAGGCCGAACCCTAAAGTTGTCTGATTTGAATCAAAGTTATTAATAGTTGAAATAACTGATTCTGGGAAACCACTACCACTGTCTTCTACGTTGATTTGAATACCATTTTTGGAATTTGAGGTTATTTTTTTACATTGTATAAAGATACTTATTCCAGTATTTTCATCCATCCCATGTTTTACGCTATTTTCAATGAGCGTTTGAATAATCATGGAAGGAATTTGAAAATTATAAAGTGAGTTATCAATGTCTGCCACATAAAATATTAAATCAGGAAAGCGGATTTCCTGCATTGAGATGTAATGCTTAACTTGTGCAAGCTCGTCGCTCAAGCTTACCAGAGTAAAGTCAATACGAAACATATAGCGTGCAAAACTGGCAAAATCAGAAACAAACTGTGTCAATTCTTCCGTCTTTTGCTGTTTCGCAAGGTTTTGAATTGTGGTAAGACAGTTAAGGATAAAATGTGGTTTAATCTGAGTCTGATAGAATCGCAGTTCAGCTTGTTGCTTATGGATTAACTGTTCATAATTTTCAATTTTCAATGTTTCAATTTGATTTGTCATTTGGTTAAGGGTGTTATATATGTTAGTAAATTCACGAGATTCATTTTGTGGAATAAGATTTTGGTTGAAATTTGCCTGCCCAACGCGTTTTATGGCGCTGTCTATTCTTTCCAGAGGCTTTAAAATATCCCTGTTTATTCCAAAATACATACCGACTAACGAAACTATTGAGGTTAATAACAGAATAATTGATATCCATCTTACCCAGCTTATACCGTGTTGTATCTCGTCATCGCTTGTGATACTTAGTAGGCGGAACGGACCAACAGAGGATTCCGCACCACTTACGATAATGTTTTTATGTGTACCTGTCATGTAATAATGTGAAAGGTTACCGGTCAGGTCAATGCCACCGCCATATTCTTTGGGCAAAGTGGTCAAAACGATAGTGCCGTTATGTTTTGCTAAGACAAATTTCATGGATTTATCCATTGAGAAGGGCATGGTGGACAAAATAGTTTGGGGCTTAGACATGATACCAAGAACCACATCATCCATAACAATAACACTGCAAAGCCAGCATTCTGTTTCGGCGGGGGAGTGTATTGCTATCCAATCTGTATCAAAGGACTTCTTATATTCAGCAAGACCTTTGGCTAACTCAGCAAAATTTTGATGCTCATCATAGGTTATGTTATCACTTGATATTATAACGTCGTATGGATATTTGGTTGAAATAGCAAATGCCATATCTATTGTCGGGTGAAGTTCTAAGGCGGATTTGAAAAGATTATTAAAGTATGTTTGATTTGATTTTTGTACAGATAAATCATTACTGGAAAAATTGGTAATATGCTCATCGTCATTTGAGAGATTCATAAGCCAACTGTGTAAATCAGAGAGCTCGCTATCAATTTCACGCATATAAATCTCGGAAAAAACGGTTCCTGAGGATGCTGCCTGATCTCGTAAAATATTTGTTATTTTTACATTATATAAATTAATAAATATGACCAGTGGAAGAATGATTAATAGTAATTTGGGGATGAATTTTTTTCGTAAGGTTGTTTTTTTCATAATTAGCCTCCAACAAATAAATTAATAAATAAATAATACATTAAATTTTAGAACAAGGAGATGATTTATTGATAGCACTCATATTAGAAGATGATAGAACTATGCAGGAATCTCTACTTAAAGATATTATATGGGAACGCTATGGAATAGACAACTGTCTCACTGCCAGTAGTGTTCCAGAGGGGAAACATATTCTTGAGGAAAATGCTATCGATCTAATGCTTTGTGATGTCGAAGTCATTAAAGGGACTGGTATTGATCTTCTTCGTTGGGCACGAATGAATGGTTATACTGCTGAGTGCATTTTCCTAACAAACTATCAAAATTTTGATTATGCCAAAGAAGCTGCACATTTGGGAAGTATTGACTATGTTCTAAAAACAGAGCCGATATCTGTACTTGAAGCAGCCATTCATCGAGCACTAATCCGCATCAATCCTGAGATATTATATAAGTTACAAGAACTAAAAGTTACTAAAACAAATGTTAAAAGTTTGGGTTCCACACCATGCGACGAATTAGAAGCATGGACACAGCTTTTACAAAATGGTGAAAAAATCAAACTGATTAATAGTATACAATGCTACCTTGATAAAGCAAAAGCATCTCATGAGTTTAATAATAGTTTTTTGTTTTCAATACATCATGATTTTATGCAAATAGTTTATAAAGTTTTAAAAATCTGGCAAATAGAGGTGAGTATGTTGTTTGCCAATGAAAATGCTCGTCTGTTATATCGTAATGCGTCAAATTCTGCATTTGATCTACTCAAATGGATAAATCTATGCAGTGGAAAGACCATTGAACTCGTTCGAGAACGAAGTCAGAACGAAAAATTAACGGACAAGGTTAAATCATATATCATAGAGCATTACAGTGAGAATATCTGCCGCCAGGAATTAGCTGATATGTTTTTTGTTAGCTCAGATTATCTTTCACGTATATTTAATAAAGAAACCAGTATGACAATTCCTGATTTTATTACACAAATACGAATGGAGGAAGCTAAAGGACTGTTATATACCGATTTGACAGTCAGTGACATAGCGATCCGTGTTGGTATTGACAACTATTCTTATTTCTCAACAGTCTTTAAGAAATATACAGGGATGACTCCGATTGAATTTCGTAAAGATAATAGTAGATAAATATACTAATATATTTATAACATAAAATTTGAGTCTTCGCTTTCAATTTAGCGGAGACTTATTTTTGTTTACTGACCTAATTTGTCATTTTAGCAGAAATGAATCAAAACACAGATGATACATTTTGGTTGGTCAGAAATTCAAAAAAAACAAACGTGATATTGAAAGTAATAAAACTTGATAATTGTTATACTTATAAAAACTTGAGATATGGCACATTGATTGCAGGTTAGTAATTAGATAGAGCATATAAGGAGATATTTATGAAAAAGAAAGCAGTTGTGTTTTTTATCATAGTATCAGTTACAGCAATTATATTAATAGCTGGATGTAGCAGAGAAGAAAATGTTGAATCGGAGCAGAACACTGAAGTATCGGAAAGCACTAATAACAATGAGGAAACAGTCACAGAAGATCAATCAGCTGTGTCTTTATCTTCAAGTATTACACAATTGGAAGATGGTTTTTCAGCTGTAAAGTACGATGGAGATTATGGATTTGACGATTTCCTCAGTCAGGGTGGAGCATCTTCAGATTCTGATGTGATAGACTTTTTAACCGATAATCTACTTACGGGCGTAAATGATATTGAAATGAAAGAACATGGTTTTGGATGCAGTACTCTTTCTGTCAGCAGTCCAGAGGGAGGATATTTGTTTGGCCGAAATTTTGATTGGCAAAACTGCAATGCTTTGGTAGTTAGTGCAAAACCTAAAAATGGATATGCATCAATTTCAACCGTAAACATGGACTTTATTAATACTGGAACTAGACATGGAACATCGCAAATGTCATCAGAAATACTGGCACTCATTGCACTTTATGCACCATTGGATGGTATGAATGAACAAGGCTTATGTTTATCAGTTAATATGATTCAAGATTCAGCCACTATTAACCAAGATACTGAGAAGCCTGATATTACTACGACAACAGCAATACGACTGTTGCTTGATAAAGCGGCAAACGTGGAGGAAGCAATAGATTTACTTGAACAGTATGATTTACATTCTTCGATGGGAATGATGGTACATTTTGCATTAGCGGATTCTACAGGTAAGAGTGTGGTGGTTGAATATGTAGATAATAAGATAATTGTAATAGATACACCAATTGTAACAAATTTCTATCTGACACAAGGTGAAAAGTACGGGATAGGTACATCTCAATCCCACACACGTTATGAAATACTCAGCAATCAATTGGAAATGACACCAAGTATGAACATTGATGAGGTTCGTGATGCTTTAGACAGTGTAAGTAAGGATAATTTTGGAGAGTTTGAATCAACAGAGTGGAGCATTATCTTTGATCAAAATAGTAAGGAAGCATATTATTATCATCGTGAAAATTATGATAAATACTATTTATTCAAATTAGAGGAATAAATAAAGCTTAACGCTAGGAGGAAGTAATGAAATTTATAAATATATTACTGGATTTACACAAATTAAGAAAAAACACCAGAAAGACAAAAGTGCAGATCAAAACAATACAGGAAAAAGAATTAAGGAAACTGTTAGTATATGCTTATGATAATTCAAAGTATTATAAAAGAGTATTTACACAAGCAAATATTACCAGAGAGAATATTAATTCACTTCCGCTTTCAAAATTTCCAACGATAGATAAAGTAAAATTTATGGAAAACTATGATGAGTTAATTACAGTAAATGATTTTAAGCAGGAAGATTTACGTCGATTTGATATAGAGGAATCTATTGAACAAAAGATATTCAGAGGGAAATATCATGTTGTGCACTCATCCGGTAGTACCGGAAATCCAGTATATTTTGTATATGATGATTCAGCATGGAATAGAATGCTTCTTGGAATTATTCGTGCGGCTTTCTGGAATATGTCCTTTTTTGAAATAATGAAGTTTCTTGTAGGAAAACCAAGAATAGTATATATTGCGGCAACAGACGGTCGTTATGGAGGCGCAATGGCAGTAAGTGATGGAATAGAAGGAGTAAGGGCAAATCAGCTGTTTCTTGACATAAATGAACCATTATCGAAGTGGCTTAAACAGATTAAAGAATTTCAGCCCAACATGATAATTGGATATCCATCTGCAATCAAAATTCTTGGCGAATTGGTGGAAAGAGGAGATATTAAGTTGGATGTCATGAGAGTTATTTCTTGTGGTGAGCCTCTTGGAGCAAATATGCGCCACTACTTAGAGAATATTTTTCAAGCAGAGGTTATTAATATTTATGGGGCGAGTGAATCACTTTCTCTAGGTGTTGAAGCAAATTTAGAGGAGGGAATGAACTTATTCGACGATATGAATGTTATAGAGATGATAGAGGGCAATATGTATTTGACGTCACTTTATAACTTTACACAACCAATTATCCGGTATAAACTATCAGATCAATTTATTCATAGAGAGGCTGATTATGGCAGTAAATATCCATTTTCTAAAGCAGAAGGCCTTATTGGACGTGATGAAGACTTGTTATGGTTTGAAGATGAAAAAGGAAATTGTGATTTTCTACATCCTTTAGCAATTGAGGGGATTTGCATTTCTGGGCTAAAAGATTATCAGTTTCGACAAATTGACAGTTTTACATTCGAAATGCTAGCAGAAATTTCTGATAAGAAAATGGGAAAAGACATTCATTCGAAAATATTGAAACAGATGAAAGAGATTCTTCGTGATAAAGGGCTTAATTATATTCAGTTTTTTGTGCGTTTTGTAGATGAAATTCGGCCTGATCCCAAAACAGGGAAAAAGCAGCTTATTATTAGTGCAAGTGATTTAGATATAAGGAAGAAAAGAGAGGAAAGCATATGAGTGGAACATTAATATCGGGCCAAAATATCTACAAGGTTTTTGAACAAAGAGAGCAAAAGACACAGATTCTACAAGATATTACGGTTGATATCCTTGAGGGTGATTTTACAATCGTCATGGGAGCATCAGGAGCAGGAAAGTCCACGCTTTTGTATGCATTAAGTGGAATGGATAAAATAACAAGTGGTACATTGAAATATAAAGAAAAGAAAATAAGTGATTTTTCAGAAAAACAAATGGCAGAGCTTCGTGCAAATGAATTTGGATTTGTATTTCAGCAGACTCATCTTGTTAGTAATCTGACTTTGCTTGAAAATGTTGCAGTTGCGGGATACATAAGTAAAAAGAACGGTACAAAAGAAGTTCAGGCAAGAGCTAGAAAGTTGTTGGATCAGATGCATGTAGAAGATGCCCAAAACAGATTACCATCTCAAACATCAGGTGGCGAAGGACAGAGAGCAGCAATTGCAAGAGCTTTAATAAATGAGCCGGGTATAGTATTTGCAGATGAACCTACAGGTGCATTAAATAAATCTAACACGACGGAAGTTCTGAATATCCTGACAGAGCTCCATAGAAATGGACAAAGTATTTTAATGGTTACACATGATTTACGTGCTGTTACTCGAGGCAATAGGCTTTTATATATTGAAGATGGAAAAATTATAAATGAACTGAATCTTCCTCCCTACCATGAGAAGGATGAAAAATCCAGAGAATCTACAGTAAATAATTGGCTTGCTTCAATGAAATGGTAGGGGGTGGAACAATGAATATTGCAATTTTGCTGAAAAGGGGGATTCAAAAACACAGAGGCGTTATTATAGGCTTATTTGTACTTCAGTTTTTGATTTCGTTTTCCCTGACAACAGCACTTACTATTTTTACAAACTCTGGAAGCTATGTGAGACACGAGATGGAACGTTTGGGATTTGGGAACATAACTGCCTGGGTCAGCAATGTAAATGGTGTAGAAGGTCTTGTTGCAGAAATTGAGTCACTGGACAGCGTTCAGCATGTAGGAGTTCAGCCACTGATTTTTTCTGGTTATTCCATAAAGGGAACACATTCCGATGATGAGGGACAATTAATTGCTTATACACCTGATCAATACCCCTATAAATTTTTGAATGAAAGTATGAGAGGATATCATAACAGTACATCTATAGATAAAGGGGAAATTTACATATCTCCAGCTATGAAGTCGGTATATGATGTTGATATTGGAGATACAGTACGTTTTGAACTGTCGAGAACGGATGATATAAAAGAATTTACTGTAAAAGGATATTTTGAGGATCCGTTTATGGGAAGCTCTATGATTGATATGAAGAGCTTTCTCATAAGTTCATCTGACTTCGAAGAACTATCAGATCAAATAAGTCAAATATCTGATTTTAATGTCCTGGCAAGAGAAGGAGATATGCTGCATGTATTTGAAAGTCGAACTTCTAATCTCTCTCCTACAGATTTTAATATGCAAATAAATACCCAGACAAACCTTGGTAGTTATACTGAATTTGTATATACGAGTTCATCGATTTATGGATTTATGCTTATATTGCAGAATATATTTGCTGGTTTTCTATTTGCTTTTGTTGCAGTTCTGATTATTGTTTCAATCATTTTAATGGGACATAGTATTTCAAATACAATAGAACTGGAATTTAAAGATTATGGAATTTTGAAGACATTGGGATATACAAGTAAGCATCTAAAAGCTGTACAGATTCTTCAATATCTTTCAGGTATTATTAGTGGAATGATAGCTGGGCTTATTGGCTCTATTTTTTTAGCAGGTACAGTTTCAGCACTAACTATAACTTCAACCGGAATGTTAATGTCAACTGAATTTCCTTATTTCCGATGCATAGTTGCATTACTGCTAATTCTAGTGATTCTCAGTTCATTCATAGGCATTAAGATTAATATGATATCACACATCTCTCCTGTACAGATAATGACAGGAGAGATATCAAATATCAAGTCGGCTATAAAGATTAAGAATACAATTCAGAGAAAATGCCTTTCTTTTAGTCTTGCCATGCGACAATTGCTTTCTGAGAAAAAAAGATATTTTGGCATTTGTATTGTTTCAACTCTTTTAGTATTTTTTATAGCTGTTGTACAGCGGATGGATACCTGGATTGGACCAAATGGTGAAGGGCTGATGGATACATTCAGTGTAGCTGATCATGATCTTGGGGTACAGCCAATGAGAGATGTGGATATGGATGGAATTGAAAGAATCATATCATCGTATGCTGATATTGAGGACACCTACGAAATTGCAATGCAAGGAGTCATGGTAAATGGAGTAAACTATACAGCAAATGTTTTAAATGATTCCTCCTGGTTTCACATATTATCTGGAAAAACCTGTGTTGAAGATAATGAGATATTGATCACTGAATATGTCGCTAAAGATTTAAGCGTAAAAATTGGGGACACTTTGACAGTTGCACACAATGGAAAAAGTAAAGATTTTAAGATTTCGGGTATCTATCAATGCGCGAATGAAATGGGAGCAAACATTGCAATGAACAGGGAAGCCTATTCGAAAATAGGAGATATAAATTCGTATATTTGGTGCCATCACTATATTCTCTCAGATCACTCAATGAATGATGAAATAATGAAAAAACTACAAAATACATACCGAACTGATATTGCGGTACATACCAATAGTTGGTCAGGGCTCGATGGGATTGTTAGTACAATGCATCTAATCATTTATCTTATGTACGTAATTGTAATTATTTTTATTTTTATTGTGATATTACTTACAGGAAACAATCTATTACGTGCGGAACAAAGAGATTTGGCTATCTATAAAAGTATAGGGTTTACATCAAATAAGATAAGAATGGCGTTTACTTTTCGTTTTGGTATTATTGTTGCTATCGGTTCCTTCATAGGGATTGTAATAAGCAACGTGACTGCTGATTCAATAATATCTGTTTTGGTAAAAATGTTTGGTATTGGAGAGTTTCACGTTAAATTTAGTTTGATAAATAGTATTATGCCAGCAGTATTTGTAACGATTATTTTTATGGTCTTTGCGTTTTTGATATCACACAAAATAAAGAAAGTGGCAGTAGTTGATTTAATTAATCCGTGAAATGTTTATGCATAATAAATTGCGAAAACGGAACTGATTGTTGAAATAGTAATAAGTCAAATAAAAAAAAAATGAAAAGGAGTTAAAATTATGTTAAAAAAAGTGTTAGTAATAGTGTTTTTTTCTGTGTTAATGATGTCAGTATCTGGTTGTGGGAATGGAAATGCAACATCAAATTCGAATTCTGCTTCAAGTGAAGATGCAAATGTATCAGCTGCAGTCAGCAATGATACAAGTACAGAAACAGATTTAAAATCTACTGAAGATGGTGAAACACTAGGTGAATTAGAAGTTCGTTTCGGGACGAATAGTAAAACCTTCATGGTAACGCTCTATGATAATGATACTACAGCAGAGCTTGTAAGAAACATTGACGCAGATGGGATGAATCTTCCAATCTATCATTTTGATGATTTTG
>Ga0207834_1000548_pt1 | contig 13354 bp, 8 predicted proteins | sample LuqExpMetagenom5_FD_187763 | JGI IMG/M metagenome (GOLD analysis project Ga0207834, IMG submission 187763) | Tropical forest soil microbial communities from Luquillo Experimental Forest, Puerto Rico - Sample 5 (SPAdes) | ecosystem: Environmental > Terrestrial > Soil > Tropical forest ...
ATCGCGCAGTTTGGCGGCGATGCGGGCAATGTGACTATCTTCGGCGAGAGCGCGGGATCGTTTGCCGTAAGCACACTGATGGCTTCGCCGATGGCCGCCGGGTTGTTTCATAAAGCGATTGGTGAAAGTGGTGGAGCCTTCAGCACGCTGCTGGGTTCCGGCACGCTGGAGGAGAATGCCACCGCGGGCCAGAAGTGGGCCGACCAACTGGGCGCAAAGAACCTCGCGGAGCTGCGTGCGATTCCAGCCGAAAAGCTGATTGAAGAGGTCGGCAAGAAAGGCACGCCGCGCTTTGCTCCCGTGGTGGATGGCCGCTTTTTGACCGAGCAGGTTCCCGCTGTATTTGCCGCGGGCAAACAGGCTCATGTGCCGCTGCTGGCCGGGTGGAATCGCGACGAGAATCCTTCCATGGCCAAAAACATGACGGCTGTCGCTTGGAAGCAGTTTGCCGAGCAGCATTTCGGTGCGCAGGCAGAGGCTTTCCTAAAGGCCTTTCCAGGGGCAACGGACGAAGAGGCAGCTTTGTCGGCCACCGAGTATGGCGCACAGATGTTCATCGGTTTTGGCACCTGGCGTTGGCTGGAGGCGCATGTCAAGACGGGGCAGTCGCCCGTCTACCGTTACTACTTTGAATGGGCCGCGCCGCCCAGCAAGTTCCACCCCGGTTCGTTTGCCTTCCACTCCGACGACATCGAATACGTTTTTGGCTCGCTCGATACACGGCCCGGAGCGGAGTGGCGTCCGGAAGATCGCAAGCTGAGCGAGCAGATGATGCGCTACTGGACCAACTTTGCCAAGACCGGCAATCCGAATGGCGAAGGCCTGCCGGTGTGGCCACGGTACGACAAAACCGGCAAGCTCATTCATCTGGATAGCACCATCACCAGCGGGCCCGACAGCAAGCGGGCGCAGTACGATTTCCAGATGACAAATCTGGAGTCTGAGCGATAGAGTGGCAGGGCAAGCCGCGCGGAAGTACGCGGCTTGCCGTATTGCCCGGCCTGACGGTGCTGGCGGAACAGGCTGATGTAGGGTTGCCGCCCGACGACGCTCCGAAACCCTAGAGACCAGAGCGGGTTTCCGAGGCTGCGACTCGAGCAGATATCCGTGTGTGCGCCGCGAGGCCACGGATATCTTTGCTGCGTAGTGTTTCGCGCCTTGTGTCTTCTGGTGTCCTTCTTTGCTGAATGCCTGTTTTTGCCAATCGTCCCTTGCCGGGATGCAATGCAGACGTCTGCCTTCAGGGCGGACAGGAAAGGAAACTCTAGATGCGCAGGTTGTTCTGGATGCGGTGGATGATGGCAGGCTTGGTGGGCACGATGCTCACCATGGCGGCAGGTGCTGAAGGTCCCGTTGTGGCAACTGCGCTGGGCAAGGTGCAGGGCAAAATGCTGGACGCCGGCAAGGTGAAGGCTTTTCTGGGCATGCCCTATGCCGCGCCTCCAGTGGGCGAACTGCGCTGGAAGGCCCCGGTTGCGGCGGTAGCTTGGAAAGGTGTGCGCGATGCCACAAAATTCGGAGCGCGCTGTGAACAGTGGTCCATCTGGAAAGACTATATTTTCGACGATGCCGGACCGAGCGAGGATTGTCTGTTCCTGAATGTTTACGCGCCTGTAGCGGCCCATGCGGGCAGCAAGTTGCCGGTGATGGTGTGGATTCACGGGGGCGGCTATGCCGCAGGCTCGGGTTCCGAGCCACGCTACAACGGAACAGCACTGGCCGAGCAGGGCGTGGTGCTGGTCACGCTCGATTACCGTTTGGGCGTCTTCGGTTTCCTGGCTTCGGAAGATCTAGCCAAGGAGAATGGCGGTCACGCCGGCAACTACGGCTTGATGGATATGGTGGCTGCGCTCCGCTGGGTAAAGGCCAATAGCGCAGCCTTCGGCGGGGATGCTGCCAACGTGACCATCTTCGGCGAGAGCGCGGGGTCCTTCGCCGTTAGTACGCTGATGGTTGCGCCGGAGGCACAAGGGCTGTTCCACAAAGCGATTGGCGAGAGCGGCGCGGCCTTCAGCACTGTCATCCAGATGGGTACCGTGGCAAAGCGCGGCGTGCAGGATCAGGCCTTCGCATCGTCACTCGGCGCGGATAATCTTGCGGCCTTGCGCGCGCTGCCCGCCGAAAAGGTTCTGGAGGCCGCGCAAAAGCTCGGGGTGGTACGTTTTTCGCCGGTGGTGGATGGAAAGTTTCTACCTGAAAATGTAGCAGCGCTCTACGCGGCAGGAAAGCAGGCGCACGTGCCAGCCATTATCGGGTGGACGCACGACGAGCGCGCCGGAACGCTTTCGAAGGACATGACGGCAGCCGGCTGGAAGGCCTGGGCTAAGGAACATCAAGGGGAGCGCGCCGCGGAGTTTCTGAAGGCATTTCCAGCGGATTCCGATGCTCAGGCCATGCGTTCAGCCGATGACCTGACCACGGCGGGATTTATTGCCCTGGGAGCGTGGAAGTGGGTGGAAGCGCAGGTAAAGACCGGGCAGGCTCCGGTTTATCGCTACCGTTTCGATCTACCGGCCACGCCCAGTGAAATGCATCCCGAGGGCAAGTATGCCTTCCATTCCGATGAGTTGGAGTACGTGTTTGGCACGCTTGCAACCCGGCATGGAGCCACATGGCGGGAGGAAGATCACCGGCTGAGCCAGCAGATGATGGTTTACTGGACCAACTTTGCCAAAACCGGCGATCCCAACGGCAAAGGGCTGGTGGCATGGCCGCGCTACGACAAGAGCGGTGAGCTGCTTTTTCTGGATCGCGCCGTGCAAGCCGGACCGGATGCAAGCCGTGCGCAGTTTGAATTTCTTGATGCGCCATCCCAGTAGGAGGAGTTCCGCGCATAAGAAAAGCCGCATGGCCATGGGCCGTGCGGCTTTTTTGCAGATCGAAAAACCGGTTCTCTACTGATGGACACCAGCCGCTTCGGCAAAGGCTGCGGCCTGTTCGGAACTGGTGGTGCCGCGCTGGGTGGGGTCGTTGAAGGATGCTCCCTGCGCATTGATGGCGTTGGAGTAGTCCGGGCCCAGCCCGAGCTTTTTCAGCGCGCGGGAATCAGGCATCAGCTTGGTCTGCCATCCCTGGTCGGCCTGAAATTTCTGCATGGCGGCAATCGTGGTGGGATCCCAATTGCCAGAGGCTTCACCGGTCAGATAGTGCTCGCGGATGAGAGCGGCCTGGATCGCAGTAACCCGGTCGGAGTCAATCGACTGCTGTCCGCGCGGCTTCTTGGCACGGGTGCGGGTCGCCTTGGTGGTGCTGCCGGATTTTGCGCTTGTGGACTTTGTCGAGGCCTTGTGCGTCCCGCGATGGGAATGGCCACTCGTAGGCGCCTGATGGACCCGCGAAGCAAAGGCCGACGGCGCAAGTAGAGCCGCACAAACCAGCAGTGCGGAGACAAAACGGAAAGAAACCACGATGACGCTACCTCAATCCAAGCTGGGATACGAAAAAGAACAGGATTTAGTCTAGCTTTCCGGCCCGTGGAACAGCAAGACGAAAAAAGGGCTGGAACAGGAATTGATACCTTGTCGCAGGCTGAAAAGGGAAGACCCCGGAGCAGGAGATTACCCTTGCCCCGGGGTCAGGTAACTACAGTGTTTACAGCGTTCCACCAATGTAATTGATGCCCAGATCGGGATGGCGCGGGTCGATGATCTCAAAAACCACGTCATCGCCGCTCTTCAGCTTGCGCACCGCCGCGTCGTACTGGTCCTTGGTGCTGACCGGCTGACGGTTGATGCGGATGATCACCAGTCCGGGCGTCAAGCCCTGCAGGTCGGCAAAGGAGCCGGTGCGGACCGACTGGATCACCATGCCCGAGGTGTGGATCTTGGCCGTTGTGGCTGCCGAGGTTTCGCGCACCACAATGCCGAGTTTGGATTCGCCGGCATCGGCCGAGTCGCCTTCGTCCTTTTCGGCGGGCTGTCCACCATTCATTTCCGCAAAAACCTTATCGCGGTCGCCAATGGTGACGGTTGTGTCGCCCGGCTTGGTTTCATTGGGCTTGACCTCGCGCATGTAGCCAAGGCGCGCGGTGGAGCCAGGGCGGCGTCCGGCAATCTCCGCCACCAGATCGTCGCCGTCCTTGATGGAGCGGCCATCGATGGTGACGATGATGTCGCCGGGCTTCAGACCAGCCTTGTCGGCCGGGCCACCGGGCTGTACTTCCTGGACGAGAACGCCGTTATGGAAGCCGTAGACGCGGTTGACGGACTCCGACAGCCCCTGACGGAACTGAATGCCGATCGATCCACGAACCACCTTGTGATTGGGGCTGATCAGGTCGTTGTAGACCTGCACTACGGTGTTGGCCGGCATGGCAAAACCAAGTCCCTGATAACCACCGGACTGGGTAAAGATGGCGGTATTGACGCCAATCACTTCGCCGTTCATGTTCAGCAGTGGACCGCCGGAGTTGCCAGGATTGATGGCGGCGTCCGTCTGCAGAAAGTGCTGGAACTGGCCGGAGGCGCCCTGCTGGATGGTGCGGTTCTTCGCCGAGATGATGCCGGCGGTTACCGACTGCGAGAGCGCGAAGGGGCTGCCGATGGCTTCCACCCAGTCGCCCACGTTCACCATGTCGGAGTTGCCCATCTTGACGGTGGGCAGTGGGGTCGAGGTCTCGATCTTGATCACGGCCAAATCAGTGGCCTTGTCGGTGCCGATCACGCGAGCCTTGCGGCCCAGGTCCTGGGTGTCGGGGTCGTTGGCCAGCTTGACGTAGATCTCGTCGGCCTTCTCGATCACGTGGTTGTTGGTGATGATGTAGCCCTTCGGATCGACGATGAAGCCGGAGCCGAGCGCCTGCTGAACGTCTTCGCCCTGCTGGCCGTCATCGGGTCCGCCAGGGATCTGGCCGAAGAAGCGGCGCAGCATGTCGGGAATATCTCCCTGACCTTGCTGGTCGTCATCCTGATCGTCGTCAGGAGACTGCTGGCGACGCGGCTGCACGCGCTGATGAGGATTCTTCTTGCCCTTGGGGGACTCCACCTGTTTGGGCAGGGTGCGGGTGTTGATGTTGACCACCGCGGGACCAACCAGCTTGGCAATGCGCACAAAGTCGTTCGGAGGAACCGTGGAATTGGTCACCTTGAGCGGCGTGGCATCGGCCGATGCGTTGGATTGTTCCTGACCCCGCACACCATGAGCGGCAAACGATCCGCCAACAACAGCAATCGAGAGCGTGGTGAGCACGATGAAGGTAGAGACGAGACGGCGCGAGCGCAGCCGTGCCAGAAGCGATTTCATGTTTTCGATGACCTCGTTGAGCCCACGAATCTTCCATCCGGGGGGCATGAATCCACCAAGAACCAGTATAGCCAGACGGCGTGCGCGAAAAGGTGCGGCACCGGGCTGAAAAAAGAGCCGATTGGCTCTCTGCTGTCTATAAGACGTATCAACGGGTTAATTAGTAGCAAAAGATCGAAAGATTAAAGGCAGCAGGCCAAAATGAATTCTTACGCCTCGTGCGCGGTAGCTGGATGCGGGGCAGCCACGAGTTCGGTCAGCAGGATTCCGGCCAGAATCAGCAGCGCTCCCATGGCCGGACGCATGCCCAGCCGCTCGCCCATCACCACAAACGAGGTGATCCAGGCAAAGACCGGTTCCATGGTGAGGATCAGCGCGGTGTGGGTGGGGGGAAGAATCGATTGCACCCAGCTCTGTACGCTGAAGGCTGCGGCGGTGGCCAATACGGCTGCGGCAGCCAGTGCTGCAATGAGCCGGGGCGTGAAGTGGATCTGCGGCTGCTCAATGAAAGGCAGGCTGAGTACCATGAATAGCGCGCAGAAGCCTACCTGCAGCAAGGCCAAGGGCTGAAAGCTGATGCGCGGCGACACATGCGCCAATGCCAGGCAGTGCAGGGCAAAGCCCAGAGCGCAGCCCAAAGTAAGTACGTCGCCCAGATTGACGGAGCTGAAATCCGGCAACAGTGCAGCGGCAAACGAGCCGCCGCCTGTGGCTGGAACTGTGAGCAGCAGAATACCGGCAAAGGCCAGCAGCGCGCCCACAAAGGCATTCCAGCGCGGACGCTGCGCGCCCGGTGGATGCAAACCCGGAATCAGCGAGAGGAAGGGCACCAGCACTACCAGCAGGCCGGTGATAAAGGCGGACTTGGAGGGAGTGGTGCGCACCAGGCCGATGGTCTGGAACTGATAGCCCAGGGCCAGACAGAGTCCTACGATGGCTCCAGCAACAATCTGTTTGCGGCTGATCGAGCGCCAGTAGCGGTGGTAGCCGACTGCCAGAACGGCAAAGGCTAGCGTCATCCGCACCGCGTTGAAGGTGGCGGGAGAGGCATCGTTCAGCGCGGCCTTGACCACGACAAAGGTCGATCCCCAAATGGCAACCACCGCCAGCATCAACAGATAAGCGCGAATTTTCATGTGGATGAATTATTGCAGATGCGTTATAGCTCCGCGGCCCAACCCAGCATGGCCAGCGTGAGCAGAAGAATCCGGCGCAAGCCCAGTTCGCGATCTTTGGCCGAGTACCACTCTTCGAGCGTGTGAGCTCCTCCGCCTTCGCCGCCGGCTCCCAGAGACAGGGATGGAACGCCCAGAGAAAGGGGAATATTGGCGTCGGTGGAACCGAGGCGCAGCTCGGTGGGCAGGTTCAGGTGGCGATCCACGGCACGCAGCATGGAAAGCAGAGGAGAGTCCGAGGGCAGCTCCGCGGCGGGCCGGTCTCCAATGCGCTGGATGGAGAGCGTCAAAGGGGGGCGCCCTTGCGCGGAGGGCTTCTGGTTGAAGTGCAGAACCGCATCTTCCGCGGCGCGAAAGAGCGCTACTTCAAGTCGGGTCAGTTCGTCCGTGGAGGTGGAACGGATGTCGACCGAGGCCTCGGCGGACTGGGGAATGGAGTTCACACTGGTGCCGCCATGGATGGTGCCCAGATTGATGGTCGTACGCGGTTCACTGGGGAGTGGATGATCGGCAAAGCTGGCCAGCGCGGCTGCAAGCGCGGCAATGGGGTTCGGAGTGCCGGCATCGGAAAAGCTGTGGCCGCCAGGGCCCTCCACGCGGACCATGAAGCGTCGGCTACCGAGTGCCTGGACCACAGCCGCGTCGGCTCCCGCTCCATCCAGCACAATGTGTGCGGCAATACGCCCTGCCAGCGGATTGTTCTTATACAGGTGACGGACTCCGCGTAGATCGCCCTCGCCCTCTTCTCCTACATTGGCCAGAAAGACCAGCGGAACCGGCAGCTCCGGAGCCGCGTGAACCAGTGCCTGAGCAATCGCCAGCATGCCGACTACGCCCGCGCCGTTATCGCAAGCGCCGGGAATCTTGAGCAAATCGTCTTCGAGCTCCGGCACCAGAGGGGTCGCGGCGGGGAAGACGGTATCCAGATGCGCGGAGAGCACAACGACATGCCCCGTGCTTTCCGGAGGAAGATGCGCGGGATGAAGCGTGCCAAAGACGTTGCCTGCCTCATCGGTGCAGACGGATTGGAGACCGATCTGCCGAAAGCGGTCCTCTGCCCACGCCGAACGCGCCTGTTCACCAAAGGGAGGCGCGGGAATGGTGGAGAGCCCCACCTGCCAGTCCATGATGATTTTCGGATTCTGGTGCATCCAGGCAAAAGCAGCATGCACGGGCCGTTGTGCGGCCAGGGTGGTAACGCGGGAAAAGGAGGAGTTGCGCGAGATCAGTCCCATGCGGTCGCTTACAGGGTAACAGGGATTTCAGGCAAGGCGGACAAGCGCGGGCTTGCTCGCTGCAAAGCGAGCAAGGGAGCGGGGGAAGTTCTGCGCTTGTTCACCGAGCGTGCGGCGCTATTTTTTGCTCAGCGAGAAGATGAAGTAGGTGGCAGGCGTTGTACCGGCATTGCGGAAACCGTGCATCTGATTGGGCGCGGTGTAGCCCACGCTGCCCGGACCTAGAAGATGCGATGTACCGTTGTACATGAACTCGATGGTGCCTTCGCGCACCAGGATGAACTCCTCATGCGCGTGCTGATGCGCGGCATGGGGCATTTTGCCCGCTTCAATGGTTGTCTCGTGCAATTCGATCAGCTCACCGGTGGGCACGCGGCCATGGGCAATGTCGTGCGTGGGAGCGCCGCCATCGGAGTAGCGCAGCGGCAGCTTCTCGAAGGGGAAAGCCTGGCATTGGGTCAGATCGCTGGCAAGAGCATTTTCAGACACAGGAGCGGCAGAGCTCTCGGCCGCCAGAGCGGTAGCCAGGGCAGGAAGGGCAACACAAAGACTGCGGCGGGTGAGGTCGCTCATGGTGAGGATCTCCTTTTAGAGTTTGCTCTAACTTATTGCAGAAAGAAGAGTTGAAGCGTCTGCCGGTCGAGCGTCCCCAGTGTACAGCCTGCGGCCTGCGGCTGGCCGGTTAGTTGAGAGCCTCATCTTCGGGCAGATATTCCACTTCGCGCAGGAACAGTCCACGCGCTGGAGCGGTGGGACCGGCGGCAGAGCGGTTACGGGCGGCAAGAATAGAAGAAATGCTCTCGGGCGCAATCCGGCCACGTCCAACATCGAGCATGGTGCCCACCAGATTCCTGACCATATGGTGCAGAAAGCCCGAGCCCCGCACGCGGTAGATCAAGAGAGGACCGTCGGAGGTTTCGCTCTCGTGCCAACTGGAGGCATAGACGCTTTTGATGGTGCCGGTCAGCTTGCCCTCCTCATTGGGGCCGGCTTCACGCGTGCTCTGGTCTGGATCGCTGGCGGCAAAGCTCAAGAAGTCATGGGTTCCGATAAAGGCTTGCGCGGCTAGGTCCAGAGCCGTCCGGTCCATGAGCCAGCGGCTGGCAAAAACGTAGCGGGCCAGGAACGGCGGGCAGAGCGCCGCGCGAAAGATGCGGTATTCGTATGTTTTGCCTACCGCCGAGTGGCGGGCATGAAAGGTGTCGCGTACGATCTTTGTTTCGAGTACGCGGATGGAGGCGGGCAAGGTGCCGTTGAGCGCTCGTTGTAGATTGGCGGCCGGGATGCGGGTCAGCAAGGGAAAGCTGGCCACTTGCGCCAGCGCATGGACCCCGGCATCCGTGCGTCCCGAGCCCTGCGGCAGGGGCGCCTCGTTCACAATGCGGCCGAGTGCGGCCTGCAACTCGCCCTGGATGGTGCGTTCGCCGGGTTGAACCTGCCAGCCTTTATAGTCGGTGCCGTCGTAGGCAAGGGTGAGCTTCCAGTTCTGGGCAGTGGGATCGGTCGCGGTCAAAGGAGCGTTTTGGAGTTCGTCGAGCAAAGGTAGATTCCCGCTTCAGGGTAAATGAAATCCGGAGTTTCGCGCAGGAAGTGGAACGGCAGCATGTGGTTCGGATTAGTCCAACCCCGGACCAAGCCTTCCCATGCTGTTCCAGGGGACGAATATGGGACGGAAGCTGCTGAGCCGGTGGGATATACTCAGGGATCGGCAGATTGTTTCTGGCCGGCGGCTGGGAATCTGCATTTCTTGCGGAACCGCTGGCGAAGATTGTGCGTATGGAAGATCGAGCCCCTGATTCGGGCAAGGAACCAATCAGCGTGATTGGCGGAAATCCTGCGTCCTGAAGGAGCTGACGGACGTCTGATGAAAAGTGGCACTAGATGCCGACCGATGGGTGGAGAAAAAGATGCATTTTTACCGGAAGGTTGAGTTGATGGGGCAGTCTGGAACGGATTGCGGCAAGCGGACTGCAAAGGGACAGCATAAGGCAGGTGAACGCGTACGCGCGGTAACGGCTGCGATGCTGATTGGCCTGATGGCTCTTCCCAGCAGTTTTGCGCAGACCCCGGCAGGGAACAAAGGGCCGGACAAGGCAGCCAGCGAACTGCCCGCGGCACCGGCTCCACAGTTGACCGAGCCGTTTTCGCTGCGCACCTCTGTGCGTGATTTTTCGAAGCCCTATGCGGGCTTCCGGGCTAATCCTCTGGCCAAGTACATGCCAACGTCTCTCACCAAGGCGAGCTTTACCAACTCCTTGCGCTGGAGCGACCTGGTACGGGACGGCAAGATCTATCTGAGCCTCTCGGATGCGATTGCCCTGGCACTGGAGAACAATTACGATCTTGCGATTGCCCGCTACGATCTGGACATTGCAGATACTGATATTCTGCGTGCTTCAACCGGATCTACAATTCTGGGCGTGCCCACGGGCATTGTGTCCAATACCCTCACGGGCGCTTCGGCTACCGCGTCGGGCGGTGGTCCAGGCGGAACCACGGTTGGTTCCGGCGGTGCGGGTTCCGGTACCAGCGGCCTGACGTTGACGACCGCAGGCGCAGGGCCCACCCCGGCCAGCCTCGATCCCACGCTGACCAGCGCGATTTCGTTCGATCGCAACCGCTCGCCCTCCACGAGCTTCTTCTCCGGTGGCACCAGTTCCACCAACATCTACAACTTTGCGCTGGCGCAGGGTTTCGTAACCGGTACCAACTTCCAGTTCGCATTCAACAATCAGTACGCGAGCACCTCGAATGCGACGCAGCTCTATAGCCCGACGATCAGCTCGACCTTCAAGGCCACTGTGACCCAGCACGTATTGCAGGGCGCAGGCATCGGCGTGAACAAGCGCTTCATCTATCTGGCGCAAAACAATCGCCGCATCACCGACTCCTCCTTCCGCCAGCAGATCATCTATACGGTGAATCAGGTGGAATCGATCTACTGGGGACTGGTGCAGGCCTATGAGCAGGAGCAGGCTCAGGAGCGTGCCCTGGAGCAGAGCACCAAGCTGCTGAATGACAACAAAAAGCAGTTGGAGATCGGCACCATGGCTCCGCTCGACGTGGTGAATGCCCAGTCGACCGTGGCCACCGACAAGCAGACCCTGATCAGCGCGCAGAGTGCGTTGAACTATCAGCAGCAGATTCTCAAGCAGGCTCTTGCCCGCAATCTGAATGACCCTGCGCTCATGTCTGCTCCGATAATTCCTACCGACCGCGTGAACTTGGAAGCGATTCCGGAGGAGAGCGAGCCGGTGGAGGCCCTGGTACAGGAAGCCTTCCAGCGTCGCCCCGAGTTGGAGCAGGCCATGCTGACCCTGCGCAACGACGAGATCAACCTGAAGGGTGCGCGCAACGGACTGCTGCCCACCTTCGATGTCTACGGCTACTACTCGGGCCAGGGCGTGGGCGGTTCCATCAACCCCAAGTGCAAGACCTCGGGGTACTACAGCAGCGCGGACTGCAGCCAGCCTTCTACCGGCTATGGCACGGCAGCCAGCCATGCTTTCAATGAGAGCGCGCCAGACAAGGGCCTTGGGTTCAACATTACGATTCCCATCCGCAATCGCTATGCGCAATCCGTGCATGAGCGCTCGCTGATGGAGTACCGTCAGGCAGAACTCCGCCTGGAGCAGCTCTACACGCAGATCCGCATGCAGGTTGTGAACGCCAAGTTTGCCCTGTCCAATGATCGCGCCGCGGTGCAGGCCTCCCAGGCTGCCCGCGACTATAACCAGCAGAGCCTGGACGCTGAGATGAAGAAGTTGAAGCTCGGCGCATCCACCACGGCCAATGTCCTGATGCAGCAGCGCAATCTGGCTACTGCGGAATACAACCTGATCGCGGCCAACGCCACCTATGCCAAGGACCGCGCGGGCCTCTACCAGATTGTGGCCTCCACACTGAAGCAGTACGGCATCAACCTGACGGATGCCGCGACCGGCGAAGTGAAGACTGCACCAGTGGTTCCAGGTATTCAGCAGGCGCCGTCGGGTAACGAGCCGAAGTTGATGCCTATTGCACACTAAGAACGAGCAAATTCGCAATATCAAAGACCTGGCCATATGGAAACGTGGTAGTATCCCAGCCAGCGGTTACCAGGAGTTTTCTGGTAACCGCTGGTGAATGACTTTGGGTGCGTAATTCCAACTTGAAACTAATGGAGGGTTTCTATGAAATCGAAGCTCATTCAAGGCTCAATTACGGTGTTATTACTGCTTGGTCTAACAGCTTATGTAGGATCGCGCTCGAATGTGAAGGCACAATCGACAGCAGCATCTCAAGCGATTGTCAATACAACCGTTTGCAGCTTAGCAGCCAATTCAACTTGCACTCAAACCATCTTGTGGCCGAGTAATTTTGCAGATAGTAATTATGCGGGCACATGCACGATATCTTACTATTCAACAAGCGGAACTTTCCTTGAGGTGTTTACTGCAGCTTCCGTGGGTCCAACTACACATGGAAATCAGTATCAGAGCCAAACAGCAAGTAGTGTTACGTTATACGTTAAGAATTTTTTTGATCAAACTGTAACAACAAAAGCGAATTGCATCGGAGTGCATAATTAGTTGCTTCTCCTCGAGAAGAAGCAACTAATGCAGGCTATTTTCTTCCAGGGACAAATCTTATTTGCCCCTGGAAGAAAGGTTAACGGCTTGCAATGAGATCGAGCAGATCGAAGAACTCAGGGAAGCTGATGGCAGCCACTTCCGCGCCCTGGATCAGGGTGTCGCTGGTGGCGCGCAGACCGGCAACCGCGAAGGCCATGGCGATGCGGTGATCGTGATCGCATTCGATGCTGGCGCCGTGCAGCGTCTGGCCTCCGGGTACGTCCATGCCATCTTCGAACTCGACAACCTCCGCACCCATGGCGCGTAGGTTCTTGACGACCAAGGCAATGCGATCCGACTCTTTCACGCGCAGTTCCTTGGCGTCGCGAATGCGGATGCCGCCCGAAGTGAACGGGGCAATGGCCGCCAGAACCGGCAATTCATCGATGATCTGCGCGGCCACCGCGCCCTTGATCTCTGCCGAGCCCAGGCCTTCAGCGGGCGCCGAGGCGCGCACCATGCCCACCAGTTCGGCGTTCTTCTCCTGCAGATCGATGACAGAGATATTCAGTCCCAGGCCGGTCAGGACATCCAGTAGGGAAGCGCGCGTAGGATTCAGGCCAAGCGAGTCGAGCACCAGATTGGAGCCTGGGAACAGGGCCGCGGCACACAGGAAGAAGGCTGCGGAGGAGATATCGCCCGGGACCGCACCCTCGATGGCGTGCAGAGGCTGAGGTCCGGAGATGGCAATGGTTTCCAGCCCGTTCTCCTTGCCGCGCCGCAGGGACGCGCCAAAGGCCTTGAGCGCCAGCTCGCTGTGGTCACGGGTACGAATCGCCTCGCGCACCATGGTCGAGCCTTCGGTTTGCAGGCCAGCCAGCAGGACGCAGCTCTTTACCTGGGCGCTGGGCACTGGCGTGGTGTAATCAATCGCACGGAGCTTGCCTCCCACCAGAGTCAGCGGCGCGTGTCCCTCGGTCAGGGTCAGTTGCGCTCCCATCTGCTCCAGAGGCTTGCGGATACGCTCCATGGGACGACGCGAAAGCGACGCATCGCCGATCAGCGTGAAACTGCCTTCCTGTGCGGCCAGAAGGCCGGAGATCATGCGCATGGTGGAGCCGGAGTTGCCGCAATCCAGCGGTTCGGCCGA
>Ga0207834_1000558_pt1 | contig 13275 bp, 13 predicted proteins | sample LuqExpMetagenom5_FD_187763 | JGI IMG/M metagenome (GOLD analysis project Ga0207834, IMG submission 187763) | Tropical forest soil microbial communities from Luquillo Experimental Forest, Puerto Rico - Sample 5 (SPAdes) | ecosystem: Environmental > Terrestrial > Soil > Tropical forest ...
CTGCGCCAGTGATAAATATATCATCACAACCATGATAACCTCCACCGGAGAGATTGATTTCGTGACAGGAGAGACTCTGTATGCTTATATAACGCTAGCGAATCAGGAAGTTATCAAGAGTACTGCTTCCACCGGGGTATTACTTTATCTATATAAGGCAACCATTTTAAATAACCCGGATGATACTAGTTATACGGCTAATTTTAAGCGAATTTATAAATCAATTGATTCGAAGGATGCCTCCAGTTTCAAGTTCCGATTGGATTTGGGAACAGATAAGGTAATCGATCCGTCAGGTATTAATAAGTTCACATCGGAGGCGACAGCAATCAGTTCCCTGATTTACAACGGATATACTCTGAGCAAAGGAACGGATTATACAGTCGAATATGGCTCCTATGTAAATGATGACAAGGATACCATCGTTACAGCAACCGTGACGGTAAACGTATCTGTGATGGAAAAGTCAGCTTCCATTAAAGCTGATCAGGCCTTACCTTTGATCATTTACCTGAATAATAATGAAATACTTGACAGCAGCGTATCTATTACCATGATAAGTACTGCAACCATTGACAATACTCCGATCGCGTGGTCCATTACGGAAGGCAGTCTTAAGGAAAAGACTACCTCAACGGTAACGAATAGCGATGGAACTACCACAACAACTTCAAATGATGTAATCACCTATACGATTTCCTTGACTTTATTCAGTGATACCTATGAGGTCAGTGTGGCAAATGTGACCTGGGGAGATGCCTCCATCTTTGGTTCGGCAACCATTTCCAAAGGGAAAGCTACCATATCTTTGTCCAATGCTAAGATTAATAAACTGACAACGGATTCCACAGATACGAAAAATATAGTGATTACCTTAAGTAATGGTTATGTCATTGAGAGTGGATGTAAATTAACCATCCTAAATGCTAATTAACAGTGTCTGGATATCAGGAGGTACTTATGAAGAAACATACTTTAAAATATATCGGCTTACTGCCAGTGATCATGCTGATTCTGCTGATTAGCGGCACGGCACCGTTACATAGGGCAGAGGCGGAAACAGCAGCTGCTGTTGCCATTGGTGAGATTAATTATGAAGAGCTTACCATGCAGATTTATAATAACAATAATTCTGTAGTTTATTATTCCGTCGATGAGAGTAACTGGTTTGAGGTAGAAGGCGCTTACAACAGTTCTACAAAAGCTTATACGATGGATATATCCTGGGTATCAGCGTCAGCAGATACTACTTTGTATTTCAAGGGTGATGTCGTAACAAGCATTACCTCAGTTGTTTTACCCATGCAGGATACCTCATTGAAAGTAACCTATAATAAGGTGGACGGAAGCTTTACCTTTACGAATGCAGATGCTTCAGCAGTATTTGTATGGCGAAAGATTACTGATTATAGCTGGAACACCGTCAGCCTGGATGAGACCTCTGCTTCCTACAAATCCTTTCTGAATGTGATGGAGCTACTGCGCACCAAAGGAGCAAAGATCATCATTCGAATTCCACAGATAGCAGGAACGGCTAGCAACGTCGGAAGCAGACCAAGCAAAGAGGTGACTGTTACTATTACAGCAAGAGCAGAGCAGCCCTCCATCAGGGTCAATTCCTCCAAGCTTACCATTAATACATCATCAGCTATGGAATATTATGATTCCACAACGGCATCCTGGATTGATTGTACCAAGAGTATGTTACTTAGTGAAATAGCTCCCAAGGCCTTATATGCCAATGGGGCGATAGATGCAACGCTGATGATCCGTACTGCCGCTACAACAAAAGCAACTTACTCAAAAACTGCATATATTAAAATAAAGGGTCAGCGCAGTGCCCCTGAGATTGGTGATAATTCGAAGGATGTTACTTATTACTATATGAACAAGAAATTAGTAATGTTATTTAATAAAGCTTCCGCAACAAATGTATATGAATATACCATAGTAAAATCAGGCGCATCCTTTAATCTTTCTTCCGCCAGATGGACCTCGGTAAGCAGTACGAAGCTGTTGACCTTATCGAATGGTGCAGCTCCGGACGGCTGCACGGTATACGTAAGAAAGAAAGGAACGGACGCTAATTCAAGTAAGAACGTAGAATTGGTTCTTTCCTCCGCAATCAGTAATTTTGCAGTTGACTATTAGAAATACTAATTATTTTCGTTAATTGAATTCCCCCTTGACAATAGGGGGAATGTCGATTAATATATGAGAAAATGATAACAACATTGAAGGTGAATGCAGTAGCGTATATTTTCCCGCCAGAGAGAACGTGCCACCGGCTGAGAGCAGGTTCAGGGTTCAGATATATTGCGAAGTTCGGCACCGGAGTTGCCTTTAAAATATCAATAGAATCTTGTCGATAGAAGAAAGGCCGGTTCAGTTCCGTTATGACTGTTGAGGAGCTTATCTATAAGCTTGAATTTGGGTGGTACCACGATGCTTTCGTCCCTTTTGGGACGGAAGCTTTTTTAATGCAATTCATTAGGTATTGCAGAACATTAGGTATTGCAAAACACTGCTAAAGTTGGAATGGTGAAATAAGGATGCATATATACTCCATTTGGCCGCCTTTCCTTCCTAGGCATATCCTACATTGAGCCTCAAAACGTAGTGGAAACTCGTAAAAGCTTCCTTTGACACATTTATTAAGATATTTCGTAAAAGCTTCCTTTGACACATTTATTAAGATATTTCGTAAAAGCTTCCTTTGACACATTTATTAAGATATTTCATAAAAGCTTCTTTTGACACATTATTAAGAAATTTAGAAAAGGTTCTTATGACGCAGTTATTAAGATATTTAGAAAAGCTTTTTTGACAAATTTATTAAGATATTTTAGAAAAGCTTCTTTTGACACATTTATTAAATTTTTAAGGAGGAATGATTATGTTAGAAAACCTGGAACGAATTAAGGCACAGTTTACGGCTGAGTTAAATGCAGCTGACTCGAAAGAGGAGTTGGAACGCATCAGAGTTTCCTACCTTGGCAAGAAAGGACTTGTCACGGAGGAATTAAAAAATCTTCGTAACCTGGATGCAGAAGAGAAGAAAGTAGCAGGTATGCAGGTTAATATTCTGAAGGACGAATGCGAGAAGGCAATCGTCGAATATCAGAAGACCATGGAAGAGAAGGAATATCTGAAGGAGTTGGAAAATACGGAACGTTATGATTTCTCCATACCTTCTGACAAAGCCATTGGAACCATGCATCCCATAACCATTGTTCAAAAACAGATTGAGGATATCTTTAAGACCATGGGCTTCATTATAGAAGATGGTCTTGAAATTCAGACGGAATTCAATAACTTTGAAGGTGTTAACATCCCAAAGAACCATCCGGCAAGAGATATGCAGGATACTTATTACCTTGATAATGGGCAGTTATTAAAGACACACACCTCAGCAGCTCAGAATACCATTTTGAGAAAATACGGTGCTCCGAAGCCTGGTGAGCCCTTAAAGGTTTTATTTCCGGGAAGATGCTTCCGTAATGAGAATATAGACGCAAGCCATGAGAATACCTTCTTTCAGTTAGAGGGTATGATGGTCGGTGATGATATCTCCATCTCAAACTTAATCTATTTCATGAAGGTATTACTTACCGAAGTATTCCAAAGAGATGTAAAGGTGCGCTTAAGACCAGGTTTCTTCCCCTTCGTGGAGCCGGGCTTTGAACTTGATATTAACTGTGCCATCTGCAGTGGCTCCGGTTGTCCGACCTGTAAGCATTCCGGTTGGTTGGAGCTTCTGCCCTGCGGTATGATTCACCCGAATGTACTTCGTCTTGGCGGCATTGATCCTGAGAAATATACCGGTTTCGCCTTCGGTCTCGGTCTTACCAGACTGGCAATGATGAAATACAACATTAAGGATATTCGTTTGTTCAACAGCGGTAATTTGAAGCAGTTAAAGCAATTTACGGTATAATAATGCTTCTACTGCACATTTACGATGCCATACGATAAACCCCTTTCGGCTAAGTATGATTATTCGTGTATGACCCATACGTATAGCAGCAGAGAAATTATTATTAATCCAGGTTTTTATGACTTCAATTAAATTTTAGAAGATTTCGTATGGAATACCGTCGATTATTCCAACGGGCTTCTTCATAGATAGGAAATCCGCTGAAGGCGGAGAATGGAGGAAATTATGTATATTTCAATGAATTGGATTTCAGAATTCACGGATCTTTCCGGAATTAATCTGAAAGAATTAATCGGAAGATTTACATTATCTACTGCTGAAGTAGAGGAAATACATGAATATGGTAAGAACATCAGAGACGTTGTTGTTGGTAAAATTATTGAGATCAATGATCATCCGAATTCCAAGAAGCTTCATCTCGTTAGGGTAGATATCGGTACAGAGGTTGTAGGCTGTGTCTGCGGTGCACCGAATGTATTCGTTGGAGCGATTGTACCATTTGCCAAGCTTGGCGGTCAGGTTGGTGATCTTGAGATTAAAGAGGCGAAGATTGCCGGAGAGATCAGCCACGGTATGTGCTGTTCCGAGAAGGAATTAGGTATCAGCGATGATCATTCCGGATTGATGATGCTAGATGATACCTATCCGTTAGGAACAGATATCAAGACCTTCATGCAGCTGGAGGATACTATTTTTGAGGTTGATAACAAATCCTTAACGAACCGTCCCGATCTCTGGGGTCATTACGGTATTGCCAGAGAAATCGCCGTATTGACCAAGAGACCTCTGAAGCCGCTGGAGGTTGTTAATACAAGTATTTATAAGGATTTAGCCCAAATTGATGTTAAGGTAGAGGATACAGAGAAATGCTTCCGTTACAGCTGTATCTCCATCTCCAATATCAAAGTAAAGAAATCTCCGATTAACATGAAAATCCGCCTCACCTACTGCGGTCAGAGACCGATTAATCTGCTCGCTGATCTGACTAATTATCTGATGATGGAATTAGGACAGCCGATGCATGCCTTCGACAATGCCAAGGTATCCAAGATCAGAGTGAAGACCTATCCTGAGACAGTCAACTTCCTTACCCTGGACGGTGTGGAGAGAAAGGCTGATACAGAGACCTTACTTATCTGTGATGAGAAGGAGCCGGTTGCAGTAGCAGGTATCATGGGTGGTGAGCTTTCTGAAATTACAGCCGATACCGATACTGTATTACTGGAATCAGCGAACTTTGATGGTGTTTCCGTTCGTAAATCAGCTGTTCGCTTAGGACTTCGTACGGAAGCAAGCTCCAGATACGAGAAAACCATTGATCCGGAACTTACGATTCCTGCAATTGAGCGTTTTGTAAAGCTGTTAACAGATATTGATCCGGATGCGAAGGTAACCTCCTCCCTGACAGACTGTTATGTAAAGCATTATGACACGATTGCAATTGATTTTGATAAAGCCTTTGTTGACAAATATACCGGAATTAATATTTCCTCCGACCAGATTGAGGAAACCTTGACAGCCCTGGGCTTTGGTGTAACCCGAAGTGGAGATGCTTTCAGTCTGATCGTACCAAGCTGGAGAGCAACAAAGGATGTTACCATGAAAGCGGATATCATCGAAGAGATTACCCGTATCTATGGCTATGATAACTTTGACATCCGTTCAACCAAGAGCTTCCTGACTCCGGTTCGCCATAGTGTGGAAAGAAGCAATGAATACCGCATTAAGGAACTGTTAAGCGAACGTTATGCGATGAATGAGGTTCACAGCTATATCTGGTATGAGAGCAAGATGAATAAAGAACTGGGTATCGTTACCGAACCCAATATCCGTGTTATTAACTCCGTTACTGCAGAAAATGACACCATCCGTTCTACCATAATCCCGAGCTTACTTGGCTTCGTGGCAAAGAATGTTGATAATTATCCGGAGATGGGAATGTATGAGATCGGCCGTGTTGCGAACGGTTTAAGAGCAGATGGACTGTGCGACGAGCGTAAGAGACTTGGTATCGTAGTTGCCAGCAAGAAGCTTACGGATAAAGAGATTTACTTCAAATGTAAGGAGATCATTGAGCAGATTGTTCTTGCAGCGAAGAACATTCATCCAGCCTTTGGAGTGAAAGAGGATTTGGCAAAATACAATTATGTTCATCCGGTTAACAGTGCAAGCATTCTTCTGAAGGATGAGGAGATCGGTTATTTCTCTGTGATCAATCCGAAGATCAAGAATAAGATAGATAAGAAGCTGAATGTTGCCTTTGCTGAGATTGATATGGAGTTAATGGAGAAGGTAGAAGCTGAGAAATTACGTTATGCAGAGGTATCCAGATATCCCGGTGTTGCAATCGATTTAAGCCTTCTTACAGATAAAGCGCTTCGTTACGAGAACATTGTGGCTTATGTGAAGGAATACAAGTGTGAATATCTGCAGAACTTCCATCTGGTGGATATCTTCGAGGATGAGAAGCTTCTTCCGGGTAAGAAAAGCGTAACAGTACGTTTTGATTTCATTTCAAAGGAAAGAACCCTGGAAGGACAGGAGATTCAGACCATGGTGGATGAACTGCTTAAGCTTCTTGGTTCAAAGGGAATTGAAATAAGAAAATAATAAAGGTATAATCTTACGGGGTGGCTTGGAGCTGCCCCGTATTTTTATGTCATAGAGCATTCTATTAATTTCCTATAACATAATTTCATGTGAGAAAAAATCACATATCATAAATAATTCCTATGACATAAAAAGTCTTCGAAGCGGGATGTTCACTCTGTATGAAACATAAATTAGAATTTACATAAGGAAATTTACCTGCTTGTCGATTATACTCAGTGAGAGAGTCTGCCAGGCAGACTCTCTGCTCCTGTTGAAATTGTTTAGAAAATATATAGAATATCATACATATCTAGCCCTGTCAGTGTATAAGCTTTTTTGAAAGGCCATTCTTAACGCCATGGAGGTAAAGGTGAGTATACAGCATAAAGGAACACAAACGATAGAGACTCTTCGCCTGGTTCTTCGCAAATTCAGAGCAGAAGACGCAGGAGATATGTACCGTAACTGGGCAGGTGATCCTTTGGTATGTAAATACCTATCCTGGGGGCCTCATAAGGATGTCGACACTTCCCTGAAGAGAGTAATAAATTGGGTGAGCAATTATGAATATAATAATTTCTATGTCTGGGCAATAGAACTCAAAGGTAAAAATATGCCGATCGGTTCCATCAGTGTGGAAATCATGAATGATTCAGTAAAAACCTGTGAAGTCGGATACTGCATCGGCGTGCCCTATTGGAACAGGGGTATTATGACGGAGGCTCTCCGTGCGATTATGCATTATTTGTTCTACGAAATAGGCTATCAGACAATCCAGGCTAAGCACGATGTATTGAATGTCGGCTCCGGTAAAGTGATGCAGAAGGCCGGTATGCAATTTACCAGATATGATTACCGTGTCGGCGCCAGGAGGGATGGCAGCTTTTATGACTGCGCCGTATATTCCAAACATATTGAGGATGATTAATCAGGATTGATGTATACCCATATTCTTTTAAAGGTTTATAAAATAATTTACATAAGGACGTGGCTGCAATTTATATAATAGTTGTGTAGTAGCATTACCTGCCATGTCATTTGTCTGCCGTTTGCTTATAATATAGATTTAGGATAATGAGAAGCCGTCAGATTATGAACTGCCGGCTTTCTTTCATTTTAATCACATGTTAATTTGACATATAACACCAGTAGTATTATGATGATTGTATATTTTTGGTATGGTATAATAAGGATTGATAAGGAGTGTTTTCAATGAAGAAAAGATTTTTGGCATTAGCTATTCTGGTTTTTCTTGTATCACTGACATTGGCAGGCTGCATTCCCGGGGACGGAACCTATACAGCCGAGGATCCAGCAGGCTTTTTCTGGGGAATATGGCATGGATGGATTGCACCAATCTCTCTGATCGTGGGACTATTTAATAAAAATATCAGAGTATATGAAGTGATGAACACCGGCTGGGCATATGACTTCGGATTTTATATTGCAGTCATCAGTGGTTTTGGTGGGCTATCCTTATTCCGTAAAAAGAAGGATAAGGAGTAACCTTTGTTGTCTATGAGGAAAGTGCGGTTGCAGGGTATGTTAATATTATCTTTGCGTCGGATTATCCATATTTTGAAGAACGTGAAATTCCGGAAATCAATGATTTATATGTGGTTCCTTCGGCACGTAAACAAGGAATTGGAAAGCTGCTTTATTTATATAAAGAGCTTAAATGACTTGACAGAGATAGCAATCAGGAGGAAGACAAAATGAACCTAGGATATCCCAGCGCAGAGGCTGCGGAAAGAGAATTAAGGTATGCAGGTGAATCAAATCCCGGCCCATGGATTGAGCATTCCATTCACACGGGGTTGGCTGCGAAGTATATCGCTGAGAAATGTGTCGATATGAATCCGGAGAAAGCATATGCACTTGGTCTACTACATGATATCGGACGTCGAGTAGGTATTGTATCGCAAAGACATATTATTGAAGGATATCGTTTTTGCATGGAGCATGGATGGGAAGACGCAGCTAGGATTTGTATGACCCATTCCTTCATGGTGCAGGATATCAAGGCAGACGTCGGCGACTGGGATGTATCCGAGGAGGATTATGCCTTTATGCAGCACTACATTGAGAAGATTGAATATGATGATTATGATAAATTGTTTCAGCTGTGTGACAGTCTGGCTTTGGCGGATGGCTTTTGCCTTCTTGAAAAAAGATTTGTCGATGTACATAGAAGATACGGAGTCAATGAATATACTGTTCCAAGATGGAATGCAGTTTTTGAGATTAAGGAATATTTTGAAAATAGGATAGGGCAGTCAATTTATGATTTATTACCGAATGTGAAGGAGACTGCCTTTATCAATGTTCCGCTTTGGAAGCCACCGATGAAATAAGTAATTAACCTTAGCAGAAGTCAGCGGGAGTAATATAAAGGAGAATATTTGAATAGCATACTTTCGGAGGAACGATTTAATTTTATCAAAGAAGCAGATAAGGACTTTATCAATGAATTCAACCGTGGGATGAACGAGCTTGGATATGATTACGGAGATAATATCGGAAGCGGCTTCTGCTGGGGGAGATACATGCTGATTTACTCCAAGACCGGACAGAAGAGTAAGAAGGTAGTTGCCCGTATCTATATTCGGGAGGATAGTATTGTACTAAGGCTGTTTCTGAACGGAATTGATACCCACAGAGAATATATTGAGAAGGCACAGGACTTCATTAGTGAGCCCTTTGTCAATACCTTTGGGAAGTGCAATCATTGTCGCAATGATAAGGAAGGAACCTGTAAATTCAGAAAATCCTATACTCTGAGCGACATCTTGTATGAGAAATGCAACGGAATAACCTTTGAATTCTGGAATCCGGTGACGGAGCGTACCCCAGAATATATAAAGCTGCTTACGGAATTTTACCCAGACAGAAAGAAGAAATGATAAACTGAGCTTACGATATACTGACATGATATACAGGTATAAGATTACGGGGGTTTTTATGAAGAGAGCATCATTATGCATCATCTTAATTCTCATGTTACTGATATCAGGTTGCAGCCATAAAGAAGTAAAGAAAGATAACTACTTCTTTTATGGTGAGAATGATGACTGGATGGCGGGGATGATTTACGAAACGAAGGAAGTATTCACTGAGCTTGAGGACGGGACAAAGGATTATGCTAATGAGTGTAGATCAGAGCTAACCTGCATCAATAGAAAGTGAGGTATTGGTCATATTATGTCAAAACTATTTATCGGCTTATTATTTGTGTTTTTAGATTTTACTATAAATATTGGCACTTCAAAAATCGGATTAATCCCTGATTTTATAGGCTATCTGTTTTTGCTTAATGGTGTCGGAGAGCTTTCTGAACAAAGCAATAGCTTCTATAAAATTAAGCCAGCCATTGCATTCATGGTATTTTATTCCATTATTTTATATGCAATGGATTTTATTGGCTTGTCAGTATCGCTTGGAATGTTCACTTATCTGCTTGGTATAATTTCTACTGCTTTATCCTTATACATTCTACATGGAATTGTATCAGGAATCATGGATATTGAGGCTGCAAGTCAAAGGGATCTGAATTCCAAAACCTTATATTCCGTATGGAAGGTGCTTGCGGTTGTTTCAATTCTGGCATATTTTTTATTATTGGTCCCCGGAATAAACATTATTGTGATTATAATGGGGTTTATTGTACATATCTGTTTCCTGGTTTATTTCAATCATTCAAAGAATTTGTATTATAGTATTTCGAATTAGTTATATTTATCGTTTCATGTCTGGAATTCCGGTTCACTATCAGGATATCTGCAGATTGTTTATATGACACAAAAAAGAATTGCTTTCATCAGGTCTTTATTATATGATATAGGTGATTTTATTCGTAATAACCATATTGAATTTGGTAAGAATAAATCCTGAAGATGAATATGCAAGGAGAAAAGTCTGATGTTAAAGGAATTCAAAAAATTCGCCTTAAGAGGCAATATGATTGATCTGGCGGTAGGTATCATTATCGGTGGCGCCTTCAGCGGCATTGTTAATTCATTGGTAAACGATATCATAATGCCTTTGTTAAGTCTTCTGACCAAGAATATTGATTTCACAAATCTATTCATAGCCTTGAACGGAGTACATTATGATTCGTTAAAGGCAGCGAAGGACGCCAAAGTAGCCACTGTTAATTATGGAACTTTTCTTTCCGGTGTCTTAAACTTTCTGATCATGTCATTTGTAGTCTTTTTGATGGTGAGATGGATGAATAAACTAAAGAAACCGGAACCGGCAGCAGCGGCTACTACAAAAAAATGTCCCTACTGTCTTTCCGACATCAATATTGAAGCAACAAAATGTCCTTACTGTACTTCACAAGTAAAAGAATCCGAGTAAATAAATCGGATATATATTAGCAATAGGAATAAGAGGAAGCTATTAACAGTACAAATGATAAATCTGTTAACAGCTTCCTTTTGCTTTTTTGTGCCTAACGAATACTACATCTCTTTCTGATATCTGCTTAAGTAGTAGATATTGGCGATTACGATGAACAGGTAAGCGAATACCATAGTAAGAATTATGGTTAAATCTGCATTGATCAGCGCGAACATTAACAGAAGCGCACCATATACCATAATCATAAGATCATATGCTTTCGCCTTATTTCTAATGGCAATGTTGCGTTCATCTTTTTCTTCAATTTCTACAGCTTTCGCAAGCTGTGGGTTCTTCCTGTAACTAATGATAGATAAATATATCAGATAGATAAAACGAAAAAACTGGTTAAAAGGAGATGCACTATGAGTATTAAAACGAAAATACCCATCCTTACTATTATTATGCTGCTATTAAATACTGCGGCTTTACTCATCTATTATAATTTCTACTTTTACCAGGAAGTGGCAGGGCGAATTAAGAAAATTAGCGGTGTTACAATAACAGAAGAGATATTGCGGGAAAATAAAATTGTACAGGGGTTAATCAAATACGAGCTAATCATGATAAGCCTGCTGATCGTGTTAATCGGACTCACAATACATATTTTCTATTCCCGCCCGCTGTATCAGCTAAATAAAACACTAAAGGACTATAGAATAAACACTGTCCAGAGTACGGACAGAAAAGATGAAATAGGACAGCTGCAGAATAGCTTTGCTCAGCTATTCAGTGATTTGAGCGAAGAAAAACATGTACAGAATAAAATCATCAACTGCATGTCCCGAGATATTAAAATACCGATTAGTAGTGTCCTGGAGTATAGTGAGGATCTGATGAAGATGGACCTGTCACAGGAGAATACCATACAGTACCTCGAGGTCATCTACAGCAAAGCAAGAGATATTGAAGAAATCCTTCAGGATTTTGACGCTTATGTCGAAGGGAAACTATCGTTAGAACTCAATAAACAAAACTACAGGTTAACATTTCTTGAAGAAATGCTGAAGAAAGAATACGAACAGGAGCTGGAGCAGAATGGGGTTGGCTTTGAGATTATGAACCTAAGTCAATTAAAGGATGAGGCTGCTTTGGATCTGGTTAAAATCCGCCGTGTCTTTGCTAATCTGATTACCAATTCTGTAAGGCACAACAAGGGAAAAAATGATCTTAGAATTGTTGTGACGATGGACCGGGTAGAAGAGAAGGCTACTTTTTGTGTAGCGGATAATGGTGGTGGAATATCCTATAAAGATATTCCGTATATCTTTGAACCATTTTACATATCTGACAATGGGCATACGATGTCGGGACTTGGGTTACCTATATGTAAGAATATAGTTGAAGCACATGCGGGGGAAATGTGGGTGGATACACATATGAGAAAAGGATTTGCGGTCTGGTTTAATATTCCTTAGTCATAAAAATTAATTCCAGACATGTAATATCTATTAATCGCTGTGTTGTAAAGCATGGATTTTATAATAGTTGGATAAATATAGATTTTATATAGATTTTTAATGTGTTATATATATTGTATTATAAAGTTATGCTTGTTATAATAAAACCTGGATTAGGATAACTAAATCAGTGCAAAATAATCTGCATAGAATGATATTATAAATTATTTTCAGTAATCATTCGATTATAACAGGAAAGTGACAGAGGAGATATCATATGCTTCGTAGATTTTATCCTAAGAGATTGGCTGAATCGTCTTACGCTATAGATTATGAGAAATTATATCAGGAGGGATATCGCGGTATCTTATTCGATATTGATAATACCCTCGTTGCTCATGGAGCAGACGCTACACCAAGAGCAATCGAATTATTTGCAAGATTGAAAAGGATTGGTTTTCAGACCTGCCTGATATCCAACAACAGCGATGCGAGAGTAAGTCGGTTCAATAAGGACATTAAGACAAACTACATTTTTAAAGCAAATAAGCCAGCTACCAGAAATTACATTAAGGCAACGAAGATCATGGGAACCCGGATTAATAATACGGTATTTGTTGGAGACCAGTTATTTACCGATGTATATGGTGCAAACCGCATCGGGATGATGACCTATCTGGTTAAACCGATCCATCCCAAGGAAGAGATTCAGATCGTCTTCAAGCGTAAGCTGGAACGCATTGTACTATACTTCTATCGAAAGGATCTTGCTGCAGGTAAGATTAAGCAGGATTAAGAACAATACAAGATGAATCAGAAATTAAAGCATAATATCATATTGATTGGCTTTATGGGCTCTGGTAAAACAAGCGCAGGAATGTGGCTTGCCGAACGACTGACCTATCAGTTTAAGGATTCCGATCAGTTGATTGAGAAAAAGGCCGG
>Ga0207834_1000561_pt1 | contig 13241 bp, 13 predicted proteins | sample LuqExpMetagenom5_FD_187763 | JGI IMG/M metagenome (GOLD analysis project Ga0207834, IMG submission 187763) | Tropical forest soil microbial communities from Luquillo Experimental Forest, Puerto Rico - Sample 5 (SPAdes) | ecosystem: Environmental > Terrestrial > Soil > Tropical forest ...
TGAAAAGGCCGGAACTGATATCCGAGGCTGCATACCGTTTCGGGAGCCAGTGCGTGGTATCTGCAATAGATGCAAAGCGGCGTGCGGATAAAAGCGGCTGGGACGTTTATCTGAACGGAGGCCGCGTCAACACCGGCAGGGATGCGCTCGAATGGGCAGTTGAAGCTGAGAAGCTGGGGGCGGGCGAGATCCTGCTGACCAGTATGGACTGCGACGGTACTAAAGACGGCTACGATCTGGAATTGACGCGTACCTTGTCCGAAAACGTCAAAATACCGGTCATAGCTTCAGGAGGTGCAGGCGCCATGGAGCATTTTTCTGAAGCGCTGACTGAGGGAAAGGCTGACGCAGTTCTTGCAGCATCGCTTTTCCACTTCCGGGAGATGGAGATAATGGACGTTAAACGCTATTTAAAGGAAAAAGGAATTGAAGTGAGGATCTGAAATGGCTAACATTCTTGAACTTGTGAAATATAACGCGGATGGATTGGTACCGGCCGTCACGCAGGACATCAGGACCGACGAGGTGCTGATGCTGGCCTGGATGAATGAGGAATCGCTAAGGAAAACGATCGAAACCGGCAAGGTCCACTATTTCAGCAGGAGCCGACAGAAGCTATGGCTGAAGGGCGAGACCTCGGGCCATTTCCAGACCGTCCGCTCGATAAGTGTGGATTGCGACGGCGATACTCTTCTTATAAAGGTAGACCAGACGGGCGCTGCATGTCACACCGGACATCGTTCCTGCTTCTTCACGCGGCTTGACGCGGATAAGCTCATGGAAGGCATCGGCAGCGCGACAGAAGCTGGGGAAACGGGCAGTACCGGTGAGATGGAGGATACAAATCACGTCGACACAGCAGATAATGTCGATGCCGGCCCCGGGGTGCTTGAAGAAGTATTCGGCGTTATCCTCGACAGGAAGCTGTACCCCAAGGAAGGCTCATATACGAACTATCTGTTCGGCAAGGGCACCGACAAGATACTGAAGAAGATCGGAGAAGAAGCCAGCGAGGTCATTATTGCCTCAAAGAACGGCAATAACGGCGAAGTAAGCGCGGAAGTCGCCGATCTGATGTATCATCTGATGGTGCTGCTGGCTGACAGGGGAATGACGTGGAACGATATTTACCGGGAATTGAACCACCGCAAATGAAACCAAAAAACGGTGATATATGAAAGAAACTTTAGATAATCAGTTCTATTCATCCGAAAACAGCATAATTTAGCAAAATCGCATATTTGATTACAAATTGGATAATATATTATATTATTAATGTGATTAGCACTCAATGTTATTGAGTGCTAATAAATTGTAAAAACATTGTAGGAGGTACTCTTTATGAAAATAAAACCGTTAGGTGAAAGAGTCGTTATTAAAATGTTGGAAACCGAAGAGACGACAAAGAGCGGTATCGTTCTTCCGGGAAGCGCCAAGGAGAAGCCCCAGGTAGCTGAAATAGTTGCAGTAGGACCGGGCGGATTCGACGACAAGGGAAGAGAGATCAAAATGGAAGTCAAAGTCGGTGACAAGGTACTTATCAGCAAGTACGCCGGGACCGAAGTAAAAATGGACGGCACCGAGTACACGATCCTGAAGCAGAGCGATATCCTGGCCGTAGTGGAATAATGTAATGGCTTTAGTTTAAATTTGAATGCTAACAAGGAGGCATAAAACATATGTCAAAAGAAATCAAATATGGTGAAGAAGCCAGGCGCGCGCTTGAAAGCGGCGTAAACCAGCTGGCCGACACAGTCAAGATCACACTCGGACCAAAGGGCAGAAATGTTGTCCTGGACAAGAAATTCGGAGCTCCCCTGATCACTAACGATGGTGTTACGATAGCAAAGGAAATCGAACTCGAAGACAAATTTGAAAATATGGGCGCGCAGCTTGTCAAGGAAGTTGCCACGAAGACCAACGACGTAGCAGGCGACGGTACCACGACTGCAACTCTGCTTGCACAGGCTATCATCAGAGAAGGCCTCAAGAACGTTGCAGCAGGCGCTAACCCGATGATAATTAAAAAAGGCCTTGCCAAGGCAGTCGATGTAGCAGTCGACGCTATCAGGGAAAACAGCAGAAAGATCAACGGAAAAGAAGATATTTCGAGAGTTGCTTCTATTTCCGCAAACGACGAGGTTATCGGCTCCCTTATAGCAGACGCTATGGAAAAGGTAACGAACGACGGCGTCATCACTGTTGAAGAATCGAAGACAATGGGCACTAACCTTGAAGTAGTCGAAGGCATGCAGTTCGACAGAGGCTATGTCTCTTCATACATGGTAACCGATACTGAGAAGATGGAAGCCGTTCTCGACGATCCGTACATTCTCATTACCGACAAGAAGCTCAGCAACATCCAGGATCTTCTGCCCCTCCTTGAACAGATTGTTCAGGCCGGAAAGAAGCTGCTCATCATTGCAGAGGACGTTGAGGGCGAAGCTCTGACCACACTTATCGTAAACAAACTCCGTGGAACCTTCAACTGTGTTGCTGTCAAAGCTCCGGGCTTCGGTGACAGAAGGAAGGAAATGCTCCGCGATATAGCTACACTTACAGGCGGCGAGGTAATTTCTGACGAACTCGGCTTCGATCTGAAGGAAACCAAGGTCAGCCAGCTCGGTAAGGCAAGACAGGTCAAGGTCCAGAAGGAAAATACGATCATCGTTGACGGCGCAGGCGAAAAGAACGAGATAAAGAAGAGGATCGCTTCGATCAAAGCTCAGATCGAAGAAACCACTTCAGATTTCGACAGGGAAAAGCTCCAGGAGAGGCTTGCCAAGCTGGCTGGCGGCGTAGCTGTCATCCAGGTCGGCGCAGCTACCGAAACTGAAATGAAGGAAAAGAAGCTCCGTATAGAAGACGCTCTCGCAGCTACCAAGGCAGCTGTCGAGGAAGGCATCGTAGCAGGCGGCGGCACGGCATACCTGAACGCACTGCCGAAGGTTTCTGCTCTGCTTAAGGATATTCACGGTGATGAAAAGACAGGTATCCAGATCATAATGAAGGCACTCGAAGAGCCCATCAGACAGATTGCTGCCAACGCAGGCCTCGAAGGCTCCGTTATAGTCGACAAGGTCAAGAATGAGAAAGCCGGCATGGGCTTTGATTGTTTGAAGGAACAGTACGTCGATATGATCACTGCAGGTATCGTAGATCCTGCGAAGGTTACCAGGTCTGCTCTGCAGAACGCTGCTTCCGTAGCTTCGATGGTACTCACGACTGAAAGCGTAGTAGCCGACAAGCCTGAGAAGGAACCCCCAATGCCCGCAGGTGCTCCCGGCGGAATGGGCGGAATGTACTAAGCCGAAACAAAATAAAGTGAAGTTAAGGAAGGCTCGCATATTGCGGGCCTTTTTTTGTCATGTGGGTGCGTCCAGCGAAGCTGGAATACGGCAGTTTTGCTCCGTCACTATTTTCTCCGCAGATATGCCGCTGCCCTGTCAAGCCCGCTGAATGCGATCAACAAGCCATGGACAGTCATTACGACGAAAACAGGCAGCATGAATATCAGATACCTAGATCTCGTTTCCCAGAAAAGAAGAAAGACCATTAGGCCGAGACACATCAAGACCATAAGTCTGAATGCGTTATTTGTCCTTTTCAGGAGAGCCGCGATACAACCAGTCAGTATCATTGATAATATAATCGTCTGCACGAATTGCGAGAATATCCTGAATAGTGTGTTCATTTTACCGGTGCTGGTAAGAACGATCTTGTGGAAAACTGTGCGCTTGACCGGATGCCGTGCCAGCTTCGTCGGAACGAAATAAGCTCCGTCCGTCCAGGTCCATTCGGCTTTTTTCAGCAGGAATTTTGCATAACCGATCACGCCGAATCGGTACAACCGCGTTTTCATTACTGCAGTATTGGCTTCTTTCATCGCTGTTGTAGTTGTAAACAGCCTTGTAAATTTCAGATCTTCAGCACTGAACCCACCGTAGCCGTATGATGTCCCACCTTCTTCATAATTTGTGTTCATGCCCATCATGAGCCAGTGTGTATATGGCAGTTTATCATAAACGACCACCCTGTTGCTGAACCTCATATAGCCTAAACATAAAGTATTGGAGTATAAGATAATTACGAATGCAGAAATAGACGCAGCTAAAGGCAGCACTGCAGATAACTTCTCCAATAAGGTCTTTTTATCGGTTAAAGTCTTAGTATGATATTCTTTCCTGCAAAACATAAAGTCAACTACAAAAGCGACAAACCCTATCGCTGCTATTTGCTTGATCAGAAAACCAAGGGCAGAAAGCATCCCAAGTATAAAGCAGTATAGGATCGGTTTTCCTTTTCCTGTGCGTATATACGTCCATACATAGACCGTCCATATGACGAAAGGCATTGAAAGCGTGTCGGTATAAACGATCGGTATATTCAGATAAAACGGTGTTACAGCAAGACATAAAAACGCCGCCAGAACAGCAGCTCTACGGCTATACAACCTCTGGGTCAAAAGACACGCACCTGTTATCGAAGCTGTGACCGACAGTATATTCAGCAGGTAAGGGGCTGCAGCATGCCCGAAGAGCAACGTTTTAAAAGCTCCGACATAGACCGCGGGATAAAGGTTATAGGGGTATTCCTGAAAGTACTTCCAATAACGTATCGTATGACCGGCCGATATATCCCCGGCGGCATTCATGATGACCCCGAAATCCCATGAAGGGGCGACTGCCAGGTTGTTCAGGCAGAGCGCCTGAAGTATGACATTTGATGCCAGCAGAGCGGATATCGTTATTATCGAGGCTCTGCGCCCCATTTTTCTGATCACGAATCTGTCGGCTGCCCATATGAGCAGAAAGCTGGAGAAAAATATCAGGAAAGCTTCGAGACCTTTCAGAGGGAGTGCTTTGCTTTTGAGCACAGGGAAAAACATACGAACCGTAACGTACCCGAAAAACAGCGACGCAGCAAAAAAGACAAAGATATTATAGAGTTTTTGAATAAATCCTGTTTTTGTATTAACTGTATTGATATTAAATGTCACCACCATAATTTATTCAATAGTTATTATGGTTAATTTAAAAAGAAATAATGAAGGTAAAAGCAGCGAATAAATAAACTTATTCATTTAATGAAAATAATTGACAATTTGATCCTGGCTTGATATTATGACATTAGCTAATTTAGCCATAATAGCCGATGGGTCGATATGGGGGCGATTATTCATGATTGTCAAGGCTACAGACCTTAAGAATAATCTTGGAAGGTATCTCAGGGCTTCTGCCCGGGAAGAGATCGTTATCACCAGCAACGGCAGAAAAGTAGCCCGGCTTGTGGCCTTTGAAGATGCGGACAAAAAGGCCTTTTACGAAAGCTATCTGAAAGAAAAGGCCGAGGCTTATGCACGGATGCCAAAAAAGGTATCGTATGAAGAATTCCTTGAGATCGCGGAAAACAGCGAGGACCGGTTTGAGTATATCGATGGTGAGATCTATATGATGGCTTCGCCGAATTTCGATCATCAGCAGGCGCTTGGCGAGCTTTATGTCATTTTTTACAACTGGTTCAGCGGGAAGCAGTGCAGGCCTATGCTGGCGCCCTTTGACATAACGCTGAAGAGAACCGAGGAGAATAAGAATGTCGTTCAGCCCGACCTGATGGTTATCTGTGATCTGGAGCAAAAATTGAACGAAAAGAAAAAATATGACGGAGTACCTGCGCTATTGGTAGAGATACTGTCAGAAAGCACGCGCGGCAGGGATTCGGTGAAGAAGCTGGATCTGTACATGTCCACGGGAGTCCGGGAATACTGGATCGTCAACCCCTTTAGCAAAGAAGTTACGGTATACCTTTTTGAAAATAATGACCTGGCAAAAAGCACAGTTTACAAGAAAAATGAAATCATCCTCTCATATACTTTTGATGGATTGGAAGTAAGCTTGAAGAGTATATTTGGGTAATGAGTCTGTTTCTCTCATTTTAGCCTATTCCAATATGCTTTCAATCATTTTTATAATATTGGACTCCATATCTTTATGCAGCGATGTTGATAACGGGTATGATATATGGTAAGTAAGATTCTTGTTATCAGTACTTAGCACAAAGGTGATTTTTCCGAATGGTTTGGAGTCTGTTTCATACAAAATGTCATGACCATTTATTTCTATTACCTCAACTTGTACGGGTTTTTCTGCTGTGTTTTGTCTAAATGCTTTCCACGCCCCATCAATACGCATAATGATATTATTATGACCGTTTCTTTCTGCATAGTTCAGTATTATTGTGCTGGCTTCATCTGTTGTTGGTAATTTTTGCGATATGTAGTCCTTGTCCTCTTTTACAGCCTTTTGATACAGATCTTCGGCCACCTTACCCGAATTATTTTCTTTCAGTGTATATTCAATAGTGCCATATTTGAAAACATATTTATCAGGCAGAATCGTTGGTGCTTTAAACTTAGTTGTTGTACTTTTCATCAATTCATCCAGTGAATTATAGCGATTGACCCTTTGCAGCAGATTCACCGAACCATTAATCCCGTATGCTTCGGTTATTACCAGAAGCTCAACTTCATTTTTTTTCAGCGCATTTCGATGTTTATATACTAAGTATGAGTATTTTTCATATATGGAACGTGCTTTATCCAGTTTAGCCTTTTCACTTTCGCTGATAACTACTTCTGAATATTCGTAGTTTACATTTCCGCTTTCATCTTTAAGTTCTGTCGTGAAGATGGTTTTAATAAAATTCAGCGCGTGTGGGAATGATTCTCTGCCAAAAGTAAATGAGGATACAGAAAAAACAAGAATCGATGCTATCAGGATAGATAGTTTTATTTTCCGTCTATTGCTGCTTTTACCCGTGATGGTCATTGTCTGTAATCGTCTCAGTATCTTATCGTCGTCAAATTCCGGGATAGACGTTTGCTTTAATTTGTTTTCAAATTCTTCAAATAAATCGAGCCTCTCCATTTTCCGATACTCCTTCCGAATCACTGAAATATTTCATTACCTTATTCTTTGCCCGTTCGTAATACTTGCGCACGGTTTCCGGTTTTTTATGCGTAATAATAGCTATTTCTTCGTATTTCATACAGTTTACGGCTCTAAATATAAGTATGCTTTTTTGAACTGAAGAAAGGCTTCCCAAGGCTTGTTCCATGTGGTCGCTGAGAATGGAACTACATATTGCCTCTTCGGGGATTATGTGATCAGTATGTAGATTTTCAGTGTATATAATCTGTTTTTTGAATTTATTTTTTCGCAGAATATTAAGGCAATGATTATGAGCTATTCTGTACAGCCAATACGAAACAGATTCGATTTTACCCCTATTGGTATTTTTATAGGCCTTGAAAAATACTTCCTGAACTGCATCTTCAGCATCTTCCTTATTTTTAAGCAGATGATAACAATAAGCAAATATACCCTTTCCATAATCCTTTACCATTTGCTCCAGATCAGTATAGCTTAACTTGAAATTGTCTTTTGCAGTCAGACACACCACCTGCCTCGATTACACTTTACTATAAATAAAGACACTTAAACAGATGTTTTTGTGACAGGTTATGGAAAGAAATTAAATTGGTGCCTATTGCATAATTTGATATAATGTCAATAAATCAAGCGAAAGAATCAGGAGCAGTATATGTCCTTTGTGTCATGCTTTGAAAGCAGTAGTATCATTCTGATGGAGGGCGCCCTGGGTGAAAGGCTGAAGCGGGAATACGATTTGGCGCCCGATGAGACGGTCGCACTTGCGGATATCATATATCGTAAAGGCGGGAAGGAAGCCCTCCGTGAACTATGGAGCCAATACATAAATACCGCCAAATCATTTGATCTGCCCTTTATCGCCACGACGCCAACACGGCGTGCCAACAGGGAACGAGTTTTCAAGGCAAGGTATGACGAAGCCATCATTTTTGACAATGTTGATTGCCTGAGACAGCTGCGCAATACATCAGGTGTCGAGATGTATGTCGGCGGCCTGATGGGCTGCAAAGGCGATGCATACAAGGCAACAGACATACTGCAAAAGGAAGAGGCATTCGAATTCCATTCCTGGCAGGCTGATCTGTTCAGAAGTTCGGGGGTAGATTTCCTGTTTGCCGGGATAATGCCTGCGCTGCCGGAAATCCTCGGCATGGCAAAAGCGATGGAAAGTACGGGGCTTCCTTATATTACAAGCTTTATGATTCGTGACAACGGCCGGCTGATCGACGGGACCACCATACACGACGCTATCCTTCAGACGGATGCTTACGTCGAACGCAGGCCTGTTTGCTACATGACGAACTGTGTGCATCCGACGGTCCTTTATAAAGCCTTATCCTGTGAATACAATCGGACCAGCCTGGTAAAGCAAAGATTCCGCGGTATCCAGGCAAATACCTCTCCATTGCCGCCTGAAGAACTTGATAATTCAATGGATTTGAAATGCTCCGACTGTAACGAGCTGGCGCAGTCAATGAAAAGCTTGTCTGATCTGATTTCATTGAAGATCGTCGGAGGCTGCTGCGGCACAGATAACACGCATATCAGCAGTATCGCCGAATATATATGCTCATAGTTTGAAAAGGAGTGCCGGTGTCAATACGGAGCCAAAAAAATTTTGTAATTGACTCGCCCAGGGGCGGGTTGCAGGGAATCAAGGATTTGAATGACCGAATACGCAAAAACTTATCTGAGGTGTCGGAATGAAGGTCACTGCGCTTATAGAAAATAAAGCAGGCGAAGGCCTGGTCGGGGAGCACGGGCTTGCCGTACATATCGAATATAATGGGAAACAGTATCTTCTTGATACGGGAGCATCCGATCTGTTTCTAAATAATGCCGATAAAATGGGGATAAACCTGGCAGATATCGATGCTGCCTTTTTATCACATAGTCATTATGATCATTCCGGTGGCTTTGGCGGTTTCTTTGCACGGAATAGCAAAGCGAAGGTTTACCTTCAAAATGCCGCAAAAGAATTGTGCTACGTAAAAATAGGCCCGATCAGGCATTATGTCGGCATACCGAAAGGCCTTTTGGATAAACGCAGCGACCGGTTTATTTTCGTGGATGGCGATCGACAGATAGACGAGGGCGTTTGGCTTATTTCGCATAAAACGGCCGGGCTTGCTGAAAGAGGGAAGAAAGCCCATATGTACAGAAAAACGCAAAAAGGCTTTGCGGCCGATGATTTTGGGCATGAACAGAGCCTTGTGTTTGAAGCCGGGAACGGTCTGGTTGTCTTGAACAGCTGCAGCCATGGCGGTGTCGACAATATCGTCGAAGAGGTAAGGAAAGCATTCGGATGAAAGGAAGTACTGGCTGTTTTCGGAGGATTTCATCTGATGGGGCTCAGGGGAACAAACTCAATGAGCGGGGAACCGGAGGATATTAAAGGATTGGCGAAACGGCTGGTCGATCTGAACGTGAAGCATGTTTATACAGGACACTGTACCGGTGATCCCGCCTTTGGGATCTTAAGGGAAGAACTGGGTGAGCGGCTGCATTATTTTTGTACAGGCGCTACAGCGGAATTATGAGGGGTGGATGGAACAATGAATGCACCGGCAGGAGTATTAGCGGAAATGATCCAAAAAATCAGGCGCTGTGAGAGAGCATATATCGAATGTTTTTCTGAACGCTTTGAAAACGACCGGATCATCAGATACCGCGACGATGATTTAAGCGATATGTATGATCACAACTGTACATACATAAAGGGTACGCCCACACTTGATGATTTGCTGCAGATCGCTGATGAGGAAATCAAACTTTACCGTAAAGAAAATAGAATTTGCTGCAAAATATTACTGGACGAAATGCAATATGAGAAAGGTTTGAAGGAGTTTGACGACAAACTGCAGATAGAGCATTACGGCCAATATGTATTTACTCCGGTGGAACCGCCCGAGTGGGCTCTCAAAACAGAGTGCGTGATACGTAAAATAACGGATCCGGCTATGGTCGACGATCTTGTGCTGCTGGGCAAGACTCAGTACGGTGAAGCCTGCGGTGAAGATTTTTGCGTCCGCAGGGACAGACGCCGCGGGCAGGTCTACTTGTCGAACCCCTCGATAGAGTCCTATATCTGCTACTATGATGGAGCACCTGCGGGGAACTGCGATCTGTTTTTACATGACGACATGGCCAAAATAGAAGATTTTACGGTTCTGCCCAAATATCAGCGGCGGGGCCTTGGCACTGCCATTTTGAAGCACCTGATCAGTGCTGCATTTTCAAAGGGAGCCCGGGTAATATACTTGACGACCGATGAGGACGATACGCCAAAAGATATGTATATGAAACTGGGTTTCAAAAAAGTATCCGACTCATATGCATTTTACAGAAAGCTGTAGAAGAAAAGGAGTTTCATATGTATTTACATCATGAGGAAACTATAAAAAACATTACGGAAAAACTAAAAAAGAGGGATGATGTGCTGGGTTTGATCGTTGCCGGCTCCATAGCTCACGGCTTTGAATCTGAAACATCGGATGTGGATATCATGATCATGATATCGGACGAGAACTATAATTCACGCTTACAATCAGGTGAAACGACCTATTATGAAACTGAAAGCTGTACTTACAAGGACGGCTATGTCGACGGCAAATATATTTGCATGGATTTCATGAAAAAGGTGGCCGAATACGGGAGTGAACCGGCAAGATTTGCATTCGACGGCTCAATGCTGATTTTCTCAAAAATTGACGGTGTCCGGGAGCTGATAGACAGGATCGTACGATACCCTGTGGAAAAGAAAACAGAAAATATCAGGCGTTTCCGCGCTCAGTTGGAAGCTTGGAAATGGTATTGTAACGAAGCTTTAAAACGCAACAACGAATATCTGCTCACTCTTGCGATTTCTAATCTCGTTCTGTTCGGCGGGCGAATGCTGCTTGCTTATAATGAGACCTTATATCCCTACCATAAATGGTTTCTGAAGGCGCTTGAGGGAACGAAAAATAAGCCGGAGAACACTATGAAGCTGATTGAAAATATTTACGCTTCAAAAGATGGGAAGAGTGTCGAAGCTTTCTGCAATAGCATTACGAGCTTCGTACCTTTTGAAGCTGACGGATTCAACTGGCCCAACCAGTTCGCCGTTGACACAGAGCTGACATGGATGAATGGCTGGGCGCCCGTTTCGGACATTTAGGGGGTGGAAGGCATGCTGGAAAATGGCCTGGAGATTTGCAGCTGCAAAAAAAAGAACTGTGTTCGTCATGGGAAGTGTGCCGAGTGTCTGGAGCATCACAAAAACAACAAAAAGCATCCTCCATATTGCAAGCGCAAGGAAGGTAAGACTGGCAGGCATATTGCCGATAAAAATCAGAATGTCTAGAATATTTTGTACATTTGTGAAATAAATGGTAGAATATAAGACGGCAATCATTTGTATTGGGGGCGATCGCCGTTTTATTCTATTTTTTTCTTGAAATATACGAAAATCCATACGTAGAGAAGGCTTTTTACCTTGTGTGCGGCGATAAGCTGATCTCCGACGGCTATTGCGACATGAACGCTTTCATATCCGGCAAGATCGGTAAGGAATCGATGCTGCAGACATTGAAAAATATCGACTCGCCATTTCTTGATCTGTATAAGGATGGCTACCCGAAATCTGATGAGATAACAGGCCTTCTGAATGATTTCTTCAATACCGAGGTCATGCAGAATTTTGAAAAGCCGGAGGATATGAAGCTAGCTGAAGCGCAGGCTCTGGTCAATTGGATATACAAGTCGCTGCGCAGTGTGGACGCCAGGGTGAAGGCTACCCTCGAGCTTATGCAGTTCCTTCAGAACAAATACCAGCTGCCGGGCGAGATACTGATATCCCGGGGGATCGTTTACATTAATGCAAAAGCAGACCTGAACTTCGTATCCTCTATCGAAGATTTCAGCAAGAGCATGGAGAAAATCAACTCCATAGGTAAAAAGATATTTTTCCGCGGGCATTCCGAGACAAATTTCATTTTGGTGCCTTCACTCATACGCAATCAAAACTGGCACGCAAATGAGAGGAAAATGTACAATGAGCTGCTTATAAATTCACCTGAAAGCTTCACTGGTCTTAGGTCCCATTTGGAATACCTGGTGGAGATGCAGCATTATGGGCTGCCTACAAGGCTTCTGGATATCACCTCGAACCCGCTGGTGGCGCTTTATTTCGCCTGCGAAAGTTCAATGGATTCATTTGGCGAGCTCGTCGTCTTCTCTGTGGCCGAAAACTCGATAAAATACCCTCAAAGCGATACGGTATCGATACTTGCGAGCCTGCCGCTGTTCGATTATGAAAAACAGCAGGAGATCTACAGGTACGCTGTGGATGCAAGCCTGTCGCAGGAAGAGTTCAATTCCCAAAAGATAATCCGGCGTTTACTGCATGAGGTGAAGTGCGAAAAGCCCGCCTTCAAGGATGAGATTGTCAGGACGGACCTGCTGCACAGCCTGATTGTGCAGCCGCTCAAGAACAACAACAGGATACTGAAGCAGGACGGCGCTTTCATTTTATGCGGCCTTTCGAAGGATTACAGGCATCTCGACGTGAATGAGCTGCGATACTGCAATTACGCTGAGAAGCGGCAGATATTCATTGTAGAGAACAAAAAGAAGTTCATCGACGCGCTGAATACGTTTTCAATCAACAAAGCGGCGCTTTTCCCTGAAATAGACGACGTCGCGGATTTCATCAAAGGCAAATACAGCTGAGAGGCGGTTTTTGTATGGCATTGATCGAAGTGGAAAATCTTACAAAACAATTTAAGCGGGAGAAAAAGAAACCCGGCTTATCCGGGGCTGTTAAAAGCCTGTTTAGCAGGGATTATGAAATCAAGACCGCCGTCGACGGCATAAGCTTTCAGATCGGGAAGGGTGAGATCCTCGGATATATAGGTCCGAACGGAGCGGGCAAATCCACCACCATCAAAATGATGGTCGGGATACTGACGCCTACGTCCGGAAAGGTTACGGTAGGCGGTATCGTACCTTATGAAAACCGCATCGAGAATTCGAAAAGGATCGGCGTGGTTTTCGGGCAGCGTTCGCAGCTGTGGTGGGATATACCGCTGCGCGAATCCTTCAGCCTTCTGAGATATGTGTATAAAATACCGGAGAAGCGGTACAGGGAGAATCTTGAACACTTTGCCGAAGTCCTGGACATAAACAGCTTTATCGATGTCCCGGTCAGACAACTGAGCCTTGGACAGAAAATGAGAGGAGATCTGTGCGCAGCCTTGCTGCACGATCCTGAAATAGTGTTTCTCGACGAGCCTACGATAGGTCTTGACG
>Ga0207834_1000564_pt1 | contig 13151 bp, 12 predicted proteins | sample LuqExpMetagenom5_FD_187763 | JGI IMG/M metagenome (GOLD analysis project Ga0207834, IMG submission 187763) | Tropical forest soil microbial communities from Luquillo Experimental Forest, Puerto Rico - Sample 5 (SPAdes) | ecosystem: Environmental > Terrestrial > Soil > Tropical forest ...
TCGTTTGCCATGGTGGCTCCACTTTACTCCAGAACGCGGGACAAACCGGCCCCGTTTCCCTGAACCGGTATCGATCGTTTACCGTAAAGGTAGCAGGATCCATTCCTTTTCCATGAGCCAATCGACCAACCCTACTCATCCCCATAATCGCTGGCTGGTACTGATTGCCTCCTATAAGTGCCTACAAGCATTACTGATAGCCGCTATCGGCATTGGTGCGCTGCGGTTATTGGGCAGGAATGTAGCCGACGAACTCTCGCTGATGGCCGAGCGGCTGCACTTTAATCCGGAAGGCAAACTGGTCGACTTTCTGACCGATAAAGCGCAGTTTCTGAATGATCCCATGCTGCGCAGGATTGGCATAACTGCCTTTATTTATGCAGGTTTAAGCCTTGCGGAGGCCATCGGGCTCTATCTCGAAGAGGCCTGGGGCGAGTATCTGACGTTGATCATCACCGCCTCTTTCCTTCCCTTGGAACTCTTGGAGATTGTCCGGCGATTAACCTGGATCCGCACCAGTCTTCTGGCCATCAATCTGGTTGTTTTCTTTTATCTTCTTAAAATTGTTATTGATAGATCGCGACAGAGAAATCTGCAAGCGTAAGAACTCAATCGAGGGCGCTGCGAAAAGTGTACGAATCCAAGTCAAAGCAACAGGGCTCTCATTAACACTTCGCTTTTTATTCACCTACCACGAGATCGCCCATCTGTCCAGAGGGTGAACCTGATTAATAAACACAAGATACGGTAGTCCTGTCCCAGACAGGCAGTATTAGACAGTTTTTCCACACATCTGCATCTTTTCCTCAATATGCGCAGGATTTTCCGCTTGAGGCCCAACTGGAACGGCTGTACTATCGTAAGCGTCAGACAAAAGTGGTAAAAAGTGGCGGCAGGTAGGATAAAGGGGAGTGACCAGCCGAAAATCCACTCAAAGTTTACTCGCTTTTCCTCCCCGGCAAGCACTTTTCTGATGCGCGGCACGGCCAAGGTACCTGGCGGACCAACCATCAGAAAGCTCCCCACAGGGTTCAACCCCGAGCAGGCTGATCACCGGCCGGGGCAGTGAGGCCTCCAGATGTTTCGCGGTAGTTATCCGGCCAAGGTCGATGAAAAGTCGAGACTGAAGCTCCCGGCAGATTTCAAGCTGCTTGTGGATGCCCGCCCAGTCGCGCATTTTTACATCACCTCGGAGGATGGCCGCAGCGCACAGATCTGGCCCATGCCCGAATGGATGGAGCGGGAAAAGATCCTCGCCAAGCACGACATGGACGAGGCGGTCGAAATCTACATCGAAGCCACGAGCTATTACGGGCAGCAGGTGCAGATCGACGGACAAGGCAGGCTCCTGCTGCCTCAGATCTTGCGCAGCGCAGCCAACTTGAAGGACGACGTGGTTGTGTTGGGCAAAACGAAGTACCTCGAAGTGGTGAACCGTGAAGACTTCGAGGCCCGTCTGAAGGCGCGGCCGTTCACTGGCGAACATCGCCAGCGGGTTGCCCAGATCTTCCAGGCGGAAAACGACAAGGCAGACGGCCAGAAGGCCCAGTCTTGAGCCCCCAGGGGCAGCGTATGGTGAAGCCCAAACAGCGCCACACGCCGGTTCTTTGCGACGAAGCGATTGATTTTCTCCACGTACAGGCCAATGGCTGCTATGTGGATTGCACGCTCGGACTTGGCGGGCACTCGGAAGCAATCTTCCGCCGCCTGGGCCCGGAGGGACGGTTGGTTGGATTCGACCGCGATCCGGAGGCCTTCGAGCTAGCCAAAACCCGCCTGGAGCGGGTGGCGGAAGAGATGGGCGCGCAAGCCCCCGGGTTGACCTTGATCCCCGAGGACTTCGGCTCCATCGCCCGGCATCTTGAGCCGGCCTCCGTGGACGGCCTGTTGGCCGACTTTGGCGTAAGCAGTCTGCAGCTCGATCAGGCCGAACGAGGATTTAGTTTTCAGGCGGATGGCCCGCTGGATATGCGCATGGACACGCGCTCCGGGGTTACTGCCGAACAAGTGGTGAATGAGATGGACGAGCGCGAGCTTGCCAATCTTATTTACGAGTACGGTGAGGAAAGGAGGTCGCGGACAGTCGCCAGAGCAATTTGGAGGGCACGGCCGATCACGTCAACGGGGCAACTTGCACGTGTGATTGCATCGGCTGTGCCGCCAAATAAACACCTTCATCCGGCAACCCGTACCTTTCAGGCCATCCGTATCTACGTCAACCGCGAGCTGGACCAGATTCAAGCGCTGCTAGAGGCCGCACCCCTGTTGCTGAAGCCCTCCGCGCGCATCGCCGTAATAAGTTTTCACAGTCTCGAAGACAGGATAGCCAAAGATTCTCTTCGCGATGGCGCTCATCGCGGTATCTGGAAGCTACTTACGAAAAAGCCGGTGACGGCAACTGAAGAAGAAGAACGCAGCAATCCCCGCTCCCGCAGCGCCAAGCTCCGAGCGGCAGAACGAACCGAAGGCAAACTTTAGCTGCCAGCCAGATCCGGGCACAGCACGACATGAACCACCGCTTCTGCACCACCAGGCTGGAAGCTGTAACTCAGGAGAATCCCCATGGCGGCAATCTCAGCTCCCTATCCGACCTTCGGCCGTACCGCCACCTCCCGCGTGGTGGAACACAACGCTGCCCTGCTGGACCGGCAGGCCGCCCTGCGGCGCAAATTCCGCACCCCCGAGTTCTCGCTGACCAAGCACTTTGACAACAGCCGCCTGGAGAAGGCGCCTGACCCGGCTCGCCTACGCGAGGTGCGTGTCTTCACCGCCGCCCTGGTGATGCTCTTCAGCCTGGTGATGGTCTATGGCCTGCAGCACTTCTACACCATTGAGAGCAGCTACCGCGTGGAGCAGGAAAAGCAGGACCTGAACCGGCTGCGCGAAGTCAATCGCCAGTTGCGCGCCACCCAGGCCGCGCTCACCAGCCCCGAGCACATTCTGCAGAAAGCGCAGCAGCTCGGCCTGTCGGCTCCGGAACCCGGCCAGGTGGTTCACGGCGACATGCGTCCGGATGCTTCCGCGCCCGTCGTAGCGCAATCTGCCATTCCCGCACCGCCAGTTCGCTAACTGGCGGTCAACCCTCCTTTCTCAGCGAGTTCGTCCCATGCCACCCTCTCCCAGAGCTGCGCATCCCCGCCTTTCAGCCCCGCGCGCCTTTCCGCTGAAGCGATTGCGCTTCTGGCTGGTATGTCTGTTCTTTCTGCTCTGGGCCCTGGCCATTGCCGGCAAGCTGTTCTGGCTGCAAGTGGTGCGCCATCAGGAGTTCCTGACCCGCGCCGAACACCTGCATACACGCAATTACGATGTAGCGCCCCGCCGTGGCATCCTGTACGACCGCAATGGCAGAGGTCTGGCCATGACGGTTTTGGCCGACTCCGTCTACGCGGACCCCTCGGCCGTGAGCGATAAGCCAGCCACCGCCCGCATTCTGGCCTCCGTGCTACACACTGATCCGGAAGACGACGCCACCAGCGAAGCGCGCCTGCTGACCAAGCTCAACAACGGAAAGAATTTTGCCTGGATCGCGCGCCGCATTCCCGCCGAGCAGGCCGTCGCGTTGCGCGCCAAGGCGCTGCCCGGCATTGTCTTCATCAAGGAATTCAAGCGGATCTATCCCTCCGACCGGCTGGCCGCGCAGATTCTGGGCTACGTAGGCCCGGACGACACCGGCATGGCGGGCATTGAAGCCAAATTCGACGCCTTACTCCACGGCAAAGCCGGGGAACGCTCCGAGGCGCTCGATGCCCGGCACAAAACCGTTGGCTCAACGGAGACCGAGCCGCTCCCCGGCCGCAACCTGGCACTCACCATCGACGACAACATCCAGTTCAACGTGGAGCAGAGCCTGGAGCGAGCCATGGAGCGCACCCAGGCGCTGGCGGGCACGGTGGTGGTGGAGGACGTGCATACCGGCCAGATTCTGGCCCTGGCCACCCGGCCCACCTACAATCCCAATCAGGTCACGCACGCCAACAACCTGCCCACCACCAATCCGGCCGTCAGCAATGCCTACGAACCGGGTTCCACCTTCAAGCTGGTCACTTATGCCACGGCGCTCGATCTGCAACTGGCGCAGCCGAATGACATGCTGGATTGCTCCGGTGGCCAGATCAACGTAGCCGGCGCCATCATTCGCGACGACAAATCGGACCGCGGTCTGGGGCGCGCCACCGTCACCCAGGCGCTCGAACACTCTTCGGACGTGTGCGCCATCAAGCTGGCTCTGCGCGTCGGCCCGCAACGGTTTTACGATTACATGCGCGCCTTCGGTTTTGGTTCGCGCAGCGCGGTTGAACTGCCCGGTGAAACCCGAGGCATGCTGATGCCGCTCGCCAAGTGGTATCCCTCTTCCATCGGCTACTTTGCCATCGGACAGGGCGTTGCCGTAACGCCGATTCAACTCTCCGCCATGGTGTCCACGCTGGCCAATGGCGGTGTGTATCTGCCGCCGCACATTCTCATGCCTGGACAGTTGGAAAGCGGCAACGGCAATCCGAAACCTGTGCCTCCGCAGCCAATCCGTCCCGGTGAGCAGTTGCCCGATCCCCTACCCCAGGGCGCACGCCGCGTTATCTCCTCTCTGGCCTCGGCGGAGATGCGCAAGATGATGGAAGGCGTGGTGCTGGAGGGGACAGGCAGACAAGCGCAGTTGAACGGCTACTCTTCCGCGGGAAAAACCGGGACCGCGCAGAAGATTGAAACTGTCACTGTCAACGGCAAGGCGCACTCCTTCTACTCCAAGAGCGCGCACATTGCCTCTTTTGCCGGCTTTGCACCAGTGAACAATCCGGTGATCGCCGTGGCCGTCATCATCGACACGCCCAAAGGCGACTACTACGGCGCCAGCGTTTCCGCGCCCATCTTCCGCGAAGTTGCGCAGTCCGTGCTGGAGTACCTTGGCGTGCCGCATGACATGCCCGTGCATCCGGTCCGCACCAACAAAATTCTTCCCGTCAGCGAAGACAGCGGGGGCCATGACGGCGCCAACAACCTGGATCGCGCGTACGAGGACCTGCCCGAAGACGACCCGTTGCGCACGCCGCAGCCCGCCGCAGCTCAACCGGCAGCAGCCGCAGGTTCTCCATCTCCTGCGCAAACGCCCCAGCCGCAGCGCAACGTTCCGCCGCCGCAACCTGCGCCCCGGCCCATGGCAACTTCGTCTGGCCGGCAGGTACGCGTGCCCCAACTCACCGGCCTGCCCATTCGCAAAGTTATTGAACAGGCGGGCGCTGCGGGGCTCGATCTCCATATCAGCGGCAGTGGTGTCTGTCATCAGCAAATACCCGAAGCCGGCACCGTCGTCCCGGCTGGAACGCGCGTGCAGGTACACTGCGGGCGGTAGAAGCTGCCAGCTCCGTGGAGAAAGATCCGAATCGGACGTCAGGTGTAGAACGCTGTGCATTTGCTGCTGTGCCCGCACGCCACGTAATCCCGTCGGCACCCACAGTACAGGAACCATCAACCGGAATCGAACCTGGGCCGCTTCCCCGGTTCTACAATGAACACGTGAACTGGAATGATCTGATCGCCGAAATCCCCGCCGTTGGTTCGAGTGGCAGCAACGCCACGCCCCTCACCGGTATTGAATACGATTCGCGCCGTGTGCGTCCCGGTGCGGTCTTTGTGGCCATGAAGGGCGGCTCCACCGACGGCAACAAGTTTATTGCCAAAGCCATCAAGAGTGGCGCAGCCGGCATCATCACCGACTCACCGGAGACCTTCGATCACCTGGTGGTCTACGAGCCCGGTGTCGGCGTGCTCGAAGTGGAACACGGGCGCAAGGCGCTGGCCGAAGCGGCCGCGGCCTTCTTTGAACATCCGGAGCGCGTTCTCAAGGCTACTGGCATCACCGGCACCAACGGTAAAACCACCACGGCCTTCCTCGCAGAGTCCCTGCTAAACGCCGCTGCGCGCAAAACCGTGCTGGTAGGCACCATCGAGTATCACGTCTGTGGCCAGGTGCGGCCTTCGGTACACACTACGCCCGAGCCGCGCGATCTTTACGAACTGATGGCCGAGGGCGTGCAGCTTGGCGCTACCGAGTTGATCACCGAGGTCTCCAGCCACGCGCTCGACCAGGGCCGCGCCACCGGCGTCCACTTCGACGTGGCTGTGTTCACCAATCTCACTCGCGACCATCTCGACTATCACCAGACCATGGACAAATACTTCGCGGCCAAGCGTCTGCTCTTTGATGGCATGCGCTACCCTGCTCCACGCGTGGCCGTGATCAACGCCATGGATGAGCGGGGCCGCCCCCTGGCGCGCACCGCCGAAAACGCGGGCTCCGAGGTGCGTTCTTACGGCATCGGTAAAGGCGAGTGGTGTGCCTCCAGCTACAAGCTCACCCCGGCCGGCGCCATCATTCAATTGGAAACCCCTTTCGGTTCCGCGGAACTCCGCTCCCATCTCGCTGGCGAAGTGAACATTCTCAACTTGTTGGCGGCCTTTGCTGCGGCGCATGCGCGGGGTGTGGCCTTTAGCGATCTGGTGACCGCCGTCGAAACCCTGCACCCGGTGCCGGGACGCTTCCAGCCGGTCAGCGCCGGCCAGCCCTTCACCGTCATTGTGGATTACGCGCACACCGACGATGCACTGATCAACCTGACCGCTCTGGCCCGCCAGATGACGGCCTCTACTGGCAAACGCGTGATCACGCTGTTTGGTTGCGGCGGCGACCGCGACCGCACCAAGCGCCCGAAGATGGGGCTGGCAGCAGGACGCGGCTCGGACTACGTGGTAGCCACCAGCGACAACCCACGCTCGGAAGATCCCCGCGCCATTCTCGCCGAAATTGAACCGGGGCTCAAGGCAAGCGAAGTCAAGTACGTGGTGGAGCCGGATCGCACCTCGGCGATTGAACTAGCCCTGCGTGCCGCCACGCCTGGCGACGTGGTTCTGCTGGCCGGCAAGGGCCATGAAAAGGAACAGATTCTCGCTTCCGGTTCCATCCCCTTCGACGATGCTGAAATTGCGCTTTCCACTCTTGCCCGCATGGGCTATGGTGATGCTCAATGATTCTTACCCTTGCTGATGCCGCAATCGGCTCCGGCGGCGTGCTGGAGGCCCCTGCCTCCATCGCCAATCCCGGCGCGCTCACCGTAGCCGCGTATTCCATCGACTCACGCACGGTCGGCGCGGGCGAACTGTTCTTTGCCATCAAGGGCGACCGCTTCGATGGCCACGATTTTGTGGCCGCCGCAATCCAGCGCGGAGCTACGGCCGCCGTCGTGAGCCGTGCGCACTTGTCCTCCTTGCCCGATGCCGCGTTGATCGCTCCCCTGCTGGTGGTGGAAGACACCCTGCTGGCCATGCAGTCGCTGGCCGCATATGTACGCCGCCGTTGGGGCAAGCGCGTGGTGGCCGTTACCGGCTCGGCCGGCAAAACCACCACTAAGGAAGCTATTGCCGCCGCGCTCGGCGCAAAGTTCCGCGTGCTCAAGTCAAAGGGAAATCTGAACAACGCTTTCGGCCTGCCGCTGCAGTTGCTGCGCCTGGAACCGGAAGACGAGATCGCCGTAATCGAGATGGGCATGAACCACAGTGGCGAAATCTCTGCTCTGGCCAACATCGCCGCGCCGGACTGGGGCGTGATCACCAACGTTGGCACGGCACACGTGGAGAACTTCGAGGACGGGCAAGCCGGCATTGCCCGCGCCAAGTTTGAACTGGTAGCAGCCCTGCCCTCCACCGGCATCGCCTTCCTCAACTGCTCCGACGCCTACGTTTCGCAATTTGGCCGCAGCGTTGCGGGCCGCGTGGTGTATTACGGCACCGGCCCATGCGCCGATCCGCAGATTCTCTCCACCACCGAAGACGTGCACGGCCTGCATGTGCGCCTGCGCAGCCAGGATCGCGAAGCCGCCTTTACCTTGCAATTGCTAGGCCAGCACAATGCCTCCAACGCCATGGCAGGCCTGGCCGTGGCTCTGGAAGCTGGCGTGGAGTTGGAAGCCGCTCTGGCGGCCCTGGAAACACTGACGGCCGGCGATAAGCGGGGCGAGATCCTCTCTCTCGGCGACGCAACCATCATCAACGATTGCTACAACTCCAACCCCGAAGCGCTGCGCTCCATGATTCAGACCCTGGCCGCGCGCCCCACCTCCTGCCGTCGCGTGCTGGTGGCCGGTGAAATGCTGGAACTCGGCAAGGAAGGCCCTGCCCTGCATGCTGCCTGCGGCCGTGCCGCCGTGGAGGCAGGCCTGGACATCGTGGTGGGCGTGAGTGGCAATGCGGCCCATCTGGCTGCCGCAGCCTGCGCGGGCGGCGTTGCCGCGCTCTTTCTTCCCGATGCGGAAAGCGCTGGACGCTGGCTCTCCGCGCACATGCGCGCCGGTGACCAGGTGTTGATCAAAGGCTCGCGCGGTATCCACCTGGAACGCACGCTGGAAGCCCTGAAGACCTTTTACCCTGCCAGCGCTTGATGGTTCTGCTTGGATGGCGTCTGCTTGATGGGTCTGATTGCTCAGGCGCCGTCTCCACCTAACAGGCTTCTTTCCAAGCTCCACCGCGCCGTTGTTGCGGAGCACGACAACTTATTTCTTTCTTCTTCCACGACCGATAAACTTTGAGCGAGTTTTCGAATTGGCCTGGAGGTTTCATGCAATCCACTTCCCCCTCACTGGCAGGTATCTGCCTGCTCCTTCTCTTTCCCGCCCTGCTCTCGTCCCAGTCAGACCCTTTGCAGCGGGAAGCCAACGCCCTCAAGAAGGCTTCCCATGACAAGCTGTCCATCAGCTTGGAAGAACGCACGCGCTGGGAAGAGCGATTCGGAGTGAACTTCGGTAAGGCAGTCAAGCAACAAGACATGCTGAGCCGCATTCGCGTGGGCGCCACCTACAAACCCAACCCATGGCTCACCCTGTCTTCAACCGGCCAAGATGCGCGCGCCCCCTTCTACGGGCTGGCGGCCCCGAGTACGATGCGCGAATCCATGGACCTACAGGAAGCCTGGGCGGGATTGAGCAAGAAGAACCTGCCCGTAAGCTTTTCTTTCGGCCGTCGCATGCTCAATTACGGTGAAACCCGCGTAATCGGCGTACCACAGTGGTCCAACACTGCTCGCACCTATGACTATGGCCGCCTGCAATTCACCAGAAAGCACCTAACACTCGACGCACTGCTGATTTCGCCCGTCATCATCCGCACCGATTCCTTCAACAATCCTGAGTTTGGGAACCGTTACTGGGGCGCTTATGCCGTTCTTTCCAAATACTGGCGCAACCAGTCCATCGACGCCTACGCTCTACGCCACGCGCAAAACAAGATCGGCGGCTGGACCGGTACTGGAACCCTCGGCACCAACAACTATGGCATGCGCTTCTATGGGCCCCTGCCGGCCAAATTCGCCTACAGTCTTGAAGGCATTGGACAAAACGGCCATATGGGCTTGCAGAATCAGCGCGCCTTTGCCTTCTACACCTCAGTGGCCCGGACCGTACCCATCGGCCCCATGCCGCTAGCCATCTCGCTGGAATATAAAGGCGCATCTGGATCCCACACCGGGGCCAGCCACAGCGCCACCTTCGACCAGCTCACTCCGGCCAACCACGATAAATTCGGCCACCAGGACCTGTTCGGCTGGCGCAACCTGAAGACCTTCAAGAACCTGGACACGCTGAACGTAACCAAGACCGTAGCTGCCAACCTGATGTATACCGACCACTACCTGTTCAGCTCAACCGATGCGCTTTACAACAGCTCCGGCTCCAAGATCTCTTCGTCGTCGACTGGCGCGCCCGGCTCCCATGTGGGCCGGGAACTGGACGCATTCGGCACCTGGACAATCGGAAACCACACTCTGCTGGCCGGCTATGGTCAGTTCTTCCGGGGAGCCTTCGTTCAGCAGACCACCCCGGGCCTCAACCCGCGCTATATCTATTTCGCCCAGCAGTACACGCTGAAATAGCGGAAAGGATTTACAGGGCCCCTGGCAAGGGTACGCATGGATTGCCCGCGCAGGTGAGCAATCCATGCGTTCTGGAGTGGAACCTTCACTGCATTTTGGGACAACGTCTCGCCAGATGCGCGCATAATAAACAAGAACTTCCTATACAACCAGGGGGAAAGGCCCAGCCGCTCCGGCCTGCACCGGCGGGAGGCAGCAATTGCTTTCTCTACATTGCGAACAATCCCACGCCATGCGTCACATATCTGTGTGATAAAAATCACACAGCGCTTTTCGCATCGGATGCCACCATGGAGCAGGTTGGGATTTCTGTGCAAATCAGAAACCGTGATCCCTTCAAACCCACCCAGCGAGATTCCATGCATCTGGACCCTTCAGCTTTTGTTGCCGACGCCGATTTGCTCACGGTGCTCGGTAAGCGTTCCGAACCCGTAGCCTGCCACCAGGATCGCGTCCTGTTCCGCCAGGGAGACGAGCCCAACGGCCTCTACCTGCTGCTGAAGGGCGAGGCTTCGTTGTCGATGACCTCCGAGTCTGGCGAGCCCCTGGTGGATTCGCGCGCGGTCTCCGGCTCCATCCTGGGCCTGCCCGGCCTGGTAGGCAACTCGCCGTACTCGCTTACTGTTATGGCTGTAGCGGGCGCGCACGTGGCGTTTGTTTCGCGCGACAGCTTTACCTCGCTGATGCAGACCGACCCCATGCTGGCGCTGAAGATTCTCCGCGTGCTAGCGGCCGAGGTGCGCACGGCGCGCCACGCACTCAGCCAGATGTAAACGGCCTATAGTTCTAGATCTTGCGGCCTGCGCTCCGGCACTGCGATGCGCAGGCTTTTTCATTGCAGGCGCTGCCGCTACAGGCGATCTTCAGCCCCGCAGAATCAAGCGTTTCAGAGGATGCTGCGTGTGAAAGCCCCGCGCAGGCTGCAGGCGCGGGCCGCACCTGTTAAACTCTGACTCGTTATGCTTCAAGCAAGTATCGCCATTGCAGTGCTCTCTTTCCTGCTGGGATCTATCCCCACAGGTTATCTTTTGATCCGCATTTTTCGCCATGAGGACATCCGCGCCATTGGCAGCGGCAACATTGGCGCAACCAACGTGCTGCGCTCCGGCGGCAAGGGCCTTGGTCTGGCCACCTTCCTGATCGACATGCTGAAGGGCTGCTCCGCCGTATGGCTGGGCGCGTTCCTGGGCACCCTGCTGGCTCCCACCATCCTGCTGCCACGCGAAGCGCAGGCCATCGCCGCGCTCGCCGCCGTGCTGGGACATATGTTCACCCCCTGGCTCCGCTTCAAGGGCGGCAAGGGCGTTGCTACCGGCTTTGGCGTCTTTCTCGCTGCTTCGCCCTGGGCGGCTCTGGCGGCCATCGCCGTCTTCTTCGCGGTGGTTTTCCTCACCCGCTACGTTTCCCTGGCGTCGATTCTGGGCGCGATCGCCTTTCCCATCTTTGCCTGCTTCCTGATCCCCGGCTCCAAGCCGCCGCTGTTTCTGGCCGCCGAGTTCATCGTTGCTTCGCTCATCGTGCTGAAGCACTACCAGAACATTGGCCGGTTGCTGCAGGGCACTGAATCCCGCTTTGGACGAAAGAAGACCGCATGAGCCGTATAACCGTGCTTGGTTCCGGCGCATGGGGAACCGCAATCGCACTTGCCCTGCATCGCCATGGCGGCCACCAGATCGTACTGTGGTCGCATAACCAACAAGAAGCCAGCGCCATTGCTGCCGCTGGCGAAAACACCTTGTTTCTGCCCGGCTTCAAGCTTCCCGCGGAGATACGCGTCACCGCCGACGATGCGGCCGTAGCGGAAGCGGATATCGTGGTCTCCGTGATTCCCTCCGAGTTTCTGCGCGCCACCATCGCACGCCTGCGCCCGCACTTTCATCAGGGCCAGGTGATTGTGAGCGCCACCAAGGGCGTGGAACGGCGCACTTACCTGCGCATGACCGAAGTGATTGCACAGACGCTGGCTGAAACCGGCCTGGAACTGCCCATAGGCGCTTTCAGCGGCCCCAGCTTTGCTCTGGAAGTTGCGCAGGGCCAGCCTACCGCTGTAACCGTGGCCTTCAGCCGCCGTTCCGTATCAGCCCGCGTGCAACGCGAGTTCGCCTCCGAGAGTCTCCGCCTCTACACGTCCACGGATGTGGTCGGTGTGGAGCTGGGCGGTGCGCTCAAGAATGTGATTGCCATTGCCGCCGGCGTAGCCAACGGCATGGGCCTGGGCTACAACTCGGCGGCAGCGCTCATCACGCGCGGCATTGCCGAAATCAGCCGCCTGGCGATTGCCTGCGGTGGACGTCGCGAAACACTCGCAGGTCTCTCCGGCGCTGGCGATCTGGTGCTCACCTGCACCGGTTCGCTCAGCCGCAACCGTACCGTGGGCGCGGCCCTCGGCCAGGGGCGTAAATTGCCGGAGATTCTGGAGAGCCTGGGCGGCAAGGTAGCGGAAGGCGTGCTCACCTGTGAAGCCGCACTCGGCCTTGCCCGCAAGCATGAAGTGGAGATGCCCATCACTGAACAGATGGACCAGATCCTGCATGAAGGCAAGGACCCCCGCGAAGCCATCAAGGACCTGATGCTGCGTCCCGGCAAAGACGAAATCTAGGCACCTGCGGTGCGGCAGACGCCTTCGGCTCCTCCGTGCCAGCCAACATCCGAACAAGAAAAAGCCCTGCAGACCGCAGGGCTTTTTTCTTCTGATCTGAAACAGCCAGCGCGCTGACTTGCCTCTTCATGCCGCAAAACACGAACGGCCTCTGCCGCCTACTTCCCGCTGAAGATGCGATAGCTGATGCCCACGGTTGCACCGGTAGGCCGTATGCCGAACTTGGGTTCGTTGGTAAAGTCTGGTGAGTTGGTCAGCATTTGAAATTCGTACGCTGCGCGCACGCTCAGCTTGCGGCCCAATCTGTACTCCACGCCTCCTCCCGGAGCCATGGCAAAGCTCGTTCCGGTGCCCATCTGGAAGGGATACTGGATCTTCACCACGCCCACCTGGAACATGGCGAAGGGACGCAGTTTTTCGCCGCGCAAAAAGCTGTAGCGTGGACCCATCAGGTAAGCCTGTTCGGTCTCGCCGTTCCAGCTCTTCAGGTTCAGGAAGCGCGCATGCGCCTCCACCCCGTAGTGGCGGTTCAGATTGTAGGTGGCGAACGCGCCAATGCCGTTCAGCCGCACGGTGCTGTCCTTGGGAAAACCTGCCTTGAAGTCGGCATACTCTCCGCCCACCCACAGCGACGCTGCGCCG
>Ga0207834_1000565_pt1 | contig 13149 bp, 7 predicted proteins | sample LuqExpMetagenom5_FD_187763 | JGI IMG/M metagenome (GOLD analysis project Ga0207834, IMG submission 187763) | Tropical forest soil microbial communities from Luquillo Experimental Forest, Puerto Rico - Sample 5 (SPAdes) | ecosystem: Environmental > Terrestrial > Soil > Tropical forest ...
ATACTGCTCAATATTACGGTATTCTGCCTCCAGAAGGACCGGAACCATACCGGCCTGCCAATCATGGCAATGCAGGATATCCGGTGTAAAGTCAAGGTACGGAATTACTTCCAGTACTGCACGGTTAAAGAAAGCAAATCTTTCTCCATCATCACCATAGCTATATAAGCTGTCTCTGTTAAAGTAGAATTCATTGTCGATAAAATAATAGGTCACTCCGTTATATTCTATCTGTTCAATACCACAGTACAGGTTCCTCCAGCCCATCTTCACATAGATAGAGCAGCTATGTACGATGCTTTCACGAAGTTTTAAGGGTATGGTCCCGTATTTCGGCAGAATTACCCTTACATCTGCACCCTGTTTTAACAGAGCCGAAGGAAGCGACCCAACTACATCAGCCAGCCCTCCAGTCTTTGCAAAGGGAGCCGCCTCCGAAGCAACCATTAAGATTTTAAGCATAATTATCTCCTTTCCCTAAATGACGGCCTTCTTTCTGATTACGACAGGATAGCATTCCTGGCCGATTAAATGACGGCCTTTACGGATAATTACTTCCTTGTCCAAGATTACATTTTCCAGAACGGCCTTTTCCTGAATCTCTGAATCCTGCATGATGATACTGTTTTTCACAACAGCACCTTCACCAATCTTCACTCCTCTGAAGAGAACGCAGTTCTCAACATGTCCCTCAATGACACAGCCGTCTGCAACTAAGGAGTTGGCAGCAACCGCATGATCCCCGTATTTTGCGGGAACCTCATCTTTAACCTTGGTGTATACTGGACCAGCATGATGGAACAGCTCCTGGAAGTTCTCGGAACTAAACAACTCAAGATTATGCGTAAAGTAGGACTGGACACTGTCAATCTTAGCCAGGTAGCCATCGTAGGGATAACCCAATATTCTGATTTTATTCAGATTCTTTATTAAAATATCCTTATTAAAATCATACTGGCCTCTTGCAGCACATTCTTCAATCAGATATTCAAACAATCTCTTATCAATGATATACATTTCCATGGATACCTTATCTGACATCGGTACAGCCGGCTTCACTTCAATATCCCATACACGGTTGCTCTCATCGGTCCGGATCAGAGTGTGTCTCGATAATTCCTCATTGGTAGCCTTTTTATCCTCTTTATAAATAACAGTGATATCCGCCATGTTATCTCTATGAAATTCCATTGCATCCTCAAAGGTAAGGTTACATACCATTGAGCTGCCGGAGATAACTACTGTTTTCTGCGGACTCCTGCGGATATAGGACATATTGTTATGTAATGCATCTATCTCACCGTGGTACCACCCCGTATTATCGTGACTGACATACGGGGGAAGGATGAATAAACCACCACTCTTGCGGTCCAGATCCCACTGCTTACCGGAATCCAGATGGTCCATCAGGGAATGGTAATTATTCTGGGTGATTAATCCGACATTCGTAATTCCTGAATTAATCATGTTGGATAACGTAAAATCGATGACGCGGTATCTGCCGCCGAACGGAAGGGCGGCTACTGACCGGCGCAGCGTAAGCTCCTGAAGACTGATATTACTCTCTCCAGTAAAAATAATTCCCATGGTATCTCTCATAAACCACTCCTCCTATTTATACGACCGCCTGATAGGCCAGAAAGTTGTCTGAGTCAATCATTATGCCTTTCCCCAGCTTATAACCGGAGGGTAGAACCAAGTTCTCTCCAATGACCGTAATCTCATTTCCTTTGGCATCCATCATGTCATCTTCGTCTGTATGTGCTCTATAGCCTATGTAGCAATTATCGCCAATCACTGTATTCTCTGCTACGATTGCATTCTCAATAATTGTGTTCTCTCCCACCTTGACATTCGGCATAAGGATGGAATTATGGATTTTGCTGCCCCTTCCTACGGTAACACCGGAAAATAATACGGAATGGTATACATCACCGTAGATAATTCCGCCTTCGGTAATGATGCAGCGCCTTACATTAGCCCCAAGTGCAATAAAATGCGGCGGCTCTACTGGATTTCTGGAATAGATTCTCCAGCCGGGATCATATAGGTCAAGCTCCGGAGCTTCTTCCAGAAGATCCATATTGGCCTCCCATAAGCTCTGAATCGTACCAACATCTCTCCAATAACCCTTGAAGGGAAAAGCATACATACGCTCATTGTCTTTTAACATCTTCGGGATAATGTCCTTTCCGAAATCATTGCTGGAGCCGGGTGTGCTCTGATCCTCCATCAGATACTGCCTTAACTTCTTCCAGTTGAAGATATAAATACCCATAGAAGCTTTATTACTAATCGGATTCTTCGGTTTTTCCACAAACTCATAAATCCTGTTATCTTCGTCCGTATTCATGATTCCGAAGCGGCCTGCATCTTCCCACGGTACTTCAAGGATTGCAATTGTCACATCCGCATTCTTCTCTTCATGAAATTCCAGCATTGCGCTGTAATCCATTTTATAAATCTGATCCCCGGATAAGATTAATACATATTCCGGATGGTAAGCCTCAATGAATTCAATATTCTGGCAGATTGCATTGGCAGTACCGGAATACCACTCGCCCGCCGTCTGTTTCATATAGGGCGGGAGGATCGTAACACCTCCGTTCAGACGGTCCAGATCCCAAGGCTGGCCGATTCCGATATAGGAATTCAATTTCAGGGGTTTATACTGAGTAAGGACACCGATCGTATCAATCCCAGAATTAGTACAGTTACTTAGTGGGAAATCAATGATTCGATATTTCCCTCCAAAGGGCACTGCCGGCTTCGCGGTGTTCTTCGTCAATACCCCCAGTCTGCTGCCCTGCCCGCCGGCAAGCAGCATAGCTACACATTTCTTTGTAACCATTATTACACTACCTCCTTTTCATTATGTCATATCCTAGTGACCCATAAAACGGGACTATTATGCTGGTTTATAAAATACCGCAGATAAGGGCGGTACGGATAATAATACGGACTGCTCAAAGCCATGGCAGGGTACGCTCTCCGAAGGAATGATATCTGTGCATACCCTTCCTGCTCCTCCGAATTCCTTACGGTCTGAATTGAATATTTCGGTAAAGCCTTGTTCCATGGGTACTCCCATCCGGTACTGTGGTCTGTGTACCGGAGTAAAATTAATCACAACCATGACATAATCACCGGGTTTGGTGCCTTTGCGCATAAAGGAAAGAATACTCTGGTCTGAATCATTCGGACTGATCCACTGATAACCGTTCCAGCCTCCGTCATCCTCCCAAAGGCAGTTAGTGTCCCGATAAAAATGATTCAATGCCTTCACATAATCCTTCATCTTACGATGCATCTCATAATCCAGCAGGAACCAGTCCAGCTGGTCGTCATATTTCCATTCAATGAAATGTCCAAACTCATCCCCCATAAAGGTAAGCTTATTGCCCGGATGGGCTGCCATATATCCGAACAAGCTACGCAGACCGGCAAATTTCTGCTGATAATCACCCGGCATCTTATCTAATAAGGAATGCTTTCCATGAACCACTTCATCATGGGACAGGGGCAGGACATATTTTTCAGAAAATGCATAAGTAAGGGAAAAGGTAAGGAGGTTGTGGTGCCATTTGCGGTAAATCGGATCCAGGGAACAATATTTTAATGTGTCATTCATCCATCCCATGTTCCATTTATGTGTAAAACCCAGGCCTCCCTGTTCGACTGCTCCGGTGACCAGCGGCCACTGGCTGGAATCCTCGGCGATCACCAACGTATTAGGATATAAGGAAGCAACTGTTTCATTCATTTTCTTTAAGAATTCTGCTGCATCAAGATTCTCCCTGCCGCCGTATTTATTCGGAAGCCAGTCTTCCCTTGCATAATCGTAATACAGCATACTCGCTACTGCATCAACACGGAAACCGTCTACATGATAATATTCCAACCAGAAAAGCAGGTTGGATATCAGGAAGCTTCGAACTTCATTTCTTTCATAATTAAAAATCAGGGTGCCCCACTGCGGGTGCTCTCCCCTTCTCGGATCTGGGTGTTCGTAAAGAGCACTGCCATCGAATCTGATTAAGCCATGGGCATCCTTTGGAAAATGCCCGGGTACCCAATCAAGTATCACTCCGATGTCCTTCTGGTGGCAAAGATCTACTAAGTACATGAAATCCTTTGGGGTACCATATCGGCTTGTAGCTGCATAATACCCAACAATCTGATAACCCCAGGAGCCATCAAAGGGATGCTCCATCACAGGCATCAGTTCTATATGTGTATATCCCATATCCACAACATAATCCACCAATTCATCAGCGATTTCACGATAATTCATGAGACTTCCATCATCGTGTCGTCTCCAGGAGCCAAGATGCACTTCATAAATCAGCATCGGCTTCCCCTGCTTCTTACCTGCCTTTTTTTTCTGCTGCCAGGCTTTGTCGTTCCAGGTATATCCGGATAAATCGTACACTGCCGAGGCCGTTTTCGGTCTAAGCTCCGAATAATATGCATAAGGATCGTATTTGTAAAGGACTTCACTATGGGAGGTTCCAATAGCGTATTTGTAAAGCTGTTCCTCACCGGCCTCCGGAACAAATACTTCCCATATGTCAGAATCCTTTACCCTGGTCATCGGGTTCGTCTTAAGGTTCCATTGATTGAAATCCCCCACGACACTGACCCAGCTGGCATTCGGTGCCCATACGCGAAAGACGGCACCCGAATTCTTCCCTCGTTTTATCAGATGTGCTCCTAATATTTGATAGCTTCTGTAATTTGTTCCTTCATGAAACAGATAAATCTGTTCATCCGTTACTTCTCCGGGGTTTCTTTTTTGTGCCATCTTCCATTTTTCCTCCTGATTTTCTCCGATTGTCGAGCTTAATTTACTTAACATAAATTGATGAATTATCAGCAATGAAATTATATGATAGTGACTGTAAAAAAAATACATTAAATTTTGAAATTCTTGAAAAATTTTTGCAGAATCTGTTTATTTCACTTCCTTCATATTCCAAGTATATCATATTTTGTCACATAAAGTAACCATTTTCTTATTATTTTCTCATAATTTTGTATATCTTGTTTAATTGTCAGTATAATCCTCGCTTATTGCGAAGAAGACAAGCCAACTGGTACTGTTAATATTATATTTATGCTCAATGTATTAAAATAGTTCAATTTTTTCATTTAATTCTATAATGAAATTTATAGGGAAATGATTATAATGCCTGTTCTTATGTATAACGTGGTAATCCTTTACTTTCTGGCAGACAGCATTTATAATAAAGATATTATTTTTAGTAAATAACTCATTTTAATAAATGCACTCCGGAGGTTATTATATGAAAATCAAAAAATACATGCTTCCCTTCTTCGGTTTATTGTTTTTGATTATCGTGACTACAACTATATTTATCATTCTTGTAACCGGCTCCCATAAGAAGGAGCAGGATGTTACTGTTGATTCCAGTCAGCTGGTCACCCAGGCACCAACTCAGGCAGTGACACCGACGGTGACACCGGAACCCACAGCAGTTCCAGAGAAAGTAACACAGTTATATCCGGCTTACCAGATTGTTGATAACGTGAAAAAGTACGGTTACATAGATAAAACCGGAGCGTTTGTAATAGATCCGACCTTCGACCAGGCATCTGATTTTCATGAAGGTGTCGCAGAGGTTACCATTGACGATAAAAACTGTGCCCTCGATAAGGGCGGCAATATTCTTTTCATCAATGACGGTTCCATTGGAGAATTTGACAATGATTTAGCTACCTTCACCAGCTGGGACGGTAATCAAAGCACATTATACGGCTATTTGGACATCACTGGTAAAGTTGTTATTGAAGCAAAATACCTTGTGGCAACCAACTTTAATAAAGATGGCACCGCCTATGTTCAAACAGCGAGCGGCAAATATGCGCTGATTGACAAAACCGGTAAAGAACTTGAGACGTACGAACTGGATCCAAAATATGATATCCCCTGGAGTCTTCAGGATGGCTATCTGGTCTATTCCGTTTCCGAAATGAAATATGGAGTAATTAATGTGAAAGGCGAAGAGATTTTGAAGCCGAAGTATAGCGAAATCAGCTATCTTGGAGATGGACTGTTTGCTGTGAAAAAGCCTAATATTAAAAGCAGTGATCTGATTATGATAGCAAAACAGGCAATCTTTAATCAGACCGGCGAACAGCTTACGGATTACAGTTTATATGACTTGTATCATTACTATGATGGTTATTGCTCCGCTACTGATGATACTTCCACCTTCTTTGTTGGAACAGATGGAAAAGCGGCTGACAATCTTCCTAAGTTTGATGGCAGGGGAACATTGAAATTGAATGGAGATGTAATCTCCGCTTATATTGATGGTGAGCAGCTATATAGTACTTTGGATAAGAACATTTTCTGGCAGCTTCCCAGTTCCTATACTCTGTCAGATACGATTACCGTGAGCAAATTAAAGCTGAAACCCAACCGTTATGTACTGGTGAATTACCCCGAAGTAGAAGGATTGGCTGATTCTGCTGTTCAAGCCCAGATTAATACCCAGTTAAAAAGTCTCTTTACCGACAGCAGAATTACATTAACCAAAAAGGATATGATGAGCGTGGAAGATAACTTCTCCGCTAAGCTTATGAAAAACCTTCTGATCATTGAAAGAGACGGTTATGATTACAATTTCGGTGCGGCCCATGGTATGCCGATTAAGGATTTCTTCTTTATCGACATCAATACTGGTACCTTCTATCAGTTGAAGGACTTATTCAAAGCCGGTAGTGATTATTCCACTAAAATCAATGAATTAATCACTGCTGAAATCAACGCAGATTCTACATCCAGTAATTCCATGTATTTACCGGACAGCTTTACCGGAATTGCTGAAAATCAGTATTTTAGACTGGAATCAGATGCCTTAGTCATCTATTTCTATCCCTATGATATCGCTGCATATGCGGCAGGCTTCCCTGAATTCACCATTCCTTTTGATGATATCATGGATTACATCGACACCCAGGGAGCCTTCTGGAACTCCTTCTATGAAGGAAATTAAAGAATCATAAAATGAGGCAATCTCATTAATAAAATAAGCCCGGGGCTGCTGTACTCTTTAGAGACAGCCAGCCCCGGGTTTTGTTATGAGAATACTGCCTGATACCATCCGCAAGTATTACTCCGTATCGGAGTTTACCTGAACGATCCGAACAGAACAAAGTACTTCTGATAATCCTTGATCTGATTCCTATTTACCTATGATATTAAAAAATATAGTTAATACTTGTCAAATGTGGTAAGTAATGGTAACATTAATTACAAAATAAATAAAAATTCGACATATAATAGGAAAATTGAAGCGATGACATATATCCTTTATTTGGGCACTTGGGGTATAGATAGCTAGTAGTGCAACCGGCAATTTTATATTATAAATTTCATTTACTGTAATCGAAATGATAATCCGATTTCCAGAATCTGTCCGGATTTTTTCATCTACAGTACACTCCACTATGATCTTATAACTCATGCTAGGCTTGTCTCAATCACAGGCTTATCACCGGGTTGTCTTTCATTGGCTGAAATTTATAGATGTTGCCTGTTTTGCCCGCTATCGATACTCTTTTTATATAGATAATACGTATATAAGAGAGGGAGATTTGAATGAAAATCAAGCAATTCATTTACAAAATGGTGGGATTTATCATGACAGCTATATTATTAATAACACAGCCATGCATCGCTATTACAGCCTCCACTATGAAATCAGGCGCAAGCAGTTATGATCCGCAATCACTGCTCAATCAGCTTCCACAAACCCAGACAGGCCCCACAATACCGAGTCCGTACAAAGCTCTGACACCGCAGCTTCCAAGCGTGCCGGATGTCAGCAGTGCACAGACTTTGGCTCAGCCGGCAAACAATCAATCCGATCCCCCAACCGTACCAAACACGGAGGATCTTCCGGTGGATATTGCATCCGGTAACCTGATACTGAAAAATACCGATTTAAGCCTGAATGGCATCGGTTTAAATCTTTCCATAGAACGTGATTATTCCAGCGGGGATACAACAGACGGTGCCTTTGGTATCGGCTGGACGTATAACCAGGATAGTATCCTCAGAATGTATTCCGCCTTCAACATGGGCGAGATAAGAATCAACAGCTCAACCAGAACCTATCCTTTTGTTAAGGACGATCCCAATGCATACACAACAAGCTATGACGGCGATGATATGACCAATTACCAGCTGGATAAGGGTCATTATGAGACGGCCAAGGGCGATTCCCTTGTGAGGAACAGCCAGTATGAGTATGTCGTTACGACACAAAAAGGTGAAAAGTACACCTACTACGGATATCAGGCACCCTGGCGGGAAGGACAGGATAAACGGGAGGGTAAGCTGATTAAGCAGGAGGACATCTTCGGCAACAGTCTCCAATATACCTACAACAGTGACGGCCAGCTGACAATGATTACCGATACGGTCGGAAGAAACATCACTATCACCTGGAACAGCAACCATATCACCTCCATTCAGGATCCGGCAGGACAGACCACCTATTATGGGTACGATAGCTTAGGAAGACTGAACAAGGTGACGCTGCCGGACCAAAGCACAACCCAGTATGAATATGACACTAACAACCGGCTTGTTAAGCTGCTGGGCGGAGCAGGGGAAGCCAAAACCTTCTCCTATAACGATAACAATCAGGTCACTGCTGTTTATAATAACGTACAAAGCAAGATAGCCAGCTTTACCTACGCAGAAAATAGCGTAACAAGAAAGGACGGACTAGGGAACATATGGCAGTATACCGTTTCCGGTCAGAATATCACGAAGGTAATAGACCCGCTGGAGAATGTGACGACTTATGAGTATGATGAGAATAACAATCTACTCAAGGTAACCTCTCCCACCGGGTCTAAGGAGTATACCTATGATGCAGCGAACAATGTCCTCTCCGAAACCGATGAAAAAGGTATCAAAACAGAATACCAGTATAAGAGCATCTGGAACGAGCCAATTGAGATAAAGACAGGGGAGGCTGTAACCAGCTTTGAGTATGACGAAAAAGGAGAAATAACAAAACGGACGAATGCAGACGGCGGCTTACTGACCTTTGCATATGACTCCAGAGGTCTGTTGGTAGCCGCCACGGACACCCTGGGAGGTACCACCCGTTTTGAATATGATAGCTACGGCAATGCCGTAAAAACCATCAAACCGGACGGGATGACCACAGAATATGAGTATAACATCCTTGGAAGACAGATTAAGGAGACGGATCCTAACGGACTGGTTACCGTTCTGGAGTATGATTCTATTGGCAGGGTAATCAAGACCGTAAGAGGAACCGATGAGGTATATGAATACAAGTATGATTCTACGGGACGCCTGATAACGGTGATAGATCCGTTGGGGAATACCTCCGGCTATAAATATGACGAAGCAGGGCATATCCATAGCTTTACAGATATCCTGGGAAAGACCTATGAATACGGTTATGACGCGGATGACAGGATTACCTCAGTAAAGGCTTCTGATGGGGAAACTACCCTATATAAGTATGACGAGCTAGGAAGGTTGACAAAGAAGTCCGATGATGCAGGAACGACCCAGTATTCCTACGGTACATTCGGAATAACCCGGACGATCAACGGAGCAGGAACCTTTACCTACACCTATGATGAGGCAGGTAATCTGGTATCCGTTACCGACATCGGCGGCAGAACCATAGCCTATGAGTATGATACTCTGGGCAGGCTCATCAAGGTTACCGATCCCATCGGCAGGACTGCGAAGTACGGCTATGATGTTCTGGACAGGACCATCCGGGAAACTGGCTTTGACGGTATCACCTACAGCTATCACTATAACGTGGGAGGACAGCTAACCGGGACGGAGTCCTCGGACGGGACAGCCATTACTTATAGCTATGATTCCGATGGCAGAATGATTACAAAGACCCTACAGGACGGCTCCGCAGAGTCCTATACCTATAACGACGCCGGATATATGGATTCAGTGACTAACGCAGTAGGCGATACGGTACATTACCACTATGATATGTTCGGACGGGCAGATCGGATGGTGGATGCAGCCGGGAATACCTATACCTTTACCTACGACCGGATGGACCGGGTAACAGCAGTACAAGACCCAAAGGGCAATAAGACAAAATATGAGTATGATAATGCAGGAAGTGTTATTTTAAAGATAGACTCCCTGGGCAACAGGACTGCCTTCACCTATGATGCGAAGAACCGGCTGGAAAGCATCACCGATGCCTTAGGAAATAAGCATAGCTGGAGTTATAATGAGCAGAAAAACAAGACGGTATATACCGATCCTTCCGGGAACAGTATCTCCTATCAATATGATACCAGAGGCCTTCTGACTGCAAAAACGGATCAGACTGGAGGCCTTACAAAGTATGGTTATGACGAGCTTGGGAGAATGGTAACAGTCACGGATCCCCTCGGACAGAAAACTAGTTATGAATATAATGCCCTTGATCTCATCACGAAGATTACAAATCCGGATACAAGTACCATAGCCTATACCTATGACAACCTTGGAAGGCTTACGGCGGAAACCAATGCTATGGGGCAGACCTCGACAATGAGCTATGACAGCCTTGGAAGAGTGATAAAAGCCCAGGACTACAAAGGTGCATCCACCCGCTACCACTACAATACCTTCGGACAGGTAACAGAGGTTACAGCTCCGGATGGCGGCATTACAACTTATGAATACGATAAACTTGGCAGAACCACTGCAACCACCGATGCCCTGGGTAACAGGACCGAGATCAGCTACAACTCTCTTGGAAATACTGCCCGGATCACCTATCCAAATGGTGGAAGCACCTCCTATGATTATGATGAACTGGGTCAGCCGATACAGCAGACCGACCCCCTCGGACATACCACAACATACAGCTACGATGCCATGATGCGGCTGGTCTCCACAACGGATGCCCTGGGACAGGCAACAGCCTTACAATACGACGGCCTTGGAAGAATCACACAGGTGATAAGTCCAGAGGGCTACCAGACCGCCTTTAATTACGATAAGTTGGGGAACCTTACCAGGATCACAGATGCGCTGGGTAACAAGACCACCTTTGGTTATGATGCAGCCGGAAGGCTCAGTGAGACGGTCAACCCAACCGGCGGCATTACCCGAAGCGAGTATGATGCCCTCGGAAGAACTATAAAAACCACCGACCCAATGGGAAATGTCACAAAGACCGACTATGATGCAAGCGGCAATGTAACCTCCGTTACCGACCCAGCAGGCAATCAGAACCTCTATACCTATGACGTCCTGGGAAGAATCCTGACTGCCACCAACCGAAACGGCAGCACTACCTCCTATCACTATGATGATAAGAACAATAGTGTAAGCATGACGGATGTACTGAATAATGTAACAAGGTATGACTATGACCTCCAGGGAAGGCTCATCAAAGCCACGAATCCAAATGGCGGGGAGACCCTCATGGAATACGACCTGTTGGGCAGAGCCATCAGTAGTACGGACCCGGAGGACAGTACCGAAGCCCTGACCTATGACAGCATGGGTAAGGTAATCACACAGCAGGATAAGAACGGTGGAAAGTACAGCTTTGAATACGACCTTGCAGGCAACCTCATAAGCTCCACCGATCCACTGGGCAGTACGACCCGATATGAATATGATGCCCTAAACCGCATCCTTAAGACCACCGACCCCAGAGGTGGCGTAATCACCAACGGCTACGATGCCCAGGGTAACCTCATATCCCAGACCGACAGGGAAGGAGGCCTGTGGGGATATACCTATGACCCCCTCGGAAGGGTAATCACCACCACAGATCCGATCGGACGAAAGGAAGGCTGCCACCTATGACGGAGCCGGTAATGTAACAACCCAAACCACTTCTGACGGTGCAGTGACAAGCTTTACTTATGATCCAGATAATAATCTTACCAGCCGTACTAATCCTAACGGAGCAATATGGAGCTTCGCATATGATAATCTGTCCAGAATGACAGGCCAGACCGACCCTTACGACGGCAGTTACACCTATGAATATGACAAGGAAGGCAACCTCTTAAAGCAGACCAACCCCAGAGGCTATGCAGTAACCTATGAATACGATGCCTTAGGTAGACCCGTACAGACCACCGATGAGGAGGGCTATACCACTAGTCAGGAATACGACGGTAACGGAAATGTGATAAAGGTAACGAACCAGTCAGGCGAGGTCTATACCTATAGCTATGACTTCCTTGATAGAATTACGAAGACAGTAACCCCGCTGGGCTCCACAACACAGTATAGCTATGATAACAACAGTAATCTTACCCAGGTAACGGACCCCTCCGGCAATGTCACAGGCTACAGCTATGACGCAGCAAACAGACTGGTTACCACAACCGATGCCTTAGGAGGTGTAACAAGTTACGGCTACGATGCCACCGGCAACATGATTTCCCAGACCGATGCAAACAATCACGTACGAAGCTGGGAGTACAATCTGGAGGGACAGGTCACAAAGGAGACCAATCCGATCGGTGATACCACCACCTATTCCTATGACCCCTCAGGCAATCTTGCAGTAAAAACCTCACCAAACGGCCTTAGCACAAGCTATACCTATAACCGGGCAGGCCTTGTAAGTAACATCGACTACAGCAGCGAACAGCTAAGCTACCAGTATGATGTTATGGGCAACCTTACCCAGATGAGCTCCCCTGATTCCACCGACAGCTTCTCCTATGACCTCATGGGAAGATTAACGACCCAGTCAAATGCAGAGCTGGGAAAGAATCTCAGCTATGCCTACGACCAGACAGGAAATCTAACGAAGATCACAAGTAGCGAGGACAGAACCACCTCCTACACCTATGACGGCAGGAACCTTACCACAAGCTTAACGGACCCGGACGGCAACATCACAAGCTTTGCCTATGACGGCGCAGGCAGGGAGATCAAGAGAAGCCTTGGTAACGGCAATGAGATCCTCAGTAAATTTAATGAGGACGGACAGCTTATCTTAAAGACTAACCAAAAAGGAAGCACCATCCTCTCCTCCTTCCAGTATCAGTATGATGCCAACGGAAATATCACCAGCCAGACCGAAGCTGACGGTGCCCAGACTACCTATCAGTATGATGCACTGAATCGGCTGG
>Ga0207834_1000566_pt1 | contig 13133 bp, 10 predicted proteins | sample LuqExpMetagenom5_FD_187763 | JGI IMG/M metagenome (GOLD analysis project Ga0207834, IMG submission 187763) | Tropical forest soil microbial communities from Luquillo Experimental Forest, Puerto Rico - Sample 5 (SPAdes) | ecosystem: Environmental > Terrestrial > Soil > Tropical forest ...
GCGTTTGTCTTGGGTTGGCGCGAGCCTACGGCTGGGACGTTGCCGTGGTGCGCGTGGCTACGGTGCTGGGCTTCTGCCTGTCAGGCGGCATCTTCGGCATCGGCTACCTGGCCTGCTGGATTGGCATTCCGGAGGAACCGTTGGGATTGCCGGGAGAGTATCCTCCTCATATATGAGTTCTTCCCGCAGCGATTTGCTCAGCTTCAGTGAGACCGGCCAGGGCGTGCCGGTAGTGTTTCTTCATCCCACGCCTCTGGACCGGGAGTATTGGCGTCCGCTGGTTACGCAGCTCGAAGGGGTGCATGCCATCCTGCCCGACCTGCGCGGCCACGGACGCTCTGCTTTAGGGACGAGTCTTACCGTGGGTGGATTTCCGGAAGTGCGGGATGCCCCGGTGCTCAGCATGCGGCAACTGGCGGTAGACGTGCTGGACCTGCTGGATCATCTCCACGTGGAGCAAGCGGTGTTCGCTGGCTGTTCCATTGGCGGCTACGTGCTGCTGGAACTTTGGCGGCAGATGCCGGAGCGAATCAAGGGACTTGCCTTCGTTTGTTCCAAGCCACAGCCCGATGCTCCAGCCAATGCGGCGCGGCGTGCGGCGACGATTGCCGATGCGCGAGCAGGGAATCGAGCCAAGGTTTTCGACGCCATGGCCCAGTCACTGACCGGCGTCACCGCGCGCACCAAGCGTCCTGCGATGGTAGCCGAGCTGCGCAGGCAGATGGACGCGGTCACGGCAGAGGCTTTGGTGGCGGTGCAGGCTGGACTGGCCACGCGGCCTGACTCCGTGCCGGATGTGCCCACCATCCGCGTTCCCGTGCTGGCCATTGCCGGTGGTGAAGATCAAGGCGTAACCGTGGAGGAGATGCGCGTCTTTGAACAGGCTCCGGGTGGCTGCAATCTGCATCTACTGGAGGACGCCGGACACTTTGCCGCCTATGAGCAGCCCGAACGCGTGGCCGCGCTGCTGCAAGCGTGGCTGGAACGCTTTAAGGCTTGAGTTGCTCTAAGATCCGCTCCAGGACCCACTCTGTGGGAGAGGTATGCTGGCAACGTACTGACAGAGTGCGCCGCACTGTGTTTGACTGAGTTGAAGCAAGAGGGAGTTCTACCATGAATGATTCCGAACAGAATTCGCAGTCGCGCCGCAGCTTTCTGGCCGGCGCACCCGTTGCGGCCGTAGCCGGACTGGCTTTGGCCGATGCCTTGTTTGCCCCCAGCGCCAGCGCACAGGATCTGGCCGCGGGCAAGGGCGAGCCTTTCCAGTACTTCAAGGCCAGCGAGCTGGCTGCCGATGCCAGCAAGCTGCAGGCTGCGCCCGGCGATAACAAGCTTGTGACCGACAAGAATTTTGCCATGGTGATGACCACCGAAAAGACCAAGAGTGCCAAGGAGTATGAATGGCATGAGGGGCGCGATCATCTGCTGATCGTCATCGATGGCGAGACGGTCTATGAGATGGGCGGCACGCCGAAGGGCACGCACAAGGTGAGAGAGGGTGAGTGGCTGGCCCCCGAAGCGGAAGGCGCCACCAAGCTGACGCTCACCAAGGGCGACATCCTTACCATCCCGCGCGGCACCTTGCACAAGCGCAGCACCGCCGGATCGGTCACCTTCCTGCTGATCTCGCCCATGGGCACGGTCAAGTAGCTGAGACGCACGCATAAGTAAAAGGGCCTGCTCTGGGAAGAGCAGGCCCTTTTTGTTACGGTGAAGCGGGCTTACTGCAGCCGTGCGAACTCGCGGTCGGGTGGATAGCGCTTGACGGTGCGCATCATCTCTTCCACGGTACGCACCGGGCCAATGCCACCCCGCGCGCCCTGCGCCATGCAATTCATGGCGGCCGCGGCGCAGGAGTAGTCGAGTGTGCGTTCCTGCGGCCAGTTGTTCAGCAGGCCATAGATGAAGCCAGCATGAAAGATGTCGCCCGCGCCGGTGGTATCCACAACCGGAACCTGATAGGCGGGACGGAGCAGCATTTCATGGCCATCCCAGGCCAGCACGCCATTTTCGCCCAGCGTTGCCGCCGTGAACGCGCAGCGATAGCGCGCCTGCATGCCCTTCAAGGCCAGTTCCAGATCTTTTTCCCGCATCAGCCGGCACGGAAAATCGCGGCTGACGATCAGGTAATCGATCAGGTGAATCAGTTCATCCACGCCGGGGTAGATTTCATCCAGATCGGCAATGATCGGGATGCCAGCCTCGTGTGCCCAGGTGGCAGCCTGGATGGCGGCCTGGGTGTCAAAGCCGTCCACGTGCAGCGCGCGGGCGTTCACAATCCATTCGCGTTGCAGTTCTTCTGGCCGCAAGGCCATGTTTTCCTGGCGCTGGCAGAGCACAGTGCGCTCTCCGCCGCCGTCCACAATGATGATGGATTGCGGGCTGACGCCATTTTCGTTAACGGCAATTCGGGCTTCGACGCCTGCTGCTGCAAAGGCTTCACGATGCAGATTGGCAGCGCTATCGGTGCCCAGTTTGCCCACATAGCGGGTGCTGAGTCCCCAGGTTTGGCAGGCCACCACGGTGGAAGCTGTCTGCCCTCCTGGCATGATCTTGGCTGTTGCGTACTCCAGCTTGGAACCGCGGGCCGGAAACTCGGCCACGGGAATCAGCGTGTCGGTGGCATTCAAACCTACGCCGACCAGATCGACCTTCTTGATTTCCCCCATCTGACCATTGTAACGTCCTCGGGCACCCAGTGCCGCCCAGGGGGAATGCTGTAGGCTCAAGAGAGTACGTTGAACGGATTCCGACCAGTGACTAAAGCATCTTCGATTTCGCCCCGTCCCTTCGTCTTCACCGCGCCTGGAGCGCCTCTGAGCTGTGGACCGGTCTCGATGGAGACCCTGGCCCGCCGCTATGGCTCGCCGCTTTACGTCTATTCGGCTGGCCAGATCGTGGAACGGTTGCGTCTGTTTCAGCAGGCATTTGCCGATCGCGACCATCTGGTTTGCTATGCGGTCAAGGCCAACTCGTCGCTGGCGATTCTCAAGCTTCTGGCAGCGCATGGCGCGGGGTTCGACATTGTTTCCGGCGGTGAGTTGGAGCGCGTTCTGGCCGCTGCTCCCGAGGCCGCGAGCCGCGTGGTCTTCTCCGGAACCGGCAAAACCGTGGCGGAGATCGATCTGGCGCTGCAGGCCGGTATTCTCGAATTCAATTGCGAGAGCGAGGCCGAGCTTGAGCTGTTGGCCCGGCGCGCAGCCAAGTTCAAGACCCGTGCCCGCTTCGCACTCCGCGTCAATCCCGACGTCTTTGCCGAAACCCATCCCTACATCTCCACGGGATTGAAAGAGCACAAGTTCGGCGTCGACATCCGCAAGGCGGCAGCCATTTACAAGAAGGCTGCCAAGTCCAAGTGGCTGGAGCCGCACAGCGTGAGTGTGCACATTGGCTCGCAGATTCGCTCAGCAGCTCCGTTTGGCGCGGCAGTGGAGCGGCAGGTCAAGCTGGCCAAGCAGTTGGCCAAAGCTGGTATCGAACTGGCTGCGATTGATGCCGGCGGTGGTCTGGGTATTGAGTATCACGACAAGTCCTTCGATCCGGCTATCGCGGTCAAGCGGTATGCGGCGGCGGTAAAAGCGGCGCTGGGTGGCTTTGAGGGGCGTTTGATGCTGGAGCCGGGCCGCTTCATCGTGGGCCAGGCCGGTGCGCTCATCACGCGCGTGATTCAGGTTAAGCGGAACGGCACAAAGACCTTTGTGGTGGTGGACGCGGCCATGAACGATCTGATCCGGCCCGCGCTCTACCAGGCACATCATGAGATTGTTCCTCTCCAGCCGCGCCGGGGCAAACAGCGGGTGGTGGACGTGGTGGGGCCCATCTGCGAGTCGGGCGACTTCTTTGCGCATGATCGCGCACTGCCGCCGCTGGAGGCGGGCGACCTGATTGCCATTCTGGATGCCGGTGCCTACGGCATGGCGCAGAGCTCAAACTACAACACGCGTCCGCGTCCGGCAGAGGTCTTGGTGGAGGGCGCGAAGCATCGCCTGATCCGCCGTAGAGAGACGATTGCCGATCTGATCGGGCCGGAGCTGGTCTAGCGCTCAGCGCAGAGCTTTGCGCTGCGTTGCAGAGCGGTTTCAGGATAGAGATACCCAATCCGATTGCTTCCGATGCCGCCCCCTCCTTGGGGACGGGTCGACTGGGCAGCTTCACTTCACGGGTACAGCAATCCTGAAACCGCTCTAGTAGAGCCATTCGAGCAGTTCCAAAATCACCAAACTAGTCTGCCCTCAGTGCCCTGACGGGATCTATGGAGGCCGCACGTCTTGCTGGAATTATTCCTGCAACAAATGTCGCCAATGTCAGGATCAAAATTGCTCCCGTCATCACGTTGAAGTTTGCGCTGGTTATCTCATAGAGCTGTGACCTGACGAATCGTACGCTCAGCAGCGCGACAGGGATTCCGATCGCAAGCCCCACGCACATTTGAATCATGGCTCCCCGCATGACCAACCCCACTACCTCGGTGCGCTCTGCTCCGAGCGCCATGCGGATACCAATTTCGGGAGTCCGCCGTTCCACGGTATACGCGGTGACACCGTAGAGTCCAACGGTCGACAGCAACAGCGCCAAAGCACCAAAGAGCGTTGACAATCGCGAGATCAATCTGTCCGCGGAAAACCGATCAGCAATCTGATCCTCAAAGGTCTGAAACTTCGTCACGGTCAGGTTTGGATTAATGCCGGCAAGCGTCGTCCGAGCTAGTTTTTCCATGTTATTGAACGGGCGGTCGGTCTCGATCACAAGCGCGCCGAGATAAAGTTCCTCGTCTCTTTCAATAGGCAGTTTCGTGCTGATGGATCGCTGCATCGCGGGGACAAAGTACATGATGTGATCCTTCCATCGAGCGTCTGTATAGGCCGTATCCTCTACCACTCCGACGATCTCAAAATCTCCGGGCGAATTCTTTCCCGCCGATCCGATGTGATGTCCGATGGGATTCTCGCCGGGATCGAATAGCTTCTTCACGAATGCCTGGTTGACAACTGCCACGGGCGTAGCTGTTGACGTGTCGCGAATGTCGATGCCGCGGCCCATTACCACGCGCGTTCCAACCGAATCGAAATACTCCGCGTTGGCCCGAATGATGGAGGTCATCGCAGGCAGAAAAGGTCTTCCCTGGACCTGAACATCCCAGCCGTTGTTGTTATTTTCCATCGGCGTGTAGGAAGCGATGCCCACTTTCATGACGCCGGGGAGCGCGTGGAATCGGTTTTCCATCGTCTGGTACAGTGCTTCCAACTTAGTCTGCGAATAGCCCGCGGCCTGAGGGCTGATGTGTACGATATACCTGTTCGTCGCACCCAGCTTCAGATCTTTGCTTTCGAGTTTTCTCAGGCTTTGCAAAAACAATCCCGCGCCCACCAGCAGCACCAGGGACAATCCAACCTGAAGCACAACGAGCGAACGCTGCAGAAGAGGAGCTCCAGCCGTCGTATTCCGTGCCGAGTTCCGCAGTGCATCGACCGGCCCTGCCTGCGCCGCGATCCAGGCGGGCGCTACGCCGAAGAGAAGTCCGGTCAGCAGCGACAATCCGCATGCAAATGCCAGAACGGAGATCGATGGGCTGGCATGGATTGGAATATTCTGCGCGCCGGGGAAAGCCAGCATCAGGAGCATCCGGGCTCCTGCATAGGCAACGACGAGCCCGACGATACCACCCATCCCCGCCAGCAAGATGCTTTCAGTAAGTAATTGGCGGATGATTCTTCCGCGCATGGCTCCCAGTGCAACGCGCATGGAGATCTCCGCGCGGCGTGCCATTCCGCGCACCAGCAGAAGATTGGCAATGTTAGCGCAGGCAATCAACAGAACAAGACTGGCAATGCACATCAACAAATTCAGATGGGAGGCATAGCCCTCCTGCATGGACTGAATTCCCGCGCTCCCCGGTGTAAGCACCACGTGGACTTTTTCCAGTCGTGTCTTGCCCTCTTGCGAAGAAAAGACATTGGTAGTTGCGAGTACCTGCCGCAACAGCGCGGTCACCTTTGTCTGCAGTGGAGCGAGCGCCACGCTCGTCTTGATTCGTCCAATAATATAGAGCCAGTTTTGATTGGGGTTGTGCACATATTGAACGTTCGCCAGAACCGGCATAGCCTCGATCGGCAGGTAGAATTCCGGCGGCGCGGTTGACAGCCGGTCGCCATAGAAGCCTTCAGGCGCAATTCCAACAATTGTTACCGGCTTCGTATTGATCCAGAAGGTGCTTCCCACCACGGAGGCATCGCCCGAGAAATTCCGCTGCCATTCTTCATAGCTCATCACGGCTGCCATGGGTGCGCCCTTGGTATTGTCTGCTTCCATCAGCAAGCGTCCTGCCCATGGTTGCAGACCGAAGGTGCTGAAGTAATTGCCGGAGACAAATTCGCCCATCACCGAGCGGGATTCCATCTGCGAGCCATCGCGCCGCGCAATGATGGGCCGGCCTCCGAAGCCGGCCTGCATCGCAGCGAGTTCTTCGAACTCAGGCAGGTTTTTCTTCAACTGCTCATATGCATCGGTCGAGAACATCGCATAGTCGCCATTCCGCCGAAGCCCAGAACCCTGACAGCAATCGTTGTTGTCACCCAGGCGCACCAGAGATCCCGGATCGGCGACGGGGAGCTTCTTGAGCAGCACCGCATTCACCAGCGTAAAGATGGCAGCATTTGCGCCGATGCCCAGCGCCAGCGTCAACAGGACCGTAATTGTGAATCCTGGCGCTCGACGCAACTGCCGAAGCGCATAGCGGATATCCTGTGCCGTGGTTGCAAGAAAAGTTATACCGCGAGATTCCCGACAGTCTTCCTTGACTCTGCCGAGACTGCCGAACTCAAGACGAGTCTGCCGCATCGCCTCCTCTTGCGTGAGGCCTGCTCTCACATGCTTCTCCACCTGCTGTTCAAGATGAAACTTCAACTCGTCGTCAAGTTCGTCCTCAACTGCGCTGCGCTGGAACAGAGAGCGAAGACGGAAAATCAAATCGCTAAGCATTCCGAACCTCCTATGCTGTTCCCAGCACTTGGGCCACTGCAACAGTAAGTTTTGCCCAGGCGTCCTTCTCGACCTCGAGTTGCTGATGCCCGCTCTTGGATAGCTCGTAGTACTTGGCCCGACGGTTGTTCTCCGACGTTCCCCAGTGAGCCGTGATCAAGCCGCGACGCTCCAGCCGGTGAAGCGCCGGATATAGTGAGCCTTGCTGAATCCGCAGTACGTCACTCGACATCTGCTGGACACGCTCAGAGATGGCCCAACCATGCTGGCGGCCAAGGGCAAGTGTCCGCAGAATCAGGAGATCAAGTGTTCCTTGTGGAAGTTCAATATGCTGGGCCATACTCCCCTTTCACTTCTACATGAAAAAGTACAACACTTCCTGTAGAAGCGCAAGGGGACGATTCATCTTCCTCGGAGCGAAGCTGACGGTGACACGGTTCCTTCATTGCGCCGGGGAAAAGGGTGTGAGCAAGGAAATATTCGTCGCTGCGACGCAGACTGGCGGCCAGAAGGCCGGCGTTACTTCCTATAGAAAACACATCCTTACTGGTCACTACGCTATGGAACGGGTAGTGGACTAAGTGGCAAATTATGGTCTAGTTTCCAGTTGTGAATTGCCGGTTAAGGGTGAGAGAAGAGCCGCGTTCCAGAGCGTGACACGCCGGTGCGCTCCACGCAGTCGCTTTGCCCTGCGGAGTGAGCACGGCATCCGTCCGGGATCTCCGTCGGACATATTCTATAAAGTAAATAAAATGAAGAAGAAAGAGCGCTCTGTGGGCGGGGAGGCAGAGGCCTGGGCCAACGCGCAGATGCGGAATCAAGAGAATTGGCAGATTGCAATAGACAATTACTTTCTGCCCAGTTTATGATTCCTCTTTCCTGGGTGCAATAGAGAAACCCGGGAGGAGCGTCATGCGCGCATCGCTTTTTATTACCTGTTACAACGATACTCTTTACCCGGAAACTGGTCGAGCCGTTGTTTCGCTGCTGGAACGGCTTGGTGTGGAGCTGGACTTCCACCCCAAGCAGACTTGTTGCGGACAGATGCACTCGAACACTGGCTTCCGTGGCGAGGCCTTCTGCCAGGCCAAACGCTTCATCAAAATGTATCAGGATGCGGAGTCGGTGGTGATTCCTTCCTCATCCTGCGTGGCCATGATTCGGGAACAGTACCCGACGCTGATCCACGAATTGGGCAACAAGGAACTGCTCAAGCAATATGAGGCGGTTCTGCCCAGGATCTATGAACTGAGCGAGTTTCTGGTGGACAAGCTAGGCGTGGAAGATGTGGGCGCGTACTTCCCGCATCGCGTTACCTACCATGCCAGTTGCCACAGCCTGCGCGGGCTGCACCTGGGCGAAAAGCCTTTGCGGCTGCTGCGCAAGGTGAAGGGCATCGACCTGGTGGAGCTGCCGAACATCGACCGCTGCTGCGGTTTTGGCGGCACCTTCAGCGTGAAGAACGCCGAAGTCTCCTCCGCGATGCTGACGGCCAAGTTGCAGGATCTGCTTTCCACCAAAGCCGAGTTTGCCACCGCCGTGGACAATAGTTGTCTCATGCATCAGGGCGGAGCGCTGCATCGCCAGTACGCAGGGATGAAGACCATTCATCTGGCGGAGATTCTGGCCAGCACCGAAGGCCATCAGGCGGAGGCGGCACGATGAGCGAGCAACTCGACCACCCCATCCTCGATCCGCGCTATGCGCCACCGTTTCCCAAGGCCGTGCTGCCGGTGCTGCGCAATCCGCAACTGCGCAAGAACGTTGCTCACGCCATTGACGTGATCCAGACCAAGCGCGCACGCCTGGTGGCGGAAAAGACCGACTGGCAGGATTTGCGTTCCTCGGCATCCGCCATCCGCATGCACGTGCTGGAGAACCTGGGCGCGTATCTGGAGGAATTCGAAAAGAACTGCACCGCGCGCGGCGGCATTGTGCACTGGGCCAAGGATGCGGAAGAAGCCCGCAAAATCGTGCTCGATATTTTGCGCGAAGAAAAGGCCGAAGAGGTCATCAAGATCAAGACCATGACCTCGGCCGAGATTCAGCTCAATCCGTATCTGGAAGAGCAGGGGATCAAGGCCTACGAGACCGATCTGGCAGAGATCATTCTGCAGCTCGGCAAGCAGGAGCCTTCGCATATCGTGGTGCCGGCGCTGCATGTGAATCGTGCGCAGGTGCGCGAGATTTTTTCAGAATCGATGCACCTGAAGGATCTTTCCGATGAGCCGCGCGAACTGACCAATGCTGCTCGCCAATATCTGCGCGGGAAGTTTCTCTCCATTCCCACCGCGATCAGCGGCGCCAACTTCCTGGTGGCGGAAACCGGTTCAGTAGCCGTGGTGGAGTCGGAAGGCAACGGGCGCATGTGTCTTACGCTGCCCAAGACGATGATTACCATCGCCGGCATTGAAAAGGTTCTGCCCACCTTCAAGGATCTGGAAGTCACGCTGCAGTTGCTGGGCCGCTCGGCGACCGGCGAGCGCATGAATCCCTACAATTCGATCTGGACCGGTGTGACGCCGGGCGACGGGCCGGAGCGCTTCCACGTGATCCTGCTCGACAACGGCCGTTCGTCCATTCTGGCCAAGGAAACCGAGCGGCAGACGCTCAAGTGCATCCGCTGCGCGGCCTGCATGAATAGCTGCCCCGTCTACCGGCAGACCGGCGGCCATGCTTATGGTTCGGTGTATCCGGGACCGATTGGCGCCATCCTCACCCCGCAGTTGATGCAGATGCAGCACGCGCAATCGCTGCCCTATGCTTCCTCGCTGTGCGGGGCCTGCTATGAAGTCTGTCCGGTGAAGATCAACATTCCCGAGGTGCTGCTCGAGCTGCGCTCGCAAGTGGTGAATCAGGACCGGAAGAAGCTGGCCAAGCTCTTTGACCCGATGCACGTAGGATTGCTGGTTGCGGGCCGGATCTTTTCCAGTGCGTGGATGTTCCATACTGCGCAGTGGTTCGGCAAGATCGGCCTCAAGCTGTTTACGCGCTCCGATGGCTGGATTCATTCGCTGCCGAGTGTAGGTGGCAAGTGGACGCAGATCCGCGATCTACGCGCTCTGCCGGATGAACCTTTCCATGTCTGGTGGGCCAACCGCAAGAAGGAGGCGCGATGACAACGGCAACGGGATCTCGCCAGTACATTCTGGATCACATTAAGAAAGCGACCGTGTCCACCGCGAAGCCAGCGGAGTTCCGCACGGAAGTGTATGAGGCTCTGCATCGCCCCTACGTGCACAAGGGCCAGCGCAGCCGCAAGGAAACCCTGGAACTGATGATCGAGCGATTGCGCGAGTACGATGCGGGCGTAGTGGAAACCACGCCGGACAAGCTGGCCGCAACGATTGCCGCGCAGTTAGCGGAGAGTGGACGAAAAGTTTTTGTGGTACCCCCCGGACTTCCTCCGGAGTGGCTGGCCGCGGGCTTTGAGTTCAAGATCGACAAGGGGCTTGCGCATGCCGAGATTGAAAAGACCGATGGCGTGATGACCGCGTCGTTCTGCGGTGTTGCCGACTCAGGCACCATCGTGCTGCATCACTCGGATAGCGAAGGCCGTCGCGTGATCAGTCTGCTGCCCGACTTCCATCTCTGCATTCTGCGCACCAGTCAGGTGGTGGAAACGCTGCCCGAATATTTTGCCCGCTTCACCGTTCCGCCTTTGCTGGCGACCACCATCTCGGGTCCCAGCGCGACGGCCGACATTGAAATGACACGCATCAAGGGTGTCCATGGCCCTCGTTTTCTCCAGGTGATTCTGGTTCATGACGAGGCGTAGTTGAACTGTACGATTTCCATGCTTCCGGGCATAAAAACCGGAGACGGAGATGCCGTGCATAAAACCCGGGAGTGGTGCACCCGCAGGGTCTGTTGGGGCTTTCTGCGGGCGGCGCGCTTCCTGCAAAAGGGGTCGAGCGGCAGGCCGTTATTTATTTTGGGGGAGAGAAGCAAGTGGCGAAAGCAAAGATCAAGCGGCTGTATCTGATTCCAATTCTGTCCAAGGCGCTCGATGTGATCGAGCTGTTGGAACAGAATCACACCTCGCTCACACTGGAGGATGTGTACCAGAGAACACGGATTTCCAAAACCAGCGTCTATCGCATTCTGAAGACGTTGGTGCATCGTGGCTATGTGGCGCAGTCGCAAAATGGCCAGTACCGCCTGGTTTCGCGTCCACGCCGTCTGCGTTTTGGTTTTGCCGTGCAGAGTGCCGACATGCCCTTCCCGCAGGCTGTGGCGCAGAGCGTGACGGCCGCGGCAGCGGCTGCCGGTGTTGAGCTGATCGTGCTCGATAACAGGTACGATCCCGATGTCGCCATACAGAATGCGGAAGAGCTGGTGTCCAAGCGGGTCGACATTGTGCTTGAGTTCCAAGTGGAAGAAGCCGTGGCGCCGCGCATTGCGCACATCTTCAAGAAGGCGGAGATTCCACTGATCGCCATCGACGTGCCCCACCCCAATGCCACTTATTTTGGCGTGGACAACTTTGAGGCCGGCTATGAGGTTGGCGTCATGCTGGCCAAGGCCGCGCAGGTCCGCTGGAAGGGTAAGGTGGATCGCGTGATCGGCGTGGGCTTCAGCGAGGCCGGCAGCTTTGTGCAAAGCCGTATCTCCGGCGCATTCGATGCGCTGCGCGCCAAGCTGGTGGAGCTGCCTTCCGCAAACTTTTTGCAGGTGGATGGTCGTGGCATGCGCGAGCATAGCCGCAACGTGATGCGCGAGCTGTTGGTCAGCCATCATCCCGGCGAGAGGATTCTGGTGGCAGCGGCCACGGACTCGAGTGCGCTGGGTGTGCTCGATGCCGCGCGCGAGATGAATTGCGAAGCCGATATGGCCATCGCCGGCCAGGATTGCATTCCCGAGGTGGTTGAAGAACTGCAGAAGGGAACCACCGCTCTGGCGGGCACCATCTCGCACGATGTGGAAACGTATGGTCCACGCCTGATCCAGCTAGGCATTGCCCTGCTGCGTGGCAACATTGTGCCACCCTACAATTATGTGCGTCACCGTGCCGTGACCGCGGAAACACTGGCTGAAGAGCAGCCTGCCAATGGCCTACCGCAACTGGAAGGCGTGGTACTTGAGCCTGAGGTTTCGCAGTAGCGCATAAAATTGTTCTATATGTTTTTCACGCCGCAGTCTGACCGGCTGCGGCGTACTTACCATTACCGATCGGAGATTGAACCTTCATCATGCAACAGCCCGCACGTATCGCCATCGATCTTGGAGCACAGAGCTGCCGAGTGTCGTTGCTTCGCTGGATTGACGGCAAGCCGTCGATTGAAGTCGCCCACCGTATTCCCAACGCGCCGATCCGCATCGGAGAGTCGCTGCACTGGGATCTGGATGGCATTCTCGCCGGGCTGGAAGAGGGCCTTCGCAAGGCCGCAGCCACTGCCACCGAAGGGGTTGCTTCCATCGCCGTTGACAGTTGGGGCGTGGACTATGTGCGCATCGATGCGAACGGCAAGCCGCTGCGTCAGCCCTATTGCTATCGCGACGAGCGCACCAAGGCGACCAAGGAAGAAGGCGACAAGCGGATTACCCCCTTCGACCTTTACCGGATCACGGGCGCCATGCCCGTGCCGTTGAACACCGCATACCAGTTGATGGCCGATCCGGCCTGCGGCATTGATGCCGCGACACCCTGGGTTCAGTTGCCGGAGTACATCACCACCTGGCTCGGTGGCCGCCGCGTCTCCGAGTTCACTCTGGCCACGCACACCGGTCTGGTTGATTTGAAGACCGGAAACTGGTCGGTTGAGGCGTTTGAGAAGTTGGGTCTCGACCTTAGCGCTGCTCCTGAACTGGTGCGCGCAGGAACGGTTGTGGGCAAGGTCACGGGGCCGCTGGCCGCGCTGCCTGCGTTCAAGAACACCGAAGTCATCATGCCCGCATGCCACGATACGGCATCCGCCATCGCCGGCATCCCCACCGATCTGAGCACAGTGGCTTATATCAGCTCTGGAACCTGGTCGCTGGTGGGCACGCGCACCGCAACGCCTGTCACCACGCAGCAAGCCTTCGACTCCGGCTATACGAACTTGGGCGCAGCCTCCGGCGATCTGCTCTTCCACTCCATGATCAACAGCATGTGGGTGCTGCAGCAGTGCCAGTTGGGCTGGGAGGCCGAGGGCCGTGCGTGGGAGATTGGC
>Ga0207834_1000567_pt1 | contig 13109 bp, 6 predicted proteins | sample LuqExpMetagenom5_FD_187763 | JGI IMG/M metagenome (GOLD analysis project Ga0207834, IMG submission 187763) | Tropical forest soil microbial communities from Luquillo Experimental Forest, Puerto Rico - Sample 5 (SPAdes) | ecosystem: Environmental > Terrestrial > Soil > Tropical forest ...
CAAAAGAATGTGCGGAACACCGGAGCCGTTCTAACAGCCAACTCCCGGAACTCTCAAAGTTTGCCTGCCTCCCCGGCAAAGCCGGGGGGGACTCCCGCTTGTCGCTAGGGTTGGAGACGTATCAAGTAGGTGTCCACCCGCAGAGTCGGCGGATCTTCCACTTCGCTTTAGCGAAAATATAATCAAGTGGCCACAAATCTGTGCCTCTCACAGAACTGCACCACTCGACTGGTATGTGACCGATGCGCGCGGCGTTTCCGCGCGCATCGGCCATGGCTAGAATGTCAACCGTACTGAGATCTGAATCTGACGCGGGTCGTTATGCGATGTGAGAAATGTTTGGATGCCGTCAGTACCGGGGTTATTTTCTCCCGGCATATTGAAGACATTGAAAGCATCCATGTTAACCCGGAACTTTATCCGTTCGGTGATGGGAAATACCTTGAAGAGGGACGCATTAACTGGATAGTTCAGCGGACCGTGAATCCATGTCTTCTCTAGGTAGTTGCTCCCGAGCGGTCCGCCGTCGTAGGCCTGCGTCTCCGTTTTATTGTTAGCCAAAGTAACAACTACTTGGTTCGTTCCGTAATTCGAGTCACCAACGGTAGTATTCATGGGAGACTGCACCGGCTTATAGTCAGCAGGAAGACCAGTGACGCAATTCGTAGTGCAGTTCGTCGTAACCGTAGGTGCCAGATATCCATTGAACCACAAGTAAGCATCCTCACAGACGCCGCTTCTGCAATCCTGAATTTTGTGTTTATGCTTGTAGATCTTGAGCGGATTGGTTGGCCCCCAATTGGCTTGACTGGTGGGCTGGAAGAGACCGCTGGTGATGTTAACGCTTCCGGCAAGCTGGTATCCACCAATCAACTCGTCGATGAAGCGGTTGGAGTTACCGAAGAATCTCTTTTTACGTCCAACGGGGAGTTCAACCAGCCAATTGAAACGAATATGCGTCGTGGGCACCGCGCTGTCCTGCTGATACAGCTCATATCTGATGAGATCGTGGTACGAGGCCCACACAGGAACGCCCGCTGGCCGTGCAGGGGGGGGAGCGGCGACAGTACCGAGAATTGCGTTTGTAACAGGTGTCATGGTCCCTAATGTTCCCAGCGCGCCGGGATAGTTGGCGGCTGGGTACACAGTATGAGCCCCGTCTCCTGTAGCTCCTCCCGCGCGCATACCCTTCGAGAACTCATAGATGAACTGGTATGCATAACCATGATGAAAGAGCCGCTGATAGTTAATTTGGAGTGCGTTGTAGTTGCTCCAGCCAGCTTTCGTGTGCCATTCGTTGGTGCCAGCCCACGTCGTTTGGTCGTAGGGACCCATAGCCGTGGCAGCGTATGTGTTTTGAAGAGCCGTGCCGATTACCGATGCTCCGCCAGTTGGTTTAGTCGTGCCAGTCGCCATCTCCCATTGGTAGACAGTAGGCTGGTTATTGTAGTCGAGAATAATGTCAAGATTGGTCGCATGGTTCCAGATGTAGCTTGCTCTCAGGACAGAGTGTCCCTTAAACGGCTGCTCGATCGTGAAGTTGGTTTCGGAAACATACGACGGCGCATAGGAAGGATCCACGGAGAACAGGGAGATGCCAGGGAGGATTGAATTAATTGAGCCAGTGTTTACAACGTTCGCCGTGTTCTGGCCCGCCACACCGAATTTGACTGGATCGTTGTAACGGAGCAGCTCATTCGGCAACGCATCGACCGCTTGAGAGGCATCCGAGTAGCTGGCAGTGTAGCTTGCCGTAAAGGGGTTATTCTGCTCAGGATGGTTGGCGTAGTCACCGAGCTTTGCCGTGTACTGATATCTGCCGTAGCCTCCGCGCACAACAGTGCCCCATTTACCGTTAAACGGAAGATAGGCGAGTCCGACGCGGGGGAGGAAGCTGAGCTTGTAATCCCGGAATAGCTTGTCCGGCATCCCGGCTTGGGCAGGAGTCTCGAACTTGACTCCGATATTCTGATCGTTCGTAATGATTGCCTGGGTCGTGTATCCCTTGGCAATCAGCTGCGCGGGAGTTGCGCCCAGCACCATCGCATCGTTTTTGAGATCGAAGGTGTTCACCAAACCGTCGTTTGTCGACAGTCCGGTGTGCGCTTCATAGCGCAAACCAAGATTGGCAGTGAGATTTTTAGTCAGATGATAATTATCCTGGAAGTAAGCATCCAGTTCAGCCTGGTGGTAGTGGACATGCGGCGGCGAGAGGTTCACCTTGTAGCTTCCAGCAGAGCCGAGGAACATGCCGCCCTCGCCATGGCCGGTATTGGCATAAGCGTTGTAGGACGTCCCAGAGGCCGGATTATAGAGAGCCACGGAGTTGCTGCCAAAAGCTATCGTATCTGCGATTCCATTCGGCAGGTTTCCATCCCGGTCGTACCGATAGCGTCCGCCGAATTGCATTTGATGTTTCCCAACCACCTTGGTCAGGTTCTCATCGGCCGTAATGAGGATCTGTGAGACGCGGGAGTTGCCGCTTTGACTGGTTCCGAGACTATGGATCGCTCCGGTTACCGAGGGAAAACCCGTGGCGCCAAAATTATTAGGGAGACTGAGCATGGATTCGTAGTTGACGTTTGCTGCGACACCTGGCAGGTTCTGTTGACCAAACCACTGCTCGCTGACCACAGTTTCAGAGAAGAATGTAGGCGAGAAAACGTGCGTGAATTCGATGGAAGAGAGATACGTAGCGTTGGGTTGGTTCTTATAGCCGAATGCCGCGCCTGCCGGAATGTTTGGAGTACTAACAGCAGCGTTTGGAGGCCCGCTAGGCGAAGTCGTATTTGGGGCAGTGTAAATGTGTGAATAGAAGAGGTATGCGCGGTTGTTTTCATTGAAGATGTGATCGATGCGCAGATTTTCCTGCGGTACAACCTGAAAGCTGGGACTGAGCCCCGTGAGATTGTTTTCTACAAGGGGATTTTTGGTGGACGTGGGCTGAGGAATCAGTTTGTAATAAATTTGTGCGAGCGGAGACAGTGAGCCGGACGGAATGGTATTGTTCGCAAACTGAGTGCGGCAATAGTTGTTACTCGCTGTAAGCGGTGCTTTGGTAGCATTGGGAATAGGACAGGCAGCGTTTTTCGTGGTCGTGGCTGGATCGTAGAGGGTCTGTAATATGTTTGAGCTATTAGTCAGCCCACTAAAATCCCCTTGCCTCATCGCCATTGTGGGCACTTTGGTCACTGCCGAGCTGGATTGGGCCAGCGAGTAACGTTCAAATGCGAAGAACCAGAAGGTTTTGTTTTTTCCGTGATAGACGTATGGAAGGATGAGAGGTCCACCCGCAGACACGCCAAATTCATTGCGAACCAGGTGCGGAGCCGAGTAATTGACGGGATCCTCAATTTTTCGGGCGAGACCGAAGGCGTTGTTGCGCGCTGTCTCAAACAAGGACCCGTGTAATACGTTGGTCCCGGATTTGGTGTTGACGATAGCGGTAGCGGGGGTGGCGTACTGTGCGCTGGAACTCGTCGTTGCCATCTTGACTTCCTGGATCGAGTCGGGATCGACGAGTTGTACATTCGCCGGGCTCAAACCGCCTGCCAGATCGCTTCTCGATGGCGTTCCGTTGAACACATATTCGAGGGCGTTGACAGACTGGCCATTCAAGGTCTGTCCGTCGTTCAGCATCCCGGGCGTCGTTGCTGCCAGAAGGGTGGTGAGGTTGCGTCCGTTCATCGGGAGCTGGTTGATTCTTTCATTCTCGAGCGTCGCTCCGAGAGCGCCGCTATCCGGTGTGGTAAGTTGCACAGTGTCCGCATTGACTGTGATCTGCTGGGTTACCTCGCCGGGAACCAGAACGGGGTTGATAACAACATCTTGCGCGACCAAGAGTTCAAGCGAGGTCGTATACATTTTCATGCCTAGAGCTTTGACGGTAATACTGTATGCGCCGGTGAATAACTGCGGGGCTTGATAGTAACCAGCTCCGTTCGATTTTGTATCGGTCACTACCCCTGTGGCGACGTTTACCACATGAATAGAAACTCCAGGAATGACAGCCCCGGTAGAGTCAGTGACGGTTCCTTGGATCGAGCCTGCTCCGCTTTGGGCCAATGCAGATGAACAGAGCAGCAAGGTGCCGAAAGCAAGTAGTAGAAATTGGTTAACGTTACCATGATTGAATTTTCGCCTCAACAATTCTGTCAATTTTTCCAACGGATGCCTCCATCGTTCAAATGATTACTTTCCATTTAGTCGGAGCTACGGCCGCGGGAGATGGGCTGTGTGACATTGCTTGCCTGCATCAGAACCTGACCGTACCGTGCCCTATCGGTTCTTACACTTTCGTCCCATCTGACAGCTTTACGCTACCGACGAAGAGCAATCGGCTGTGCTCATCGGGTAATCCCCCCGTTCTTCCCTTCGCGACATCCGCGTAGACGATACGGGGCAGTTCTGCACAGTTGATCGATAGAAGAGTGGTCGCTTGCACGGAATGCTGTAAAGGTGGAATCACAGTTGAGAGGTCCCCCATACACGGTTTCTGCCAGTAAGGCTCGTAAAATCAACCGTGAACTTTGCAGAAACCAGGATCTTTTACACGGTGGAATCCCGTTATAAGTTGTAATTCTTCCGCCCCATGGCCAATCTCTGCGAATAAGGGTGAAGCCATACCGACGTAGCACTCGCTGCCGCGCGCAATTGCACATAAGCGCAGACTCCGGCAGTGTTTCCGCTGGAGTCTGCGCCGTTTTCTAAATGCCAAATGAATGGAAAACTGCGACTCAGTACCGTGTGTGTCCTGAGGCCTTGTACTGATTGAGAAGTTTGGTCAGGTGATCCACGATGTCGGGGCGGATAGCCCAAAGGTTATAGACCTCGTATGGGTCGTCTTTGAGGTTATAGAGCTGTCCCTGAACTCCACCAGGAACGGGTTCGACGTTTATAGGGAGCGAGAACCCCCCACTTCCCAAGCCGAGTTCCAGTTTCCAATCGCCCTCACGAATAGTGAACGTGCCGCCATTAGAGTGGTCGATAATTGTCTCTCGCACCGGTTTGTGTTTCTCGCCCAACCAGATAGGAAGATCGTTGAAGCTATCTTCGCCTGCATCCGGCGGGAGGGAAATCTCCAGTAAGGCCGCCATTGTTGCCATCAGGTCAGTTAGCGAAGCGGTCTCATCGGAAACGCTATTCGCCGCAATATGCCCAGGCCAACGAACCATGAAGGGGATTCTGTGCCCGGCCTCCCACACATCCGCCTTCTCGCCGCGCCATGCAGCGTTTGATCGGTGAGGGTAGCGCTCAATATCCTGGGGCCCCCAATTCGCGCCGTTGTCACTGGTCACGACGACGATCGTATCCTGCTCTAGTCCACCTTTTTTGATTGCATCCAGGACTCTACCGACCATTGCGTCCACTTCCGCCACATAGTCCCCGTAATCGCCAGCACCCGATTTTCCACGATATTGAGGCAGTGGAACCCAGGGTGTGTGCGGAGATGGCATCGCAAAATAGAGAAAAAATGGCTTCTGCGGATTTGCGGCGCGTTGCCGAATCAAATCTACGGCCTTATCTGTCAGCGTAGGTAGAACCTGTGAGATATCGAAGTCAGGTGCGCGCAATCCTGCACGCCAAGTTACCCCTCGCGGAGAAGCGCTTCCCGGATCGTTGATCGTTGCCTGTTCCACTACATGATCATTTTCGAAGTAAAGATATGGAGCCATATCCAAAGAGGCTGGAATTCCGTAGAAGTAATCGAAACCATGCGAAACCGGCCCAGGCACTAACGGTTTCGTATAGTCGGTCCGTTGCTCGTTACCTAGGCCCAGATGCCACTTGCCAACGCCTGCTGTGTAATAGCCTTCCTTTTTGAGCATTGACGGCACGGTCATCCTGCCTTCTTCAATCAGGTTTGGGGCGTACCCTCCGAGCACGCCCTTCTTAAGCTGTGATCGCCAGCAGTATCGTCCCGTCAAGATGCTGTAGCGGCTCGGAGTGCAGACTGCGGAGGATGCGTGCATGTCGGTAAAGCGCATGGCTTGCTGTGCAAACCCGTTCATAACGGGAGTCGGCACCGCAGAATGCGGGTTGAAGACATCGATATCTCCCCATCCCATATCATCGGCCAGAATATAGACAACATTGGGGAGCTTCCGCCCTTCAAGCGACTTGGCAAATCCCCGTTTGCCAAGCATCAGCGTGATCGCGCCCAATCCCCCACAAAAGTTCCGCCGGTTAAGTTGGCTCATTGTTTCTCCCTGTCGAATGCGTTTGGATTTTTCTGCCTCTTATGCGTGAACGTGGAAATCGCGCAGTAACGCTGGACGCTCGCGCTGCAGTTTCAGCAACAACTCGCCAAACAAGCCGTTCGCCCAGGCAAACCATGGCCGTGTGTACTTTGTCGGATCATTCTTGTGAAATGCTTCGTGCATGTAATTCGTACCTGCCGTCGTGGTGCATAACATCCGCAGGCACTGTACGATCTCCGAGTCAGAGTGGCTTGTCAGAGCTCGCATCAGAATCGACATCGGCCAGATGTAATCCCGCCCTATATGCGGTCCACCTATCCCTTCGCCAGCTGTGCCACGAAAGAAATAAGGATTATCCAGACTCCAAGAGAATTCCCTTGTCCTCTGGTATAGTGGGTCGTTCTCATGAAGCAGTTCAAGATATGCAAGAGACAGCAATCCAGGTGCATTAGCATCGTCCATTGAAAGCGTATTGCCATATCCGTCCACTTCGTAGGCAAGAATGTCGCCATATTTCGGGTGGTGCACAACCCCGTGCCGTTGGACTGCGGCCCGAACCTCGCGCGCAAATCTGGAACACTCCTCCGCTAAAGCGTCGTCGCTGTAGATTTCGGTTCCGATCTCAGCAATTCGCTCAAGCGTGAGCGCGGCAAAGAGATTTGCCGGAATGAAGAAAGGATAGATGCAGGCATCATCCGATGGGCGGAAACCCGAACAAATCAGGCCATCAGGCTTAACGGGATTTCCAAAGCCGTCGAGTGCGAGCGTACCACTCGGCTTGGTTGTGTTCCGCTCGAAGTGATAAGGTCCTCCAGTGTCGATGCGCTGTTGTTCGCGGAAGGTGGCCACGATACGCCTCGCCGCTTTCAACCACTCGTCATCGAAGGGCGCCTGCGAACCCGTTGACTTCCAGAAGCCATAGGCGAGGCGAACTGGATAGCAAAGAGAATCAATCTCCCACTTGCGCTCCGCAACACCTGGCCGCATCTCAGTTTTGTCATGCACCGCCCATTTCAGTGGTGGATCGGTTGTATTCCGCGTGAACGCATTGGCATAGCTGTCGATTTGAATCAGTCGTGCCTGACGGCGAATCACACCCTCGAGTAGGTTGCGCAGCCCTGAATCCTGCTTGGCGAGTGCAAGGTAGGGCCACACCTGCGCCGCGGAATCGCGTAGCCACATCGCATCGATGTCGCCTGTAATCACGTATGTGTCTGGCTTACCTGCAAAGCTTCCAGGAAACACCGTGGTATCAAGCGTGTTCGGGAAGCAGCTATCGAAGATCTGCGCCAGCTCCTGGCTGTTTGTCGCAGCATGCATCTCAGTAATGGCGCGTTCAATCGCAATCGAACGAAAGCGTCGGTCCGGCTCGGCAGGCCGCCCCTCAAGGCCGGTAAAGTCCGTAGCTTTCAACCGTATTGGCAGCGTCTGCTCCATAACGAAAGCAGTCGATCCGGTAAGGAGCTCACGGCGGTTCATAGTCTTCCTAAGAGGTGTGTTTGAGCCCACCTGTCGGACTGCATCGACCACGCGATAAGCTCCTATCAGTTGACAAGCTGCTCACTAGTAAGCGAAGCTCTTGCGAAGTTTTCATGATCGCCATCTGCACATGCTGGCGAATGGTGTTTCAAATCTCTCGGCCCTGCCGTCACGCCTTCGCATCTGGTACAGTGTCAATCCTCAAATGCGTCGTCGAACTCATGTGCCAACGCCGGGGGCGTTTCCCGCAGGGGCAAATCCCCATACTTCGCCGCTTCTGACTGCCAAATATCCTTTAACTCGCTGAGCTTTGCAGGGTACTGCCTGGCAAGGTCCGTTGACTCAGCCGGATCTGTTTTTACGTCGAACAACATCCACTCATCTTTTGCAAAGCTCGTACCCTCCCGATGAAAAGCAACTGCTCTCCACTCGCCTACAGTGATCGCGCGATTTCCCCGCAACTCGAAGAACTGCACCTTTCTCAAACTCGGAGCAGCATGTGAAGCGATGGTCTTCATAAACGACACGCCCGCAACCGGTATCTGCCGAACTCCGCCAACCGCATCCTGGAAATGCGTTCCTGCGGCGTCCAACAACGTAGGCGCCACATCGATTACATCCACCCACTGCCGCCGGATAGCTCCTTCATCCGGAACATGTCCCGGCCACGCGAGAATCATCGGCGTTCTTATGCCGCCCAGAAATGGCCAAAGTTTGTAGCGCCGGAACGGCGTATCGCCCGCCATGGCCCACGGCCGCGGATACAACGGCTCAGTCAGAGGACCTCCAAGTTCCGCGAGATGCTTGTCCATCTCTGCCAGAGTTGTCGAATCGTTATATGGATGCCGGAATCCACCACTTTTCCCCTCGCTCGCGGCGCCGTTATCTGTGAACAGCAAGACCAGAGTGTTCTTCTCCAGTCCCGAGTCATGAAGATACTTAAGCACGCGGCCAAGTTGTTCATCGCCGTATTGAATATAGGCTGCGTATGCCGCCATGAATCGCGCGTAAACCCGTCTCTGCTGAGCGGTCAGCGAGTCCCACGCCGGGTCTCCCTTTTCCCGCGGATGCAGTCTTGTATCGGCAGGAATAAGTCCCATCTTTTTTTGCCGCCCGAACCGTTCCGCCCTGATTTTGTCCCAGCCTCTTTCATACACCTGCACATACCGGTCAATGTACTCTTTCGGAGCCTGTACGGGTGCGTGCGCAAACGGCATGGCTAAGTAGAGGAACATCGGCTTGTCGGGATGCTCCGTCTGACTCCGTTTCATTTCCTTGATCGAGTGATCCGCCAGACCTGCCGAAAGATAATACCCCGAGCGAAAGGGGTCGGGCACGGGATCGTTTCCCTCGAGCAGCTGAGGGTGGTACTGGTCCGTCCAACCCATCTTGTACCCGTAAAATGAATCGAATCCGCGTTGCAGCGGAAAAGAGGCGTTGTTGCCGGGTTTTCCTGTCTCATAAACCGGACTCAGATGCCACTTTCCAACCGCGAACGTTGCATAGCCCACTCGGCGCAGGGCTTCGGGCATGAACTCCACATTCACCGGGATCTCACCCTTGCGACTGGCGGTCTCGTTGGGATCTGCCGCATCCCGTTTGCTCGGCAAATCCGCCATCCGTACTGTCTGGCAGTTCCTTCCGGTAAGTAACGATGCGCGCGTCGGCGAACAAATTGCCATTGTGTCGAAATGCACATAGCGAAGCCCACGCTGCGCGAGACTGTCGATATTAGGTGTAGTGATCTCCGAACCAAAGGCGCCCAGATCAGCAAAGCCAACGTCATCAAGCACAATGACGACGATATTCGGCCTTTTCAACGTAGGTCCTGCCGCTTTTTGTGCGGCTGGAACGCCCAGTGACATGGCGTGCAACCCAACCACCGCCGCAATCGCAGCACTTGCCCAACGCGCATCTCCGAAATGCCAGAACATCCTGTTCCCGTCCCTTCTTCACGCGGGTCAATTCGCAATGATTACGCAGTAACCTGCCGCGTACCAAGTTATGTTCATGTCATTCGGTGCCACTCCAAGAGCTTGGTACGCAATTGTTCTTCCTTGGCCGCGTACTTCGGATCTCCCTCTAGGTTGCGTAGTTCTTCCGGATCGGAGTCCAGGTTATACAACTCCGGAATGTCGTGCAGCCAGTATGTATACTTCCATTGCCCCAGGCGAATCATGCTCTTGGGCTGCTTGCTATGCAGCCCATATTCGGCGAAGATCGGCCCGTAGTCTTTTTGGTTTTGCGGGTCCTCAATCCATGGCATCAGTCCGATGCCATCGTTCGGAGCAAGCTGTTTTACGCCGGCCAGCCCAGTTAGCGTAGACGACATCGATACGAGACTCACTGGCGTAGTGCAAATACCCGCGCTGCGTCCTGGCACCTTGAACATCAGCGGTACAGCACAGGACCCCTCGTAAAATTCAAATTTCTGCCACAGTCCGAGCTCTCCAAGCATTTCGCCGTGGTCCGACGTGTAGCCGATGATGGTGTCATCCTCCAGTTGCAGGTCCATCACCGCCTGAAGCACCTTTCCCAGGCAATCATCCATCTGTGCTAGACACGCATAATAGAGTGCAATTCGCTTGCGAGCTTGCACCGGATCGCTCATCTCGGGAGTGGGCGCATTGAACTCGATCGACCGAACCACTTCTCTTGGTAAGCGGCTCTTATCAGCTTTACCCCAGTTCGAAGGCAGATACATCTCTTCCGCCTTAAACATCTCAGCGAAACGCCGCGCTGGCGTAAATGGATCATGCGGCTTCAAGAACGAAGACACCAGAAAAAACGGCTGACTGCTGTGTCCAAATCGGCGTAAGAAGCGCACGGATTCGCGCGACACAAAACTGTCGAAGTGATCCTGCTCCTCAAGCCTTGATACGTCACCGACTGCAACCGGTCCCTTCCGAATATCCGGTACGCGATGCCCTTTCCATGGATCGCCTTCTTCGCGCCACAAGTCCTCGATCTCAGGCAGACCCGCCCCAGAGTTTGGCCGTCCCACCTCATCGACATACGTCTGTGCCTTCGGTCCCAGGTATTGCAACCAGTCGTTAAACCCAAGCCGGAATTCGAACCCATGAGTCTGCGCATCAACAAAGTGCATCTTTCCCACGAGGCCCGTTAGGTACCCGGCCCTGTTGAAGTGATGCGCAATCGTCGGGTGTGTCGGTGCGAACGGGGTGACGTTATCCTGCGCTTCTATGTGATGGCTATAGAGGCCAGTCATCATTGATGCCCGTGACGGGGTACAAACCGGATTATTACAGTACGCATTTGTAAACCTGACCGCTCCTGAAGCCAGCCGATCCAAGTTTGGGGTCTTCACCACCGGATCGCCGCAGATTCCCATGCAGCTTCTCCTGTGCTGGTCGGCCATCAGCAGTAAAACGTTGGGTGGCCTGCCCGTGGTGGCCCCGACGACGGCCCCGCCTCCCGCCGACTTCAGTGCCAGAGCTCCTGGCCCTCGTTGGGCTCTGAATCTCGCACGGAGTGCGACAGAGGCTCCCCCTGCGAGAAAATTTCTCCGGTCCATTGCGTCCCCTTCTAGCCCTCGCGCGGCGGAGCCGTCGTACGCGATCCGACTATCAGAGTCTTCGTCGATAAGGGATACTGTAAAGGTGGAATCACGGTTGAGACACTCGCTATCCACGGTACTTCGGCAATAAAGCCTGCAGAATCAATTATTAGAACACCTTCGGTTTTGCTCCTTTACACCGTGGAATCGGTTCCGGCGGTGCGGCCTGAGATTTCCAATCGCAGGGCAGGTTTTTCGTGCCATGCTATACCTGGATCGTTACACTGACTTTTACCTGGATTGGTGGAGTAGCCATTGTGGCGTCAAGATTGACTATGAAATCAAATGCGAATGCGATCGATGTGAATGGAGAGGAAGCATCTCACCTGGGACAGAAAACCTCATCGAGTGTAGAAACTGCGCTGGTGCAACGGATCGTCGCAACGCCCAGTTTTACCCGCTCCGCACTTTTGACAAACTTCCTGCTTTACATCTGCAATTGCAAGGCCGAGGGTCGCGACGAAGAGATCACCGAGTATCAGATCGGAGTACAGGCTCTCGGTCGCCACGGCTCCTACAACCCTAGCGAAGACAATATTGTCCGCAACTACGCTCGCATCCTGCGCAAACGCCTCGAAGAATATTTTGCGGGCGAGGGCAGCAATGAGCCTTTGCGCATCGTCATTCCGCTCGGGCATTATGTACCGGTTTTTGAACCCAATTTGTCTGTATCCGGTGAGGTGTCTGCTGAAATTGAAGTCCCGGACTCCGTAAATCAATCAAGCTTCGATTCCGTGTCAGGAACGGCAAAGAGGAGGCCGTGGTATACCGCGCGCTGGTTCTTGATTTCGGTCGTTCTGTTTCTGGTCGTCTGCGCCGCCACTTCTGTCTATTGGGCTAGCCGAACGCGATCTATCCCGGTGAACGATGTTTTCTGGAAGGAGATGTTTGATCGCAACCGGACCACATATGTGGTTCCCGGCGATAGTGGTTTCGCCATGCTGCAAGACATAACCGGGAAGGAGATGCACCTGAACGACTACATCTCCGGAAACTTAGAAGAAAAGTTCTCCAACTTCAATCTGGCTGCTTCTCGCAAAGGGGCTGGTTTCGGCCCAGACCGTTTTTCGAATTACACCAGCACAGCTGACCTCTCCATCTCTGTCAAAGTTGCATCCCTTGCGCAACTTTACAATGGACAGCTCAAGGTCAGGTACGCGCGCGATATGCACATGGAAGACCTGAAAAGCACGAATGTCGTCCTCATCGGGGCGCCGCATGCTAACCCGTGGGTTGAGATCTTTGAGCCTCAGTCGAACTTTTACATGCGCTTTCCCATGCATCTCGATGGCATGCATATCGATGAGCGTTCTTTCATCAATAAACATCCCCGGCCAAACGAGCAGACAACTTACGCGAACCAGGCAGGCGACACCTCTCACCTCACCTACGCCCTTATCTCGTTCCTACCCGGAGCGGACGGTTCGGACCATGTCTTAATACTTGAGGGGCAGAACATGGCCGGTACGCGAGCTGCGGGAGACTTCCTGCTTGATCGGCATGCAATTGAACCCGTTCTGAAGAAAGCTCTGCTATCCAATGGCAGTGTCGGTCCCTTCGAAATCCTTATTGAAACGCGTACCGTCGGCGCTAATGCACCGGAAGCACACGTCGTGGTGGAGCGCTATGGAATGACAAAAGCGTCTAAGTAACCCCGAGCGTATCTCCTCAAGCAACTCTACGCTCAGCGCATCTATTGCCGCGCCCTTAAGAAATAGCCTAAGCATGGGCATGCCGCCACTCTTGTACGCAGTTTGAATCAAGAACAGTTTAGGCAGTCTCAATTCGTTGATAAGCAAGCTTGCCATGGGATGCCACACAACCAAAAGTGGTCGGAGGGAACACGAAAATAG
>Ga0207834_1000568_pt1 | contig 13100 bp, 10 predicted proteins | sample LuqExpMetagenom5_FD_187763 | JGI IMG/M metagenome (GOLD analysis project Ga0207834, IMG submission 187763) | Tropical forest soil microbial communities from Luquillo Experimental Forest, Puerto Rico - Sample 5 (SPAdes) | ecosystem: Environmental > Terrestrial > Soil > Tropical forest ...
CTTGACGGCGTCTCGGCCGCCGTTCTTGGCGTAACGCTGCCGCTCATTGTAGCAGACATCACACGCGGCACAGGGCGGTTCAATCTTGGGCTTGGCATCGTTGGCAGCGCAGTCGGCATCGGCGCCTCGCTGCTGTCAGGCTTGAAGCGGCTCGACGGTTACACCCGCATCGGCTTTGATCTCAATCCGGACAACGAAATCTATGTTTCGGTTAACTGGGCGCGGGTTACGTCGAACAACCAGCCCAATCCCGGCGCGCAGAAATCTAATCTGACTATCCAGTGTTCCAATCCGTTCGTGCCGGCCGCGGTCGTAGCTGCCTGCGGCGCCAACAACATCACCAGTTTCAATTACGGTACCGATAATGCGATGCTGCCCAACATCCATGTCAATACTGTGCGCGGGCAGTTCCGCTCGGTTCTGGGTGCAGACGGCAAGCTCGGCGTTGCTGGTACCAACTGGCGTTATGATGCTTATTACGAGCATGGCGAGGAAGTCACCTGGATCCGCGTTCACAACATGCTCCTGAACAGCCGCTACAATGCAGCAATCAACGCGACGACCATCAACGGCCAGATCGTTTGTGCGGATGCCACTGCGCGGGCCAACGGCTGTCAGCCGCTTGACATCATTGGTGCTCCGACGCCGAGCCCATCGGCATTGGCTTATTTGCAGCCGGCCAGCGGTCCATTCCAGCACACCCACCAAACCCAGGACGTGGTCAGCCTTAACCTCAACGGCGAACCGCTGTCTCTGTGGGCCGGGCCGGTGTCGGTCGCTTTTGGCGGCGAATACCGGCGTGAGTACTATCGCGTTGAGGCTGATCCCTATGGTAACGGCTCGGCCAACGGCACGCCTTACAATGCCGCTTATCCGGCCGATCCGCTGCTGTCGGCCAACGGCTCGAACTGGTACGCCGGCAATTACCACAACGGCCATGGCGTGTATGACGTAAAGGAAGCCTATACCGAGGCGAATTTGCCGCTCATCGATACACCGGAACTCGGCAAGGCGAATCTTAATGTCGCCGGGCGCTGGACCGACTATTCGACCTCCGGCGTGGTGTGGACTTGGAAGATTGGCGGCACCTGGGACACCCCGCTCGATGGGGTGCGTTTCAGGGCTGTGACGTCAAACGACGTGCGCGCACCGAACTTGTCGGAATTGTTCGCGGCGCCGACAACAACCACCGTTCCGAGCTTCACCAATCCGTTCAACAACACCAAGCTCACCATATTCCAGAACACCATCGGCAATGTCGCGCTCAAGCCAGAAATCGCACGTAACGCCGAGGTGGGCATCGTGTTGTCACAGCCGGAGTGGGCGCCGGGCTTCAGTGCCTCGCTCGATTATTACCGTATCAAGTTGACCAAGGGCATTTCGAGCTTGACGGCCGACCAGATCGTCAACTTCTGCTATGGCGGCATCACCCAGACCTGCAGCGCTTTCGACCTCAACGCCGCGCAGCCATACGTCAATGTGCAGCAGTTCAATCTGGCATCGATCTTCACCGAAGGTTTTGACATCGAGGCGAGCTATCAGTTCGGGCTTGAGGATCTTGGCGTTCCCGGCCGCTTCACTGCGCACGGCTTGGCCACCAATGTCTCTAGCTTTGTCACCGATCCGGGCATTCCCAATACCGTGCCGACCCAGAGCGCCGGCACCAATAGCGGGAACACGCCACATTGGAAGCTGTTGATGATTGAAAGCTGGGATACCGAGAAGTTTGGTATCACTCTGCAGCAGCGCTGGTTCTCGGACGGTGTCATCGGCCGGCAATACATTGAGTGCACGACCGGCTGCCCCGCCACGACCACCAACAACCCGACGATCGACCGCAACCACATGGCGGGTGCGCTTTATATCGACGTTGGTGGAACCTATAGCATCACCGACTTCGCGACCGCCTATTTCAAGATTGACAATTTGTTCGATCGCGACCCGGCCCCATCGCCGCAGACCAACACCGGTCTCGATACCAATCCTGCCCTCTATGATGTGGCAGGCCGGATGTACCGGATAGGTGTTCGCTTCAGCCTCTGAGTTGGATTTTCAGCTATGCTTTCTATTCGTTCCCGTGGCTTTTTGCTTGCTTGCATTGCCGCTGTGATGATGTGGGTTCTACCAGCCGGGGCATCGACATCCGTCTTTGTCTCGGCGCCACCCGATCCGCGTGCGATCACGGTAACCGGGCGAGGCGATGGGCATGCTGACGATACATCCGCAATCCAAGAGGCCATTGATCGTGCGGCTGATGGCAGTGGTGGCCTGGTTTTCCTTCCGTCCGGGCGCTACCGCATCAGTCGCACGATCTTGTTGTGGCCTGGTGTGCGGATTTTTGGGGTAGGGGCGAGGCGGCCGGTCTTGGTGCTTGGGGATCACACGCCTGGTTTTCAGCGCGGGGTTGCCAATATGGTTGCTTTCACGGGGGCCAAGCGCGGCGAGTTCGGGCCAGTGCCGTTTCCGCCGCCCAGCGTTGTTCCCTTTGATCCGAAGATTGCGGACGCCAACTCCAATACCTTCTATTCCGCAATGAGCAACATCGATGTGGAAATTGGTGCCGGGAATCCGGCCGCGGCCGCCATTCGATTCCGCGTTGCTCAGCATGCCTTCCTCAGCCACATGGATTTTCAGCTTGGCTCCGGCTTTGCAGGTATCTATCAGGCCGGTAACTTTATTCGGGATGTGCATTTCCACGGTGGCCGTTATGGCATCGTGAGCGAAAAAACCTCGCCGGCTTGGCAGTTTACGGTCATCGATTCAACATTTGACGGTCAGAGGGCGGCTGCGATCCGGGAGCACGAAGCTGGACTAACGCTGGTCAATGTTGCGATACGCGATACGCCAGTCGGGATCGAGATCGACCGCGGCTATGATGATCAGCTTTGGGGCAAAAACGTCCGCTTTGAGCGCATCAAGCAGGCCGGCGTTATCATCTCCAACGAGAATATCGTCTATACCCAGATTGGTTTCGACAATGCAGTGGCGGCAGACACGCCGGTGTTTGCCCGTTTTCGGGATAGCGGGCGTACGATCGCGGGAAAAGGCCAAGTCTATCGTGTAGCCTCTTTCAGCCATGGCTTGGCGGTCCCTGGTCTTGACCAAATGGGCAAGATTGCGACACAGGCTGATATAACCGCTCTCGATGCAATGCCGCCGGAACCCGCACCTGCGGTTCGCGCGCTTCCGCCCGTTTCAGAATGGACAAACGTGCGCGATCTTGATGTCAAAGGGGATGGCCAGACCGACGATACAGCGGCGCTGCAGCGCGCCATCGATAGCCATCGCGTAATCTATCTCCCGCTTGGATTTTACAAGATCACGGACACGCTGCGTCTCAAACCGGATACGGTGCTGATTGCGCTGCATCCCAACGCGACGCAAGTCATTTTGCCGGACAACTCGCCTGCTTATCAGGGCGTGTTGGGACCGAAAGCGCTGATCCAATCGGCTGAAGGCGGTAATGCCATCGTGTCGGGGATTGGTCTGTCCGGTGGCGGCATCAATCCGCGCGCCACTGCCCTTTTGTGGATGGCCGGGGAAAATTCGCTTGTCGAGGATGTCCGGTTTCAAGGCGGGCATGGCACTGCAACGGCGAAAGCCGCACGGATCGATCCCTATAATGCTTTTCATTCGGGCGATGCCGATCCTGCGCGGCGTTGGGATGGTCAATATCCGAGCCTTTGGGTGACCAAGGGCGGCGGTGGCACCTTCGTCGCTTGCTGGAGTCCCAACACCTTTGCCAGTGCCGGTTTTTATATCTCCGATACCAGTACACCCGGACACGCCTATGAGATGTCGGTCGAGCACCACATGCGTAACGAGATTGTCCTCGATCGGGTGGCGAATTGGGAGTTTCTCGCGCCCCAGACCGAAGAAGAATATGGTGAAAGCCGTAATGCCGCCTCACTGGTGATCCGCAATTCCCATGACATTCTGGTGGCGAATTACCACGCCTACCGCGTTACCCGCACATTAGGGCCAGCTCCGGCCGCGGTGCAGCTCTACAACGCCAGCAACATCCACTTCCGCAATGTGCATGTGAACGCCGAGAGTGGTTATACCAGTTGCGATGGGAGTGACTGCATCACCTATCTACGTGCCAACAAATACCCCTATGAAAACTCCATCGAGGATCTCATCCATAATTCGAAGGTGCGCGAACGGGAATTTGCGTCCCTGGATGTGTTGGGCAACCTGGCTCCAGCCGAACCCGCGATGGGCAAGCAGGTCAGGAAATTGGCGGATGGGTTCTTTGCGCTCGGCGGCGGCGCTGTTGATTCTCACGGTACGCTGTATTTCGTCGATCGTTTCTTTCAGCGCATCTACAGCTGGTCTCGGGATAAGGGCCTCGGCGTAGTCAGCGATCACACGCTTGACCCCGTCAATCTTGCGGTCGACCACTCGGACAATCTGCTGGTGTTGTCCTCCGCCGGTTTCGAAGGTTCAGTTTTCAGTCTGAAGCCGAACGGTGCCAACGGTTTGATCACGCCAATTCAACCAACACCGGGTGGAGCCCGCTCGGATGCGGCGATAGCCGTACCAGCCAACTGGTGGGTCAATGGCGAGTTCAAGGATCAATATGATCCGGCACGTGACCATTTCACAACCTTGGCGGAGATGTTCGCTCATGATGCTGGTTCGGCACAGAAGCTGGAATATGTTTCGCCTGATGGCAGTCTCGTATTGCCGGCCTATCGCACAGTGCATCAGGGTCCTGCAGACAATCGCGGCTGGCGTTTCTCGCACGCTCTAGATACGTATGGTTTCACGTCTGCAACACCGGGCTCCCGCATCTATGTCACCAACTCTTCGGAGGCTCTGACCTATAGCGCCAAGCTGGGCCGGGGCGGCGCGCTCAGTGATCTCAAAGTTTTCGCAGAGCGCGGTGGCGAAAGCGTTACAGTGGATGCTGACGGAAAAGTCTATATCGCCAATGGCCAGATCTTTGTGTACGCGCCGGGCGGAGGGCCGCTTGGCCGTATTGATGTGCCTGATCGTCCCTTGCAGCTCATCATTGGCGGGAAAAATCGAAAGACGTTATTCGTCCTCACCCATCATGCGCTTTACGCGATTGATCTTTGATTATGGAAACGAGCCGGCAGGTTGGAAGACCAAATTCTGATCGTGCCTCTTTTATAGAGCGGCTTAGCCTGCCTCTTTTAAACCAAGTGCGATGTTGAGAATTGGCTTGGGAAGACGTTAGGCATGCCGGAAAAGCAATGCCACAGATTCAGAGCGGGACCCGCGTGCCCTATTTGGAGCTAGGCCGGTATCGCTGCATTTGATGCGGGGTGTGGTCGGTAAGCACTCTCCCTTGTGTGGCGTTCTAATCATCCCGTTAAGGTCACGTTAGGAGGGAGGTCTGTAGGGTCGCGACGTAGCTAGGCAGTGGGGAGTCTCCATGTCTTCGGTTTTCTCTTCGACCCAGAATGAAGCAGTAACCGTGGTTAATCCAGTTTCTCATGCAGAAACGATGGGCTTGGCACAAGCCTTTGAGATGGACTGGTCCGAGCCAAGCGCGCGTAACCACGAAATGGGCAAGCCTTTCGTGAAGATTCTGGCGACAGGGCTTGTGCTAAGCGGTGCTCTCTGGGTCCTCATTGCCTGGGTTGTTAGCCTCATTTGATCGCAGCCGTAGCAGTTCTTGATTCATCTCTGGGAATGGTTTGAAGATATTTCCAGTTCATCAGATTTTTAGCGCTTTACCGCTCTATCTACACGTAAGGCGTATCTTCTTTCTTCGCGAGATCGTTTGTCAGGTTATCGAGAACGAAGTCGCCATGATCTGTCGGCACTGTTAAACGACGTGCCGCCCAAACCTCTGACTCAAGACGATAGCTAACCGTAACGCGCACCGTAAAAATCCGCTGTCGATAAGAACCTTACGCTTTTGTAAGCGCGTAATCTTCACAATCTCCATACCCGCCTGTTGGCATGGTCCAGTATTCGGCGCGCCCGTAATGCTTTTGATCGTCTTCCGGCCAGATTGCTTTGCTTACCTCTCGATTGATCTTTCTGATGAGATCCAGTTTTTTCTTCGTGATAGGGATCAAAGGGGGAGCTATTCGGTGGTGTTTTCCGCCTATGGGGTGGCGTTCGAGGCGATTGCTCCCGAAGCACTGCCCATTGTAGGCGTATTACCTGTTACGATCGGTTGTCCGCCCTGCTGTTCAGCCATGTAGATCGGGTTGAGCGAGACCCATTTCATGGGATTGGCGGCGTCCTGGCGCTCAATCCAGATGTAATTGGTGGCACGCCAGGATTTGATATCACTCGTCAAGTTATCTAGGACAAAATCGCCTTTATCTGTCGCCACCGTCAAAACGGCATGCCGCCCGGAAGCCTCGGAATCCACCACCGCTAGCCTAAGGGCTTGGGCAGGAAGGCCGGCCTGAAGCAGATTGTGGCGCTTGGTCACCGCATAGTCATCGCAATCGCCGTAGCCGTCTGTGGGAATTGTCCAGTATTCCGCCCGTCCGTAATGCTTGAAGTCGTCCTCTGGCCAGATCGAGTCGTTAATCCGGAGATTAACGGCATTGAGAAGGAGCCAAGTTTGAGGCGTCAGCGCAATCCGCGGGCTGCCTCCAGGGGTCGCTCTGCATTGGTCGGCAAAGCGCTCGCAAAAGCTCACAAAGCCGGCAGGCTGGGCTGCCACTCTGCTTTCGTCCGGGATTGCGAAACCAACCGAAGGCATCGCTGCTGGTGTCGCCGCACATCCCCCGAGCAAGGCTGCCACAGCTGCTCCCGCCAACCCTTTTACCCAACCCATCGTCCGCTCCCGAGGGAATTGCAGACGGAGCGTAAAGGTGGAGCTTTTTCAGCAGAGTTAGACTATGTGATTGAATTTAAAGAGTAATTTTTAAGTGTTTGACTAAAATTTGAATGGCTTGATTAGCCAACTTGATTAGCCAATTCGACGAACGGCGGCCTCATCTGTATGCGATGGATTATTGGTCTTATCGATACGATGCGGTATCTCGAAAGCCCATCGAGAGCTGGTAGAAATGGCAGAGCAAACAAATTGGTTCACACGTCTATTCGGCACGAAGAGGCCGCGGCCACAGATTCCTGAAGGCGTTTGCGTCTATGCCATCGGGGATATCCACGGCCGTCATGATCTGATGCAGGTCTTGTTGGAGAAAATTTGGGCCGATGCAGAAGCACAAGCCTGTCAGCGGAATATGCTAATTTTTTTGGGAGACTACGTTGATCGCGGGCCGGCTTCGAAGCAAGTCATTGATCACCTGATCCAATTGAGCAGGCCGGGCTGGGATATTGTGAAGCTGATCGGCAATCACGAGTATTCCGTGCTTGAATACCTAAAGAATCCAGAAATTTATCCTTCCTGGCGGGCCTATGGTGGGGCAGAAACGCTGCTTAGCTATGGGGTCAAGCCGCCGATGTTCTCTGATGCCAAAGAAATCGGCCGGGCGCACCAAGAATTCATTACCAAATTCCCGCGGGAACATTTCGTTTTTCTGTCCGGGCTTCCGTATTCCCATGAGATTGGCGGCTATTTTTTCGCCCATGCGGGCATCCGGCCAGGCATCCCGCTAGACGAACAAGTCGCTGAAGACCTGCTCTGGATCAGGGATGATTTTCTGATTTCCGATCAATACTTTGGCAAAGTGATCGTGCATGGGCACACCCCTGCTGAAAAACCGGTCATCCGCTCGAACCGGATTGGGGTCGATACCGGCGCTTATGCGACGGGCCACCTTACGGCTGTTAAATTGATTGAGGATCGATATACGTTTCTGTCTACTTCCGACATGTAACCGCCACCGTTTGGTGCAAGAAGGTGGCAAGAAGTTTGCTGGGTTCAAACTCGATGTTTGCTGTGACAGGAGCGTGTGTTGCGCCACGGAATAAAGTGACTGGCGCACATTCCCCAATTCCAGGGGCTGTGATTTCGATCTGAAGAATTTTGCATCTGCAGCATTTTTCTAATTTCCCTGCGTGCGAATTTATAACGCCCAAAATGGGCGGTGATATCGCTCGGCGATCTGAAAATTTTCTGAGCGTGGTGGCATGAGAACCAGCAGGCTTAGATCGCCAATGGTGAGTTCTTGTGTACGTGTCACGGGGGCGTTACCCGAACGCGTTGTTATCTTGGCTCTGTCCTTGCAGCTTTTTATCGGGCCTGGCTATACGAAGAGCTTTTTACGCTTAGCCATGGTGCCCTTTGATGTCATCGATTTTATGATAACGCCGTGATAGGTAGAAAACTAAATGGTGGATATGGACTTTTTTTCAGTGCTGCCAACAATTGGCGGGTCTCGAAAGGCATTTCGCCTGTGGGGTGGCACTTTTTTCCTGCTGTGTTTTTTTGTCGTCGTATCGTTTTATTGGATCGACCGTCCGCTTTCTCTATTTTTATTCCACGTTTGCAATCTGCGGGCATTCCTTCTCCAAATCCACGCAGACATACCATTTATGATGTATTTGGTCCTTGTGGCCATCGCTGTAGCAGCGCTTTTTGCATTTATTCACGGCACATTGCCCAAATGTATTGTAGCAAGTGTCTTAGCGGGGGGCGCTTTGATGGTAAGCGCTGGTTTGGTCGCGTACCTCTTAAAACCGATGTTTGGCCGAATGCTACCCGCAGCATTTTTGGACACCGGCTCTTATGGCTTCTATTGGTTTCGAACTGGGGTCCCCTATAATTCCTTTCCATCTGGCCATAGTGCTCAGGCCGCAGCGGCTATAACAGTTCTATGGGCTTATTATCCGCAGTTGCGATGGCTTTACGTGCTTTCATTCGGGGCTCTTTCGTTTTTCTTGCTAACAGGCCAATACCATTTTCTGGGCGACATCATTGGTGGTGCTGGGGTCGGTATGGCGGTTGGCGGGCTGTTGTTATTGTGGACACGAATGGCTAAGTAGGGTTGTCAGTCCTGTTGTTCGGTAGGCTTCATTTCATATAAAAATTTTCCGTTGGCATTTTCGGGGCTGCGGGAAATGTGGGTTTGGCGGTTGAACCACTGCCTACGGCACAAATGACGTACGGGCTGAAAATGTGGCAAGAAGTTTGCTAGGTACAAGTTCAATGTTCACTTTAGGCATGCAAGGAACCATGATTACCAGGATCTTGGCGCGGTTGGCGCTTATTCTCGCTGCCATTCTTGCCCTGCAGGTCGCTGCTCCAATTTTTGCTCAAGAATTACCTGGTCCTAGCTCTGCCGGGCAGCAGATAACATCTCCGAGTGGCTTGGCGTCGATGCATGTAGTTTCTGGCTCTCCAGCAGCAATAACCGACGAGCACTATCGGCTTGGAACCGGCGATAAGCTGAGAATAACAGTTTATGGCGAAGAGGATTTGAGCGGTGAGTTCCTTGTCGATGGGTCGGGGCAGGTGCAGCTGCCGTTAGTGGGGCAGGTCAAGGCGGCCACACTAACTATCCATGAATTTGTTGCCGAAGTTTCCAACTCTCTTAAAGAAGGGTATCTCAAAGATCCGAAAGTAAGTGTTGAAGTTCTTAATTACCGTCCATTCTATATTTTCGGCGAAGTAAACAAGCCGGGGGAGTATCCTTACGAAAACGGCTTGAGTGTTCTTGGTGCTATAGCTCTGGCTGGTGGTTACACCTATCGAGCCAATGATAACGATGTCTATGTGCGACGGGCCGGTAGTACGAAGGAAGAGGCCATGAAAGCCGATACCACGACCAGGATTTTCCCTGGGGACATCATTCGTATTGCCGAGCGCATTTTCTAATCGGGGATGAGCTAACTTGAAAGCGGCATGAAGCGCTTCCTGCTAGGAATATGGCGCATTGCCGTACGGTGCCGCGGATCGAAGAGATCGAGCCCTTCGCTGCCTGGGTTAAACGCTCGCACTCCAATATCATCAAGCGGCTGCACCGCGCGCTTTTGGCAAGCGCTTTTGGGTTGTTGATCGCATGGCTTGCTTCGAAGTCATCAAAGAGATGCAGGCCATTCTTGATCGCTATCCCATCGGAAGCTCCGAATAGTCTCAAGTTTGATACAATACAGAATGTCTTTCTCAGAAGGTTAACCAGTGTAGATCGGGTGCAACAGTTATTCTGTTATTCGCATGTCATTAGTTGCCCATATATTTGATCGTGTCAGCTTAGCTTGCTTCGCAGATGGGCAGACAGCCATTTAAGTTAATAATAGTTATTCGCATTATAATTTATAATGTAGCTAAATCAATGCTCTAGGTTTAAGTTATTTTTCTCAGTAGGTTGGCCAAGTTCTTGCGAGGTGATTTCGATATTAACAGTCTTCAAAAGTATAAGTGCTCGTCGTGAATCGTTCATTAGAATTAGAGTTGCGTTGAAGAGCGGGTTGTGGCCAATAGATTTTGCATCGCAGTACGACTGCGATTTCGATGGGAGTAGCTGAGTATGTTGGGTCTCAAGCAACGGAAACTGGTAAACAGCGTCTCGGCAGCAGTAATTACAACGCTCCTGAACGTCACTTTCGGGGTCGGTTCAGTGATTGCTACAGCTGCACCTGCATTGGCTCAGGCGGCAACGCTAACGGCCGAGCAGATCGCTGCGGTTCAATCACAGCTTCAGACGGCACTGGCGGCCGCATCGACAGATGCGGATAAGCAAGCAGCGATCGCGCAAACGATCGAGGCTGCAGTCAATTTGTATGGCGCTGCTGTTGCCGGGCCAATCGCATCTGCCGTGATGGAAGCGGCCGAGGCTGCGGGTGTATCTCCGACTGTAATTGGCGCAGCATTCGCACAAGCCTCCGTTGCCTTTGCACAAGGCAATAATTTGGTAGCGGCTAATGCCGTTGCTTCGACAATAGGGGCTGAAGGTAATGCGACGGAACGGTCGTCGTTCCAATCGGCAGCGACATCGTTGGGATATGCCACATTGGCGTCCTTGGCTGGTGGAAGTCCCGTCGTAACCGGAGCGATAACCGGTGGAACCGGTGCTGGCAATGGAACGTCCAATACCGGCAATACGACCAGCACACCGAGTGGCTGTGTCAATCCATCGTGCACGAGCTTGTAAGCATCTCCTGATCTAACTTTTTAGGACGAAGGGGTATTAATGAAGAGCGGAGCGATCGCAGCCAGAATGGCTGCGGCCGTGATTGCGGCGACTTGTGTCGCGCAGTACGGCGCCATGGCTGAAAGTACGACGCCGACCTATGTTGGCATGACCGAACAGGACGTCGGCGTTATGGATCGGGCGCGGCCTGCCTACGACGCCAAGGGGACGCCGCTTGGTGGTTTTCGCTTGTTTCCAGGGCTGGATATTTCCAGTTCCTACGATGACAACGTTTTCCGGACCAACTCGCCTCTCTCGGATTGGTTCTTTACCATTTCCCCGGGTGCGCGAATTAAATCGCAATGGGGGCGCCATTTTTTCGAAGTTTATGGCGGCTCAAACACCTATGCATTTACCAAGTACACAGCTGAAAATTTGACGGATTGGCGGGTCGGAGCTGATGGGAGGTATGATATCTCTCACGCCGCTAACGTCACAGCCAGCGCGTCCTATGGCCAGCAGCATGAGCTGTGGTCGGCCCCAAACAACGTTGCCGGTTTTCAAGCCGCACCAAATCGTTCTTGGCAGGCCCATGTTGACACGTCAGCAACCTACCAGCCTGACCGGTTAGGAATTGGAATTGGGGGTTCGTTCGACAACAACAATTGGACCCGTACTCCGCTTATCGGTGGTGGATATCTGAACAATGATGACCGCGACCAGCACGAGTATCAGGGTTACGCCCGGATCTTCTATGACTTTTCACCCGGCTATTCTGGGTATGTGAAGGCGAGCTACGATGAACGCGATTTTGATCAGCTGACGGACCGTTCGGGCGTTCACCGTTCTTCGCACGGCTTCCGCGTCGATGGAGGCGTAAATCTCCAACTTACGCATCTGGTCCGTGGCGAGGTTTTTGTCGGTTATCTGAGCCAGAATTTTGCCTCACCGGCTCTGAAGGATATCTCGGGGTTCGACTACGGCGTTCAGCTCGACTGGTTTGTTTCGGATGTGTTGACCGCGCATCTGTCTGGTCGGCGCACTTTGGATGACGTGGTGCTCTCCGGTGTCTCCTTGGCGGACAACAAGAGCGTCTACGCCAGTGCTGACTACGAGTTCCGCCCGAACATCATCCTGCAGGCGCACGCGTCCTATACCAACACGACCTACGGCGGCTCGACCCGTACCGATAATTATCCGGGTGCGGGCGTCGGAGTGAAATACCTCGTGAACCAATATGCGAGCTTGAACCTAAACTATAACTACAGCCAGCGCTCAACCCAATCGTCGGCCTTCGAATACACGGACAACACCGTGAGCATTGGCTTGTCTCTGCACATCTGAGTTTGAGTGAAGAACGGATAACCTGGGCGGAAGCCCGCAACACTGGAGCCGGCAGATCTGTCTGGCGATGTATGGGTGATGACGATACAAAACGTACAAAACAACGCACTGGTTGCTGAGAAGTATGCTCTGGATGCGTCTTCGGATGCTCAGCTGCCGGAGCATGCCGGGCTCAGTCTTGTTGATTTGTTACGCATCATCCGTGTTCGCCAGAAGATCATTTTGGGGGCGGTCGCCCTTGTCATGGCTCTAGCGACTATCATCGTGATGGAAATGACACCGCTCTATACTGCGACCGCGGTGGTGATGCTCGACCAGCGCAAGCACAACCTCGAAGATACGGCCGCTGTGTTGTCGGGCTTGCAAGTAGATCAATCGACTATCCAAAATCAAATTCAGATCTTGACGTCCTATGAGCTGATGGGGCGAGTTGTCGATAAGCTACAGCTCGACAGGGATGCTGAATTCAATCCCAAAGTAAGCCCCCTCTCGCAATTCTTCAATTCTCTCAATCCGCTGCATTGGTTTTCCGCATCCAAAGAACAGAAAGCTGCCCTGGGCGGGATGGACCCGGAACGTAGTGCAGTTATTCGGCGGTTACTTAGCCATGAGACCGTCAATCCGATCGGCGCCTCTACTGCGATGAAGGTTTCGTTTGAAGCCGAAAATCCTGTCAAAGCCGCGCAAATTGCCGGGGCGATAGCCAACGCCTATGTTGAGGATCAGCTCGAGGCGAAATTCCAAGCGACCCAGAAAGCTACACTGTGGCTGTCGAGCCGT
>Ga0207834_1000570_pt1 | contig 13084 bp, 9 predicted proteins | sample LuqExpMetagenom5_FD_187763 | JGI IMG/M metagenome (GOLD analysis project Ga0207834, IMG submission 187763) | Tropical forest soil microbial communities from Luquillo Experimental Forest, Puerto Rico - Sample 5 (SPAdes) | ecosystem: Environmental > Terrestrial > Soil > Tropical forest ...
AGCCTCCTCCGCGCGCCGCCAGGCGCAATGCAGATTAGCCCCACCTTTCAAGGTGGGGGGAAGGCGTCCCAACAAAAAACCGCGTGCCGTAGGCACAGCGCACGACAACCGTCCCCGCCCCAGATTTCACCCTGCAAACAATGCACCGTGCCCAAAGACACGGTGCATTGCCACAACAGAAAATGTTCTCGGTTTTACGCCGTAATTGTCTCCAACCCGTGGCCCTTCGGCCCCATCTCGCGCTGGCGTAGCAGGAAAGCGAAGGTCATGGCCAGAATACCGAGCGTGGAGAAGATCCACATGCCTAGTTGATATCCCGCAGGATTGGCCGCGCTGGCGTGGGTATGATCGTTAGCCCAGCCGATCAGCAGGTTAAAGCCCGCCATGCCGATGTTCTGGATCATGGTCATCAGACCATATGCGGTTCCCAGCTTGGATTGCGGCACAATGTACGCCACCGATGGCCACATCACGGCGGGAATCAGCGAAAACGATAGGCCCATCATCGCCATCGGCACATAGAGCGAGACGTCCGAATACACGATCATCAAATACACCGGCACCAGCAGCACCGAGCCAAACATCATCAGCAGCGCGCGCTTGCCCACCTTATCCACAAACAAGCCGAGGATGGGCGTGGCAATCATGGCAAAGATGGTGAGAATGCTCACCAGTTCGCCGCTGGTTTCGCGCGACACGTGGTGCGTATCCATGAAGAGCTGATAGGCGAAGGTCTCAAACGGGAAGATGCCCGCATAGAACACTACGCACAAGCTCACAATCAGCCAATACGACGGGCCAAAGTTGAACAGATCGCGGAAGACCACCTTGTCGGTCTCCGCCTGGCCCAACTCATAGTTGCGCTCGGCATAGGTCTCCATGAACCAGTAAACCAGCGCTCCGGTCACGCAGAAGGTGGCAAACAGGACGGAGATCACCAGCGGTGACCGCCAGTTGGTGTAAGCAAATTTAGCCCACGTGGGTGAGCGCTGTGCCAACAAGGTGCCCAGCCGCGCAATGGTCAGGTTCAAGCCAAACGCAAAACTCAGCTCCTTGCCCCGGAACCACTTGGCGGCAGCGGTGGTGACGGCAACAATCAGCGACTCCGCGCCGATGCCGAAGACCAGGCGGCCAATCGCCATGGGAACCAACGCGCCATAAAGCGCGGTGATCGATGCACCCACCAGGCAGATGGAGCCGAACAGCAGAATGCCGCGGCGCACGCCGATGCGATCCACAATGACGCCGCCCACCAGAACCAGAACGATGTTCGGCATGCTGTAGATGGCCTGCAGCCAGCCAATGTTCGACTCGGAAAAGTGCAGTTGCGCCGCCAGCAAATCCGCAATGGGAGCAATGCAATCGTAGACGTAGTAGTTACCGAACATGGCCAGGCTGATGAAAACCAATACAGCCCAGCGGTAAAACTTCGAGGGCGGGCGACGAAGCGAATCAGTACTCAAAATGGCAGTCCTTCAGGGACGGGGGCGTCCAGGGTTTCTCTCCCTATGCTAGAGCCCCAGACCCAGGAATCGCGCAGAAAAGATGCCCGTCGGTCAGCGATTCGGTTCGTTGAGAATTGGCGTCAACGAGCCGGGGTTGCCGCCAGTGCGCGGGTCCACGCGAAAGTCCCATACGGACTGATTGAGTTCCGCGGAGGAGATGATCTCCACCAGGGCATACTCACCCACCGTCAGCTTTTCCTCCGGCACCAGCTTGAGCCAGCGATTGCCGTACATCTGCTCCGCTTTAGCAGGAATCACATTCTCATCATGCGTCACTACGCCGGTAAGACTGACATGGATAGCACCAACAATACGAAACTCGCGTCGTTCATCGAGCCGCACAATGGCAAAACCCGATTTCTCCGAGTGCGCTCCATGCTTGCGATTTACAGCCTCCCGCGTGCCGGCTGTACTGACGGCAAAAGAATGCGAAAGCACCGGTTCCTTCTCGTCTCCCGCCGCCAGCGAAATATAGAGGGCAGGATCTTCCACATGCAGGTGCACCTTGGCGTGCGCACCCGCCAGTTCCAGTGAGGCCCGCTGCCCTGCCAGTGGATTGAGCACATTCACACCGTGATGGGTCTTCTGGTTCATGTTCAGATCAACAGGCTCCAACTCCACCAGCTCAGGAGTGCCATGGAAGGTATCGAGCACGAAAACACCCTCCTGATCCGGCAGTTCAAGTCCTGGAGCCACCAACGGCATGCGCGCCTTCAGATTATTGCGCTCATCGGCTTCTTCCTTGTCGAGGGCACGGGCCTCCTGCATGGCAGGTGAAGCATCTCCCTCCGTGGCAGCGGAGGCTTTGGAATGTTCGCTCTCCCACTTGCGCGTGGCATCCCAATCGATGAGGCTGGCAGGAAGCTCCTCCCAGTCGCCGCCGCGCTCCAGTGAAACATAGCGGACGCGATCGCCCACGGTCTGATACTCACGCACCAACTGATAACTTCCGTCCTTGAGAATCAGGCGATGATTGCGGCGTTCGCCGGGCAGATCCGGTTTGAGCTCCATGGGCTTGCCATGCTGGCTGGTTGTGCTGTCCTGCTGGATGGGGATCTGCGTGGTCTGCGCGCCGGCCGCCAGGGCCCCTGCCAAAACCATCGTCAACACACCGCATTGTCTCATTGCTGTCCCTCGCCCCTCAGTGTAGACGAGCCAGAGGCCTCCAGGCATGCAACAGCGAAACAGCATATTAGGGCCAAGCGGTTTGAAAAGCGGTGTATGATGACCGCATGTTCCGGAAAGCTTTGTTGGCCGCGTGTTTTTGCATGGCGGTGTGCCTTGCGCAAGGCCAGCCGCGCCTTGCGCCTACCGCGAGCACGGAACTGTTTCACTTCAATGCCTCCTGCAACTGCATCAAGACTCGCAAAACCACATCTACACTGCAATCGGTCAAAGGGACGGAAGGCAAACCGGGCAGCCGTGTTGTTTTTCAGTCCTTCCGCTTGCGCACCGAGCCAGACATGGAGATCTTCCGCGTGGACGTGGCATGGGAGCGCGACGGCGAAAACAATGGCTGGTGGAATTACGGCATTGCCGATGAAGGCGACTACAACAACGATGGCCAGCCTGATTACAGTTGGTACGGCAGCAATGAGTCAGGCAGCATCATGTTCCTGTTTCTCTCTTCCCCCTACGGCTATATCCGCGTGGACGTTCTGAAGACCATCGGAAAAGCCTGGGAGAAGCGCTTTCATCAGCCTGCGCCTGACTTCAGCGAGGCCGAGAGCAGCAACTGGGGCGTGGAAGAGGTTCGCATCCAGCGCAGCGGCAGCGGCCTGGAGCTGAACGCTGTTTTGCGCGGAGCGCCGAATGGAGCAGCGCAACGGCAGCCCGACCTCCGCTTTGCAATGCGCGAAGCCGACTTTGTGCATTGAGTTCTTGATCGCAGAAGAAAGAGCAGAGGCATTAGAGCGGTTTCAGGATAGATATACCCAGTCCGATTGCTTCCGATGCCGCCCCTCCTTGGGGTCGGGTCGACTGGGCAGCTTCACTTCGTGGGGACAGCAATCCTGAAACCGCTAGAGCCCCTGCTCTCTGTGGTCACACCGATTGTGCGCGCTGCGAAAAGATTATTCGCGCACCGCAATGCCGAGCGCCTTCATCTTGCGATACAGGTGGCTGCGCTCCAGGCCAAGCAACTCCGCGGCATGGCTAATGTTGTTGCGCGCCTCTTCGATCTTCTTGAGGATGTACTCGCGCTCATAGGCATCGCGCGCCTGCTGCAGCGTGGAAAATTCTTCCGTCGAGCGTGAACCGGACTTATGCACCAGAGGCGGCAGCAGTTTGCGCTCAATGCGCAGGGCGCGTGGATTCAAAATCAGCACCCGCTCCACCACGTTGCGCAATTCGCGAACATTGCCGGGCCAGTTGTAGTGCGCCAACGCATCGAGCGCGTCTTCTGCAATCTCAATGCGCGGCCGTCCATACTGGCGTCCAAACTCGGCCAGAAACTCGCGAACCAGCAGAGGAATATCCTGCTTGCGTTCCCGCAAGGGCGGCACAAAAAAGGGCACAACGTTCAACCGATAGAAGAGGTCTTCGCGGAAGTTGCCCTTTGCAATCTCCTCTTCCAGATCTTTGTTGGTGGAGCCGATCAGGCGCACATCGACCCGCAAAGGCTGCGTTCCGCCCACAGGCGTGAACATCTGGTCGTCCAGTGCCGAAAGGACCTTGGCCTGGGTCTTCAAACTCATGTCGCCCACTTCATCCAGAAACAGCGTGCCGCCATCGGCGCGTTCGAGCGTTCCGCGCTGCTCCGGCGGGCCGCCGGGTTGCACGCCGTGGCGATACCCAAACAACTCGGCCTCAATGTGATCTTCAGGAATGGCCGCGCAATTCAGTTCCACAAACACCTGATCGCGACGCAGGCTCTCGGCATGAATCGCACGCGCGATCAGTCCTTTGCCGGTACCCGATTCCCCATAGATGAGCACGCGCCCATTGGTGGGAGCCATCAGCTTGATCTGCTGCCGCAGCGCCTTGACCGGAACGCTATCGCCGGTCAGCACGCTGGCGGCGGAGAACTGGCGTTTGAATTCCAGATTCTCGGTGCGCAAGCGGCGCGCCTCAACCGCATTCTTCAGCGCAATCAGGGTGCGATCCAGCGAGAGCGGTTTTTCCAGGAAGTCGTACGCCCCCAGCTTGGTGGCCTTCACCGCGGTTTCGATGGTTCCATGGCCGCTGATGATGATAACTTCCGGGCGATTCTCAGCCCCCAACTGACGGATGTCGGCCAGCACATCCAGACCGTCGCGATCCGGCAACCAGATATCCAGCAGAACCACGTCATACGGCGCATCCTGCAAGAGCACCAAAGCATCTGCAGCGTTGGCCGCCGTAGCCACGCCGTAGCCCTCTTCGCGAAGAATTTCTTCCAGCGAATTGCGAATCTCCGCTTCGTCGTCGACCACCAGAATGTGATTCATGCAGAGACCCCTTTCGCGCTATCGCCTTCATTGGACGCTGGATCGACCGAATTGTTTTCCATGACCGGCAACCGGAGCAGGAAGCGAGCGCCCTTGGGCAGATTGGACTCAGCGCGAATCGAACCGCCATGCTCCTGCGCAATCTTGGCAGCAATTGAAAGACCAAGTCCGGTGCCGCGATGCTTAGTGGAATAAAAGGGTAGAAAGAGGCGGTCGCGAATTTCTTCCGTTAGTCCGTGGCCGGTGTCGGCTACGGATACTTCCACCGCAGTCCCATCTTCCACCAGAGAGCTTGCGACGCTGAGCACGCGCAACAAACTGCCTTGCATGGCCTCCGCGGCATTGTCGATCAGGTTGGCCAGCGCGCGGCGGATCGCATCGGGATCGGCGAGTACAGGAGGAAGACCGGGCTCCAAATCACACTGCAAGGCAATACCATCCAGTCGCCCTGCAAACATGGCCAGCGCCTGATCCGTGACTTCGTTCATGTCGCAAGGGCGCGGCTGCGAGGCCGGAAATTGGGCCAACGCTGCAAACTGATCCACCAGCGTCCGCAGCGTGCCCACACATCCCAGAATCACTTCGCTGCACTTGCGGATAATGTTGGGCGAGTCCATCTGCGGCTTGTCCAGATGGCGGCCAATCCGTTCCGCCGAGAGCGCAATGGGCGTAAGTGGATTCTTGATCTCGTGCGCCACGCGCTGCGCCACTTCTTTCCAGGCCATCTGGCGCTGAGCGCGCAGAAACTCCGTGGTGTCTTCCATCACCAGCACACTGCCGGTCAGTCCGCGTCCCAACTCCAGCCGCGCACTGGTTATGGCCAGATGCAGGCGATTGCCGTGGGCATGAAACTCCACCTCTGTGGAAGCAGCGCCCATGCGATGACTGCGGCGTAGCAAGCCGGTAAGTTCGGCGGCCAGTTCGGCCGGGATCAACCGGTCGATGTGCTGGCCCGCCATCGCCTCACTCTCGCGATGCCCCATGAGCACGGCAAACGCATGATTGGCCTGCAGCACAACTCCAGAAGCATCCAGCGTCACCACACCGGAAGGAATGGTTTCAACAATCGTCTCCAGTTCGCGGCGGCGCGCCTCCAGAGTCTGGTTGGCCGCGGTCAACTGCGCGGAGCTGGTTTCCGCCAGCCGGCGGCTGGCTTCCAGATCGGCCGCCATGTGGTTGAAGGAGCGAACCAGTTCCTCCATCTCGCCTGTGGCCTGGGTCTGCACTCGCCGTTCATACTTGCCGTCGGCAATGGCATTCATGGCGTCAGCCAGTGCTTCAACCGGTCGGGTAATCTGCTTGGACAAGAACAGGGCCAGCCACACGCTGGAGAAAAAGACGAAGGCCGTGATGAGCAACAGCATCAGGAAGAAGGTATTGCGGATGCTTCTACGGGAGTGGTAAAGCCGCCAGTATTCGTCTGCGCCGGCACGGATGCGATGCGTCGTCTGGCTCAGTCCCTGCGGCATGGGTAGGGCTGCTACAACCACCTTGCCAGAGGTTGAAACCGCCATGCCAAGCGCGTAGTCCGCGCCCTGAATCTCCAGTACAGGCGCGTCAGAACGCTGCGCTGCGCTCAAAAGGATGTCCGTCACTTTGCCGTGCATTACGGGCTGCGCCTCGCGCACGCCGGCATCCAGCCAGCTATACAAGCGCACTGGAGTGGTAGCTGCGGGGGCCTGATAGCTCTCGAGAACGTTCTTCCCACCATCAAACACCACCATGAAGCCACCCTCGAGCGTAATACGACGGGAAGCCAACGCCTCCTGCAACTGCTTGGCATCGCGATCCAACGTTCCCGAGGCAACAATCGACTCCGCCTCCGAACGCGCATTCGATGCAGCGTACTGCTGCAGTTCGCGCACCACCTGATTGGAATCGTCGCGCAGTTCGCCGGCGTTCGGCGAAAACCAGCGTTCCAGAGCGCGGTTCAACAGTTGGAAGCTGAAAAGGAACATGAAGACCGCTGGAATCAGGGCAATCAGCGCGGCGCCCAGCACCATGCGCGTGCGCAACCGCGCACCCAGCGCGCCGCTGCTCTGTTCGGCAATCAGCTTCAAGATATTGCGCAGCAGCAGCATCAGCAACACCATCAACAGCAGAAAAACCACCACCGTGATGGCAGTAAAAGCCAACGTTTCCGCGCTGGTTTCAGGATGCAGAAAACCAACATTCTCGGTATTGAAAGCCTGCAGGCTGCCCAGTAGAGCGATCACCAGCACCGTGCCGCCTCCGAACAAGGCAACCGAGCGCCGCCGTGGATCGCTGAAGAAAGTCATGGGGCGATTATAGGAGGGACTGGGGACTAGGGACTAGAGATTTAGGACTAGGAATGGAGAGGAGGGGCTAGTTCATTAGACCGCTCTGCCCGCGGCCACGCCCGAGGACCATGCCCACTGGAAGTTGTAGCCGCCCAGCCAGCCCGTTACATCCACTACCTCCCCCACAAAATGCAGGCCGGAGACAGCGCGAGCCGCCAGCGTACGCGAGTCAAGGTCGCGTGTATCAACCCCGCCGGCAGTCACCTCGGCTTTGTCATAGCCCTCGGTACCAGCAGGATGAAAGGTCCAGTTGTGCAATCCATGTTCGGCCTCGTCCAACTGATGGTTGGACCAACCCGCCGGCTCCGCCTCCTCCGCCAGAAAGTTGGCCAGCCGTTGGGGCAGGTTCTGGCGCAGCGCGGAACGGAACGCGGTGGCATCCCGGCGAGCGCGCGGCAGCCGCAGCGGCTCCAGCAGATTTTGCGTGGCCTTATCCGTACCGGGAGCAAGATCGATAACCAAGGACTGACCCTGCTGCCAATAGGACGAAGCCTGCAACACCGCCGGCCCACTCAGACCGCGATGCGTCACCAGCATCTTCTCGCGGAAACGCGCCTTGCCCGCCTGCGCCACCACATCGACGGCCACTCCGGCCAGCCCGGTCCAGCGCTGTTCCGCCCCGGTCAGCACCAACGGCACCAGGGCCGGTCGCGGCACGACTACACGCAGCCCAAAATTGCGTGCGATTTCATACCCCAGCCCGGTTGCGCCCAGCTTGGGAATCGAAAGACCTCCGGTGGCCACAATCAAAGCTCCAGCCCGCAGTTCCCCGCGCGAAGTTTCCAGGCGGAAGCCGCCCGCAGCCTCCCGCTCCACGGCCAGAATGCGTGTGGAATAGAGGCACTCCACCTCTCCACGGCGGCACTCCTCCTGGAGCAGTTCCACGATGGAGCGAGCGGAATGATCGCAGAACAACTGGCCCAGCGTCTTCTCATGCCAGCGAATCCGGTACGCGTTCACCAGCTCGATAAAGTGCTGCGCGCTGTAGAGCGCCAGTGCCGACTTCACAAAATGAGGATTGGCCGACAGATAATTGGCGGCCGTGCAATTCAGATTGGTAAAGTTGGCGCGGCCTCCGCCGGAGATGAGAATCTTGCGCCCGGGCTGGTCATTATGGTCCACCAGAGCCACGCGGCGTTTACGCTGGCCGGCCGTGGCTGCCGCCATCATCCCGGCAGCGCCCGCTCCCAGAACAACAACGTCGAATGTGCGTGGACTGGACATGGTCTTTCCAGAATAGAGGAAGCAGCCGGTCTGCTAGCCAAGAGCGGGCCGGCTCTCCATGCTATGTTTGCGAAAGACAATCTTCAGCTCGCGTCGCCAGTCCTCGCCAAGGGCAATCAGATCCCACTCTACGGCCGGGGCAAAGTAGCGCAACACCATTTCATTGGCGGGATGAATGCGCAAGGCAGGCGCGGCCAGCAGCAAGCGCGGCGGAAGCTCTGCAATCTCCACTCCCTGAAAATAGCCGTACCGCTCAAACGCTCCCAGCGGACGCATGGTTCCTGCCGGGCTCTGTCGGTCGGTATGGAGAGCACGCACGCGGATCCAGTAATCCAGCGCCTGCATGGGCAGATGCAAATCCTCATTGGCCTTCAGTTCGATCACCACCAGCCGGCCCTGAGCATCGAGCGTGAGCAGATCCAGCATGCCGCGCTCTCCGGTGCGAATAGCCGGCACCTGGGTATAGAACAGATCGTCCCGCAGGCCTGGCAGCAGCTCGCCCAGTCCGCGCCGGAATTCAGATTCCAGCCATTTTTCCGGCTGCATGCGGAACAGCGCATCCGTATGCGACCCCTCGGCATGGCGACTCTCGAACAAGCGATGGATCAGGCTCCGTGCCAGTTCCTCGTTGCCTGGCTCAAGTGGCGTCTCAAAGGCTCCCGCGCCAAAACTCAGCTCCTGCTGTTGAGCAAACGAGGTTGCGGAAGCCGCCACGCGCACCCGCGCAAACTCCAGCCCATGCACAGCGAGCCCAACTTCTGTGCTTGAATGCGGACGTACCTCCACCCGGCTGCGCGCCCCTTCCGGCACCAGTTGCCAGAGCCTGTCTAGCCCCGTCTGGCAGCGCTCGATAGCCGCCTTGGCCGAGTAGGCATGCACCAGCATGGATTGCACGTTGCCGGTATCCTGACAATCAACCGCAGTCAGCTCTTCACTGCGTTCGTTCAGCGTATAGAGTTCAAAACGGACGGCCGCATGGTTCATCCATGCCATCCGTTCGGCCGTAGTGCGCCACGCACCCTCTGGCACCACCACCTTCAGCCCGCCATAGTTGCGGCGGCCGTCGCCATGCTGGCGGCAATAATCCAGCCAGAGAATGCCCAGAGTCAGAATGCCATCCACCAGAGGGCCCGGCTCCGCTTCACTGACGCCGATCACGGCTTCAGCGGCGGTCCCCTTCAACAGCCGGCCGCGCACATAGGCGGGCCCAAAGCTATGCTCCAGATCCATGGCGGAACGGAAGCCATCCACCTTGCAGCCGACAAACTGGCGCGCCAGTACACGCTCCAGCAAGCGCTGATACTGTTTGCGGGTAGACTCGCGAGCGGTAGGCGTACGGCAATCGTTGGTGGGAACCAGTTCCAGTGCCTGAGGTCGCGTTGTGCCCATGCGGCGGGTGAGCACACGCAGGCCATCGCGGCGCTGCTCAAGGCCAACAACGGTACGGATCAGGTTGCGCTCTTCGCTCCAGAGCTGGAGCAGACACCGGCCATGTTCGCCGGAAATCGCATAGTGGGCCGAGCGCATATCAAACGCGACACGGCCGTCCTCGAGAACGGCCGCGGCTGGATGTTCTGCCAGATAGTCTTGGAGGGCGGCCGCCAGAACATCCACGGAGGGAGAACTTTCAGCCGCCACGCCAGGCTCCTTACCAGCCCTTTCGCTGCCTGAGATTGAGAATGTGCGCCAAATGATGGCGTCCATGCCAATCGTACATAGCCAGGGCCTTGGTAAGCGGCACGGTTCCAAACTCGGGATGATTGAATCCCTTCTGGAAATCGTCGAAGCTCATGGTATCCAGCAGCACAAACCAGCGCGCATGAATGCCTTCAATCATCGACAACGAAGCCGAAAGAGGCAGGCTCTTGCTATCCGCAAGTTCGGCCCAGGCGGCTTCGTCGTAGGGCTTGATCGTGGGCCAGTCCTCTGTGAGCGCCAGCTTGAAGCGCAGAAAAGCATTTGCGTGACTATCGGCAATGTGATGCACGACCTGTCGTACCGTCCAGCCACCTTCGCGATACGGCGTATCAAGTTGCTCGTCGTTCAGGCCCTCTACTGCTGCCTCCACCCGCTCCGACAGCGTCTGAATGGTGTGGATATGAGCAGCGCGAATGCCAGGCATCGAACTGGCAGTGGAAACAAACGGACCAATTGGATAACGTAGATCTTCCAATTCACTCATGCAGTGAACCTTACCATGGATTTGTGCCTCAGCCAATGGATTTACCGGAAGAACGCACATCCCGTGTTGCACTTTTGCAACTTGGTCCCGCGCCCGTCCCAACCCCGGAGAAGTTGTCCCTTTCTACGCGCGATGATGGCCGTGGTGAGCCTTGTGATGGTGGGCACGGCTGTGCTTGTGGTTGGCGGCAAAAGCCGGCGTGGCAATCAATACAGCCAAAAGCAGGGCGACAAGAATCTTCTTCATGGGCTCACTCTAGCACGGCCGCCACAGGCCGAGCGTCGGAACTGTGGGATGGCGCATCCAATGGGCAACGCCTCTATGGCGTCGTACACTGGAGCCACGATGAGTGAAACACCTGCCGCCCCGGATCACAAGTTCTACTTCCAGAATCGTTTTGGCATCACCGAACGGCTGCTGGAACGCTGCCTCGGGGAGGCTCTCTCCGCCGGCGGCGACTATGCCGATCTCTACTTTGAATCCGTAACCGCCACCGCACTGGGCGTGGACGAGCAGATTGTGAAATCCGCCAGCCAGGGCACCAGCGCCGGCTGCGGCATTCGCGTGCTCAGCGGCGAGCGCACCGGCTACGCCTATACGGACGACCTGAGCCCGGAGCGTTTGTTGCATGCGGCCCGTACCGCCGCACTGATTGCCTCCGGACCCGCCAAACAGCCCGTGCAGGGATTTGTCCATGCCGGCTCGCCGGACCTCTATCCGGTACCGGTGGGCGGTTACTCGCTGGATCTGGCTGCCCGGCTGGAACTCATTTTGAAGGCCGATCGCGCCGCGCGCGCCTTGGACAACCGCGTGACCCAGGTACGCGCCTCCTATGCCGAAGAGCTGCGCCGCGTACTGATTGCGGCCTCCGACGGCGCTTTTGCCTCTGACACGCAGCCGCTGTGCCGGCTCAACGTCTTTGTCATCGCCCAGGACGGCGCCACCACCACCAAAGGTTCTGCTGGCGGCGGAGGCCGGGCAGGCATTGAGCAGTTCACCGGCAGCAAAAGCCCTGAGAGTCTGGCTGCCGAAGCAGCGCGTGGAGCCATTCTGCAGTTGACGGCGGTTCCCGCGCCGGCAGGCGAAATGGAAGTTGTTCTGGGCCCTGGCTGGCCCGGCATTTTGCTGCATGAAGCAGTGGGCCATGGCCTGGAAGCCGACTTCAATCGCAAAAAGACCTCTGCCTTTGCCGGATTGATCGGTCAGCAGGTCGCCAGTTCCAAAGTGACGGTCGTCGACAACGGCACCATTGCCGGCCGGCGCGGTTCGCTCAACGTGGACGACGAAGGCTCGCCCACCCATGAAACGGTACTGATCGAAAACGGCATTCTGCGCGGCTACCTGACCGACAAGCTCTCCGCCCGGCTGATGGGGACGGCCTCCACCGGTTCCGGCCGCCGGCAGAACTACCAGTCCATCCCCATGCCGCGTATGACCAACACCTACATGCTGGCCGGCGAGGACTCGCCCGAAGACATTCTGCGCTCGGTCAAGCGCGGCCTCTACGCCGTTAACTTTGGCGGCGGACAGGTGGACATCACCAACGGCAAATTTGTCTTCTCCGCCTCCGAGGCTTACCTGATCGAGGACGGCAAGATCACCGCTCCGGTGCGCGACGCCACCCTGATCGGCAACGGTCCGGAAGCGCTCAAATATGTGTCCATGGTGGGCCACGATCTGAAGCTCGATGAGGGCATCGGCACCTGCGGCAAAGACGGACAATCCGTACCGGTGGGCGTGGGCTTGCCGACCATCAAACTGGACAAGATGACGGTGGGCGGCACTGGGCAATAAGCAGCGCTTTCCAGCAGAAAACAAGCATCCCGGCGTCGCATCCATGCGGCCGCCGGGATTTTTTTTACACGATGGGAACAACTACAGGCGAGCGACTAACTCATGAAGGGCGGCATCTCGTCGGCGCTCGGGCCCCAACTGGCGGGAACCGGAACATCGAGAAGACGCAGATAGACGCTGAACTGACCGCGATGCTGATACCAGTGGCTAAGCAGGATGTCGCGCAGGAACTTGCTGCGCGGCAGGGCGAAGATCTCGCGCCCTGCGCTTTCAACCCGCCAGATTGCGCGCATGGCTTCATCGTCGAACTGCGGCAGCAGTGAGCGTACGGTCGCCACATTCTGCTCGAAGAGAGCGAGCACTTCTTCTAGGCTGACCGGCTGAGGAAAGTGGTTGAAATCCGGCAGGGGTGCGGGATTGATTTTGGCAGCTTGCACCACTCCGCCCGGCGTGGTGGCCAAGTGATAGGCAAGCTGGCCGGCTGTCATCGATTTCTGGTGGGGCTTCCAGGTCAGCTTGGAAGCGGGAAGCCGCTCCAGAAAGCGGCGCGTAATGGGAGCTTGCGCTTCAAACTCCTCCAGTAAGGACTGAGCGATGGCATTGGAAACAGCAGTCTCTACAGCAGACATT
>Ga0207834_1000577_pt1 | contig 12957 bp, 7 predicted proteins | sample LuqExpMetagenom5_FD_187763 | JGI IMG/M metagenome (GOLD analysis project Ga0207834, IMG submission 187763) | Tropical forest soil microbial communities from Luquillo Experimental Forest, Puerto Rico - Sample 5 (SPAdes) | ecosystem: Environmental > Terrestrial > Soil > Tropical forest ...
CGGCGAACAAGTAGTTCTTGCGACCCAACGCAACGGCACGCAAGGCCCGTTCGGCTGCGTTGTTGTGTGTGCCTTGATAAGGTGCATTTTCCTCCCCGGTGCGAATCCGGGCCGGCAAACTCTCGCTCCAGCCGGAAACACTCGGGGCGGGTCAAGAGGCGACGAATGACCTGAAGCACTCCGAGAAAAGGTCTCTTTTAGGGGATTAGTGGTCCATGCGGGCTGCAACGTGAGTGAACGTCGAGCAGGCCTCGAAACAGCCAATGTGGAAGCCGACCTGCCGTAACTTTTGGGAAGGCCGATGTCACCGGTGAAGCGAGCGAGAAACGCAGCCGGTGATTCCACCGGGGTAGTGACGGCGGCACGTGTGGGATATGGAAGATGCGCAACAAGGGAAGTCTGCGACCGTGAGTCGGACTCAACGATGAACCCGTGAGGGCCAGCATCGGCGGACGCAGATGGCGGAGGGGTTCGTAGTACCGATGAAGCCGGGTAATGCCGGTCGAGGGAAGGGGCCCTGAGCCGTTCTGGTGAGGAAAGCGGCTGAGAGCCAGGTGATTGACGATGAGTCTAGGAACGCCGAATACGGTTGAGACGCTGCAGACCTCGCTACAAGCGAAAGCCAAGACAGAATCTGCTTATCGTTTCTACTCGCTGTGGGACAAGGTCTGCCGCGAAGATGTTCTTGCCGAAGCGTATCGGCGCTGCCATGTAAATGCAGGGGCGTCAGGAGTGGATGGGGAGACGTTCGCTCAGATCGAGGAGCACGGAGTGGAACGGTGGGTCGGAAAGCTGCGGAGGGAGTTGACGGCGGGAACGTATGCGCCCATGCCCCTTCTGCGGGTGTGGATACCGAAGAGCAACGGAGGCCAGCGACCGCTCGGCATCCCTACGATCCGTGACCGTGTGGTCCAGATGGCGGTGGTGCTGGTGATCGGGCCGATCTTCGAGGCGGACCTGTTGCCACAGCAATACGGGTTTCGTCCGGGACTCGATGCCAAAATGGCCGTCCGTAGAGTCTTCTGGCATGTGACGCAACGGCGGAGGCAGGAGGTGGTGGACGCGGATCTTCGCGACTATTTCACCTCGATTCCACATGCTCCGCTGATGCGTTGTCTGGAGCGAAGAATCGCAGATGGCCGGATGTTGAAGACGATAAAGCGCTGGTTGGTAGCGCCAGTTGTCGAGAGCATCTCGGGCCGCCGCGTCCAGACTGCCGATGCACGGAAGAGAAAGCGGGGAACGCCACAAGGCGGAGTAATCTCACCGCTGTTGGCCAACTGCTACTTCCGGCGATTCCTGTTGGCGTGGCATCTTCATGGCCATCAGGATCAGCTCGATGCCTACATCGTGAATTACGCTGACGACTTCGTGATCTGCTGCCGTCCGGGTAACGCCGGGGCTGCATTAGCGAAGATGGAAGCACTCATGATCCGGCTTGGGCTTGAGGTGAACAAAGCCAAGACTCGTATCGCCCGACTGCCGGAGGAATCGTTTGATTTTCTGGGATACACAGTCGGAGGTTTTCATGGGAAGGACGGGCGCATTTACATCGGCACTCGGCCATCGCAGAAAGCCGTGCGAAGTCTGCTCAAACGAATACACGAACGGACCACGCCTCAATGGTACGCGGATGCACCTCTGAGCACAGTGGCCCGCATCAACACGCTTCTGCGTGGTTGGTGCGGGTACTTCAATCAGGGACCGATCATGGCAACTCGTGAGCGAATCCGCCGATACACGGAGACGCGACTCCGTCGCTGGTTGATGCGCCGCACTGGATATCGGGGAACTGGCTTGAATCAATTCCCGGCCAAGTATCTCTTCGAGACGCTAGGTCTTTACGACGTCCGAGTTCGGCGTAGCGACCCGTCGAACGCGAAGGCTTGATGAGCGGGGGTAAGCCGGATGCGGGAAATCTGCATGTCCGGTTTGATGAGCGGGATGTGGAAACGGGATAGGGATTGGATAGTGAGGCACCGGCAACCGAAAGGGCCGGAAACGGCTAGGCCAGACCTAATCTACCGCGCCACATCTCGACTCGACCGATCTCAATCAGGCCATCGTCGACGTAGCGCGTGAGCGCGCGCCAGCGTCCGAGCGTGTAACGGATCGCGCCCGAGGTATCGGACTTCGTGGAAAGTGTTGAGAGTGTTATTTCAAGCCATCGGCGGAGTTCGTCGAGAAGAGGCCTTGCTCTGGTCTGTCGGACATCCTGGCGCCGTTGTGCCGTCTGTCCGCGCATCTCCCGTTCGATAGCATAGAGTGCACCGATACGATCAAGCGCTTCGGTTGTAATGGACGAAGGCTGTACTTCATGGATGTCATGGAACTTGCGTCTTGCGTGAGCCCAGCACGCGGCTTCGTGGATGTTCCCTGTTCCATACAAGTGCCCAAAGCCGGCATAGGCGTCGGCTTGAAGGGTGCCGCGAAAGTTCTTCAGATGCCGCTGTGGGTGCTCACCTTTTCGATCAGGCGAATAGGCGAACCAGACTGCCGGTGCGGTATCGATTCCGGCGGAGCGATCATCGCGAACATAAGTCCAAAGTCGGCCAATCTTGGTTCTGCCGCGTCCCGGTGAAAGCACAGGGACCGGCGTGTCGTCTGCATGGATTTTGCTGCCAGCCATGACGTGCCGGCGAACAGCTTCAACCAGAGGCGCTAACAACTGGCTAGATGTACCAACCCAACCTGCCAGCGTAGAGCGATCGAGTTCGACGCCTTCGCGGGCATAGATCTCCGACTGACGATTCAGTGGAAGGTGGTTCGCGTATTTAGCGGCAAGCACATGCGCCAATAACGCCGGCCTGCAAGGCAGCGTTCTATCGGACGTGATGGCACTGCCGTCTGCAGGATCTTGTCGCATCCAGTGCAGCTCATCTTGACGCGTACGTGACGAATGACCTTGAAAGTCTCGGGAATGCGTTCGAGATACTCGGAGACATCTTCTCCCAGCTTGCTCAACTTGCCGCCGCAATTCGGGCAGCAGTTTTCTGTAGGAGTGAGCGTGATAACTTCGCGCTTCAGGTGCTCTGGAAGAGACTGTCGTGCGGGCTTGTTCTTGACCGGAGATTCCGCTGGAGCAGCTAGGGCAACATCTGCAGCAGCCTGCTCGGACTCCAGCTCTTCGAGCTTGAGTTCCAACTGATAGAGATTACGATTCGTCTTCTCGCTGCTGACGCCGTATTTGTCGTACCGCAGCTTCGCGATTTGCAACTTCAGATGCTCGATCTCAAGTTCGTGCGCAGTGACCTTCTGCTGATGGGCGGTCAGCTGTGCATCCTTTTCTGCAAGCAACTGATCCTTGTGCGCCAACAACGCCAGCACGGCTTCATGATCGAAGAGATCGATGCTGGCAGCAACGCTGGGAGGCATGGCTGAAGTATGCCATGAGTGAGCCTAAATGCAGCATGAAATTATGCCACCGGATCAGGTTTCCAGGTGCGTTCCACACGCCGCCAATCAATGCCTTCGAGCAGCATCGATAACTGCGCGCGTGTGATGGATAAAGCGCCGTTCTCGGCAACGCTCCAGATGAATCTTCCGCGCTCCAAGCGCTTCATGAATAGACAGGAGCCGTCACTGTCAGCCCAAAGAAGTTTTACGATGTCGCCACGCCGCCCGCGGAAGATGAAGACATGACCGGAGTGCGGCTGCTTGTAAAGAACGTTCTCTACCTGCGCATTTAGGCCGTCAATCCCACGCCGCATATCCGTAGTTCCGGCAACCAGCCATACTCTTGTGTTACGCGGAAGCTCGATCACCGCGCCAGCCTCTCGATGACAGCAACGGCCAGTGCTGGGTTAACGCCGGCCTCAATCGTCACCAACGCTCGGCCCGGAAACTCAATGTGAATCGCGCTTCCTGAATGCGGCAACGGCCTCTCTGGAAATGCTGTGCTGTCTGAGCCCGTCACCAACACAGAGAGCAGCTTCGGCGCCCCATCTCCAGTCATCGACAAGCTGTCTGCACGATACTGGCGTCTCCACTGAAAGATCTGGTTCGCGTTGATCCGATGACGTCGTGCCACTGATGCAACGCTCACGCCTGGTACAAGCGTCTCCTCTACAATCTGACGCTTCTGCTCCGCGGTGCGCCAGCGACGGCCGCCACGAAGATCGCCCTCCAACTCCGTATCCAATACGATGCCTTGTTCCATACTCGCATCGTCTACCATGAAGCACACTACGTCCACACGGCCTTGGCCAAACGCTTACGCTTAAACTCCCTACTCATCCATCCGGAAACTCCTTCTCGTGTGCTTGCAGGCTCACGTCTGGAGTTTCTTGGATTGACTCCCGGAAATGTTAAACAACTACTGCCCCCGGCAGAGCCGGGGGAACTCCCGCTTGCGTCAGTAGGCACGCCAATCATTGCATTCCGCTTCATCGTCGAAGTCACGCGCGTGACTCTCGTAGCTTCGTGCGATCTCACGGAGCATCGCAGAAGTGCAGGGATAGTCGAGCTTGACGGCTTCTGCTAACTCGTTGTAACGCTTCGCCTGACCGCGTTCTTGGTCTCCACCGTCCAGCATCCGGCGAGGAGCTGGCTGTAGCGGTCGATGACAACCTGGGGCTGTAATCTATCCCGATTCCTACGGAATCGGGATGAACTGCCGTTCAACTTTTAACGATGGATGGGACAGCCTCAGCTCGACCGCCTGCATGAATACAGATTTTTCGCCTAGCTGTTCATGATCTCTATTGCTGCTTGCCAAGAGCCTGCGCGACGCTTGTCACGCGGATACTTTTCTGCAATTCCTCAAGCGGAGCACGGCTGGCTATCCGCACATTGACACTTTCTCCTGGCAGCAGATCGATGAAGTTGTCTTCCAGCTTTACGTCCAGCCCCGAAAAAGACATGGCAACCGCGCGTGCTGCAACATCGCTAACCAGCCGCGCACGATAGTAGCCTTCGCCATCCTTCGTGATCGTGGCCTGCAATTTCGGTTGCGGCAGTGCACTGTCTTTCACTCGGGCAAAATACAGCTGATTCCGTGACAACAGCTTCCCATCCTTCCACCATTCCAGAAGAACCAGATCGCGCTTGCCATCTAAATCTGCAATCGCGGCCACGTCGATCGGCTCCAGTGCGGTTGAGGCCAACGGCACTGCCTGTACGTTTATTTCTTTGCTATAGAGAATTTGGCCTGCGAAGTCCATCACGCGTACGCGCAGTTGTCCACCGGTTTCCTGCTGCAAATCGCTCACCAGATGAATCTCTACCTTGCCGTTGCGATAGTCCGCGGCTATCAGCAATGGCGCATAGAAGCGACGTGCATAATACTGCAACGCCTTGGGACGGCCAGAATAATCGATACTGGCCCACGAGACTACGGGCCAGCAATCGTTCAGTTGCCAGTAAAGTGATCCCATCGTTTCGGGCATCGAGGCGCGCAGGTGCTCTGCCGCTAGGCGAATCGCCTCGGCCTGCATAAACTGGCTTAGATAATTGAATGAAGCAAAATCCTTTGGCGCTCCCAGTTCCTGCTGCATGTACTCACTGATGCGCTCGTAGCCGTGGATGAACCGTTCGTGGTTGGCCAGCGCCGGAGCATCCAACCGCTCCTCGCTGCCTGCAAACGCACGCACCGTTGCTGGATCAGGCATCCCCTGAAAACCATACTCAGAAAGAAAACGGGTCTTCACATCGGCGTATTTTGCAATCGGCGCCTTACCGCTCCATATATTCCAGAAGTGCATGTCGCCATTCCCGCTGCTGTTGGCCGGCTCTTCGAAATCCGCACTCGGAGAACTCGACCAGTAGGGAACACCGCCGCCTTCTGACTTCACAACCGCGGGGAGAATGGCCCGGAAGATTGTGGTGTAATCTTTCCACGCCTGATTGCGCTGTTCCGGTGTAACTGTCTTTCGAAACTCCTGCCGGTCGTCCCATGTGTCCCAGGCTGTTTCCACCTCGTTGTTGCCACACCACAGAACAACGCTAGCATGATCGCGCAGACGACGCACCTGTTCACTCGCCTCGGCACGTACGTTCTCCTGAAATTCCTTGTCGCCGGGAACCATTCCGCCGCCGAATGCAAAATCCTGCCACACCATCAGCCCAAGTTCGTCGGCAATGCTATAGAAGCTGTCGGTTTGATAGTAGCCCCCGCCCCAAAGACGGATCATATTCATGTTTGCGTCGCGCGCCGCTGTCAGCAGTGCGCGTTCGCGCTGTTCGGTTACTCGCGCGGGAAAGCTGTCCATCGGAATGACGTTGGCGCCTTTGGCGAAGACGGGAACTTCATTGATCACAAAAGCAAAACTTTTGCCCCACGAGTCCGGCTTGCGCTGCAACTCGACCGAGCGCAGCCCGAGCATCTTTTCAATGCGATCAAGGGGCTTGCCTGCTTGTTGCACTTCCACCACCACGCGGTAGCGGCTCTGAGGCCCATATCCAGAGGGGAACCAGCGCTGTGGATGACGGATGATTATCGGCGTACGCAGATGATTATTACCTGCGGCAAGCTGCGTTTGCATGGCACGACGCGCCGCCAAATGGCCTTGATCATCGTAGAAAGAAACGGAGACCTCCGCTTGTGCGGCACGCGTGGCCTTAACATCGAAATCCGCATTAAGGTCCGCTTGCTCCGCAGTTACGGAGCTCTGTTCGACGTGCATTTGCTGAATGCGCGCACCGCTCCATGCCTCCAGAGAAACAGGACGCCAGATGCCCATGGTCACCAGCTTCGGGCCCCAGTCCCAGCCATAGGCATAACCCGCGGTACGGATATAGTGACCGATGGGGTAGACGCCCTTTGCCGGATCGTAAGGTTCATAACCGGTCCCGGGCAAAATATACGGGAGACGCGCGATGACTGGCGTCATCACCTTGTACGGCGAATGGAAGATGACGCAGAGTTCATTCGCGCCAGCGTGCAGCAGCGGGCGCACATCCACGCGCCACGTGCGAAACATATTGTTGGCGCTGAACAGAGGCTTGCCGTTCACCGAGACATCGGCAAAGGTGTCGAGTCCTTCAAAGATCAGTTCCAGATGTTCGGCCGCTTCGAGCTTCGGGTCGAGTTGGAGCGTCTTGCGATACTCCCAGTCCTGTTCTCCTACCCACTGCACCTGCTTTTCATTGTCGGCAAAAAATGGGTCAGGGATAAGATGCGCGGCGAGCAGATCGGTTTGCACTTCGCCGGGCACTGTGGCGGCGTGCCATGCTGCAGCCTCAGCGTGCGCGTTGGCCTCGATGGTGCGAAACTTCCAGCCATCGGTAAGAGAGATACGTTCGGGCATTCGTTGCCCGTGCAGACAAATGGGTAAGGCAAGCATCAGTAAAACAGCGGGCGCAACAAAATGACTGCGCAGTTTCATCCTCGCTCCTCGGTTCCTTTGCGGACTTAGCCGAATCCGCCGTCTCTTGCTTTGTGGGTATCAGGTTGCGGGTCTGAAACTCACGAATGGCGGCCTGGCCCGTATTGCCCAGGATGCGAAGCCTGCCCTTGGCTTGCTGTCTGCGATGCAAACATCTCCATCTTCCCGCGTTCACTGGCTCGAGTTTGCATCAGCACATTCCACCTTGCTTCTTGCTCCATTCATCGCTTGCACACCGTTGCAGCCTTATTCAGAATTCCTGAATCGTTCAACGGATTGCGCCGGTGAAAGACAGAAAATCTCTAGACGATCCGGTAAGCGCAATCGCGGGTGGCCGAACTCCGAAGAAAGCGTGGTACGGAAGTTCATCGGGCAAGCCGATAGAAGTTGCCGCACCGGGCGCGCACAAAGAGCCGGAGAGAGCGGCTCAACAAGTGAGCCTCTCTCTCCAGCAAACCAATCACCTAGAACTTGTAGTTCAGAGTGAGTTGCAGGGTGCGGGGGATACCACGTGTGCTATTGATCTGTCCAAAGCTGCTGTTTGCAACTCCGGTGTCAGGATTGCCGTAGCTGGCAAAGTTGAAGGAGTTGTAAGCATCGGCGCGGAACTCAATGCGATGCTCCTCGTAGATGCGGAAGGCCTTGAAGATCGACAGGTCGATATTCTTGAATCCAGGGCCGCGTTCCGAACCATTGTGCGCCGTGCCGAAGCCTGTGTAGGATTCCGTTGAATACGCGCAGCTATTGGGATCGCCGCTGGAGAAGCCTCCACCGATCTTCGAAATGCATGTGGTTGCAGAGGGATCTGTGCCGAACCAGTGCTGCGTGGAACGGTTCACGACGTGCAGCTTGCGCATGTAGTTGGGACGGTCCTGGCCAACGTCATGCAACAGGCCGCCATAGTTATTCGGCGACGTCAGCGTGACCGGGTTGCCGGTGAACACCGAAGCCAGTCCGCTGATCTTCCAGCCACCCAGCAGCAGATCCGCTGCCTGATTGATGTTGGCTGCAAACTGATGTCCGCGGCCAAAGGGTAGTTCATAGACCATCGACGCCGCGAGATTGTGCGTCGCATCCAGAGGCGAAGGACCATACTCGGCGTTTAGGTCGAATGCATTCTGCTGATACCAGATTGCGCTGGTGCCCCAGAATCCATTAAAGCCCAGGTTGCCATTGGTCATGGCTTTGCTGTAGGTGTAGTTGGCCGTAAAGTCCAGCCCCTTGGAGCCGTGCTTGCGGTAAACAGCCTGCAGCGCGTTGTAGTTCATGCTGGCCGTGGTTGCGGTTTCCTTCACCGCGGTGGTTTGTCCGAGCGAGCTGGCGAAGGGCGCAGCAGCGCATGTGGACGCGCCCGCGCAGCTTGCCGGCCACTGATTGGCCCAGATGGGAATGGTCAGGTGGCGCGTGATTTCACCCACATAACCAACCTGCATCGACGAGTTGTTGTCGATCTGATATTCAAAGGTCAGGCTGTACTCCTGCGACACGGAGGGGCGAATGTTCGGATCCCAGGCGCGATACGTGTTGCCCGGGAAGCTGCCTGTGGTGCCGGAAGGTACAGTTGTCGTCACCGGTAGAGGCGTGCCCACACCGATGCCGCTGGGCCGCGTGCCCTGCAGCGTGTAAGCCTGAATCCACGGAGGATTCTGCGTGAGGCGCAGATTGACGCCCATGCCCTCAAAGTAGCTGGTGATGCCGTATCCACCGCGCATTACCCACTTCGGCCTGAAGGAATAAGCAAAGCCGAGGCGCGGCTGGATGTTGTCATAGGTTGGGTTATACAGCGCACGGCTGTTGCCATTCTTGCCCGCATACTGCAAGGCACCCGTCTGCAGGTTTACGTTGGTTTGCTTGTCGTTCACTTCATAGAGGGGCTGCGTGTAATCGTAGCGAACCCCAAGGTTCAACGTTAGATTTGGCTTGATCTTGTAATCGTCCTGGATAAAGAATCCATCGCGCCAGGAGCGCTGGCCAACCAGGCCAGGAGCGGCAAATTGCGCCGTGTTCTGGTCCGTTTGCAACGTATCAACGTAACCAAGCACAAAGTCGGCAATCGCTGAGTAACCACCCGCGCCATATCCTGAATAGGCGCCCGAATAGCTCATTGAGCCGAGAATGCCGGAGTTGCCGCCATAGTAGAAGTTGGTCTGATAGCGCACCAGTTCAGCGCCCATCTTGATCAGATGATGACCGCGCTGCCAGCTCAGGTTATCGCCATAGGAGAAGGTGTTGAGTTCGAAGATCTGGTTCTGGCCGCTCACACCAAGATTCGTCATTCCGAATTCCTGATCGGTAAAGCCAACGACGTTGCCCTGCGGCAGAGCCAAGCCGACATTCTGGTTGCCTTTGGTGCCGAACAAACCGCTCGGATCGGTCGGCGCGCCGGACAAGAATCCTGCGCGGCCAAATCCTGCGCGAGCTTCGTTAATCAGGTTGGGCGAGAAGGTGTGGACCTCATTCAGCACAACCGAGGTATAGGGCACCGGGCCGGGGCTGAAGGGGAAGGTTGCGGGAACCGCTGTTGCGGTCGTTGCCCGCACAGCATTCATCATCGAGAGGCGGCCATTCAGCCTGTCGCTGAGGCTAGGGTTCCAGTCGATCTTCAGGTCACCCTGATTCGCGCGCTTGTAGCTGCTTTCCGGTCCTACATAGTTGTTGGAAGCAATGCCATCGGTCGGCGTGGCATTGGGCAGAGGATAAGCCTTCGGATTCGCAAACAGAAACTTTGCAACCGGGCTGAACAGTGCGGTGGAAATCTGATTCCCGGTAAATGCAACGTGCTTGTTGTTGTAGAGCTGATAGGGCAAGGCGCTGAAGTCGCCATTGCGCATGGCCTGAGGAATGACGCTGCTGCTGGTCGTGCCTCCGCCGGCATGCCAGCGATAGCCCTGGTAATCGGCAAAGTAAAACAGCTTGTTCTTCAGAATCGGTCCACCCACCGAACCGCCAAAGTACGTTTGCGTGTAGGGCGTTAGTTTCGCGGGTGTGCCGCTCACGTGCTTGTTCGACCACGTGTTGGCGTTCATGTTGTAGTTTTCGAGCGAGATCACCGCATTTCCATGCATATGATTGGTGCCGCTCTTGGTGACGGCAACCACTTGGCCGCCATTCACATTGCTGAATTCCGCATTCGCATTCGAGGTGATGACGCGAACTTCCTGCAACGCATCTGGATTGGGAACGTATTCCGCGCCAGAATTGCTGTTGAAGCCGCCGCCATCCATCTGTTCATAGATATCCATTCCGTCCAGGAAGAAGCTGTTGGCCTGAGGACGGTTTCCGTTCACGCCAGGCTCCTCGTTCATGCTGCCGCCCGTGTGAATCGAGCCCGGAATGGCCACGGTCGCCACAGTAAAGTCACGCCCGTTCATCGGCATGCTTTCCAGCATCTCGTTATCGATCGTGACGCCGAGGGTGGGGTTTTCGGTACTGAGAATCGGTTCCGCATCCAGAGCCACCGTCACTTGGCTGGTGGCTCCGGCAAGGTGCATGGGGATGTTGATGCTGGCTTCCTGTGCGATCTCCAACTGAAACGCCGAGGTATGTTCGTCTGAAAATCCTTTGGCCGCAACCGTGACGGTATAGCGCCCAATCGGCAGATAGCGAATCGCATACAGGCCATCTCCGTTGGTCTTGGTCGGGTACTTCACGCCAGTCGCCTCGTTGGTTGCCGTAACCGTTGCGTTCGGTATCACGGCCCCAGTCGGATCGGTAATAAAGCCACGGACCGACCCTGTAATTGTCTGTGCGTGGCCAGTGACCGATACGAAAGTCAAAGCTGAAAGAAGCAGCAATAGACTCCAGCAAACTCGCAGGCGGGTTAAAACTGCCATTGTGTTGCCTCCTAAATGTAATTTCGCTATGGGACCTTGTGCACCTAGGCTCTTAGCATGCCGGCAACTATATACCGCCCGGTAAAAGCCGGAAGTCTCATACGGTGCTTAACAGATTAAGTATTTTGTTTTGTAATCGATAACGAAAAAGTGCGTTACAGATTCCAGGCAAGGTTTTCTGTTTTTGCCTGCTGTGCGCTCGAACTTTCTTGCCGTATAATACGTGGCGTATCGAAGCTCAATTCTGGACGCAGCGTAGTTAGGAAACGGATTCGGGATGAAGCAGCTCTCGCCATTGGAATGCAGAATGGTGCGTTCGGAACTGCAGGCTATTGTCGATAGCCAGTACTTCCGAAGCAGCAAGCGATACCCTGCCTTCCTCTCTTATATTGTCGAAAAGACACTCAAGGGCGAAGCTTCGGAGCTCAAGGAGCGCACCATCGGGGTCGACGTCTTTGGCCGTCCGCACGACTACGATACCAACTCCGATCCCATCGTCCGCAACGCTGCCAGCGAGGTGCGCCGCCGCCTCTCCCTCTATGAGGCCAAGGCCCCTGCTTCCCGCCACGTCCACATCCTTCTGCCTCCCGGATGCTACCTGCCCCAGTTGCAATTTGTGGCAGAAGACGCCCAAACGCCGAGAGCGCAGGACCACGAACACCCACAACACAATGAGGCCGAGTGGGTTGAAGAGCATCCCGAGAAAGCCGCCGCGCTTCATCCAGCAAGCCGCCTGCTGCATGCCGTCCGGCATTTTGGATGGATCGCCGCTACGCTTCTTGTCCTTTTAAGCTGCGGCCTGGGATGGGTTCTGTGGGGTCTGCAAGACAGCTCTGCCGATAAGCTTTGGACCGGATTCCTGAACCAACCCGACACCGTTCTGATTGTCGTTCCGCATGCACCTGCATTTTTAAAAAGCACTCCCGACAAGAGCATCCTTGCGGATTGGCTCAAGGGCACCCAGAATATCGCCGTCGAAGACAGTCGCGCCATGATGGACGTTCAAACGCCCCTGATGAACCATCGCGTTTCTTTCAGGGTTGCAGTCGATACCGATGTCACGCTCGAGGATCTGCGCAATCGCCCCGTGGTGCTGATCGGCGGCCCCTCGAATGCCTGGACGGCAAGGTTGTTGCCCCTGCTGCGCTTTCATTTCAACACCGATTTCAACGAAGGCGGGGTCGGACTCCGGGTCGTTGATGCGCAAAATCCCGCCGCCCGCCAGTGGGGCTATTTTGTGAACAACGATGGCCCACATCCAACGGTCGTCGAAGATTGTGCCATCATCGCCCGCTATCACGATCCGGCCACTGGCGGCATCGTCATGGTGATTGCCGGTGCAGGCCGCAATGGAACAGAGGCAGCGGGCGCCTTCGTCGACTCAAAAACGCTTCTTGACGACCTGAATCGGCAATTGCCCTCGGGCTGGAAGAACCGCAATCTCGAGATCGTCCTCAAAGCTTCCGTCATCGACGGAAAAACCGGGTCGCCCTCGATTGTTGCAACTCACGTCTGGTAAATCCAGGCTTGGTCCATCCTGGCTATTGGTTATTTTTGTCCAACCCCTCGAAACTGCTTATTGATCCAGCCCCGAGGCAGTGCTACGCGGCGGCATAACATACATCGTCCTGATCGAAGTATGATTCGACGCGTGCAGGCTGTTTCTGGGTGCTGCGCAGAGCGCCAATGGCGGTGCGCGTCAACGCCATCTTGGTTCTGGCTGGAGCAGCTTTGGTTACGCGCTGTTTCAAATCGCTGTTGGGGATGTAAGCCCAAACCGCCGAAAATTCCGTCACCCC
>Ga0207834_1000585_pt1 | contig 12894 bp, 12 predicted proteins | sample LuqExpMetagenom5_FD_187763 | JGI IMG/M metagenome (GOLD analysis project Ga0207834, IMG submission 187763) | Tropical forest soil microbial communities from Luquillo Experimental Forest, Puerto Rico - Sample 5 (SPAdes) | ecosystem: Environmental > Terrestrial > Soil > Tropical forest ...
ATCGGCGGCGAAGACGCCAAGGCAGTCGCAAAGAAAAAAGCTACCGACCTGATGAGGGACGACAAGATCCAGTATGCAAAAGCAAAGGCTGCGAATGTCTCATTGACTGCAGATGAGATCAAGCAGATAGATGATTCGATAAATACAAATATAATCACTTCGCTGGGCAATGGAAACAAAATACAGGCAAATAAAGCTTTCCAAAAGAAATACGGATTTTCCATCGATGTTTTCAGACAGGCGCAGATAGAAAACTACACCGTACAGAAATTCATATCGCAGGAAGCGTCCAAGATCTCAGACGCCGATGCAAGCGTAGATAAATATTATAAGAGTAATCCGGAATGGTACAAAGAAGATACGCAATACAGGACGGGCGGCGAGGAAGCGATATGGTCAAGACACATATTATTCACGTTCCCCCAGAATGCAACACAGGCAGACAAGGACGCCGCTAAGAAAAAGGCTGAGGAGGCGATTGCAAGGCTGAAGGCAGGAGAAGATTTCGCAACGCTTGCCAAAGAGCTTTCAGAAGACGGGTCCAAGGACAGAGGCGGAGATTATTTATTCGGGAAAAGTGCGGCTATCTTCCCTGAGTACAGTGCAGCGACAAATGCGCTCAATCCGGGCCAGTATACTGAGACACCAGTCATGTCGAGCGCAGGTTATCACGTCATCAAGGTGGAAGAGAAGTATGCAAAGGATCAGCCTGTCAGCCTTAGATGCGCAAAGGAGTATTATGAATACGGCACAGCGTTCATCAAATATAAGCTTTACATGCAGAAGCTCGACGGATGGGTAAAATCTGCCGATTTCAAACTCAATCAGTCGGTTTATAACTCTATCAATATAAATCCGAGCACTACTGAGGCTCCGATACAATAAGTCTTAAATACGTCGATTTTCAAATTTACCGGGGACTGCTTTTACAAGCAGTCCTTTCTTATTTTATGGATGCTTTGTTTAACAATTTCACAAATCGCCTCTTATGTATAAAACTCCAATAAACTATAGATACTAAAAAAGCAATAAGAAACAATCAGTTAAGGAGGTAACGACTTTGAAGGCAACCGGTATCGTACGGAGAATCGATGATCTTGGCAGGGTAGTCATACCCAAGGAAATCAGAAGAACTTTGAGGATAAGAGAAGGCGACCCTTTGGAAATATTCACAGATAAAGAAGGCGAAGTAATACTGAAAAAATATTCTCCGATAGGTGAGCTGGGTGATTTTGCGTCCCAATATGCAGATTCCATACACAAAACAAGCGGACATATCACATGTATAGCCGACAGGGACACCATTATAGCTGTGTCGGGAGCATCCAAGAAGGAGTTTCTTGAAAAATCACTTAGTCCTGATGTGGAGAAAGTAATAGAGGAAAAGACGACTTTAGTGGTCAAATCATCGGATGACAAGAGTATAACCATTCTTGCCGATGAAGGAAATGACAAGAAATATACATCCCAGGTGGTATCGCCTATAATCGCGGAGGGTGATCCCATAGGCGCTGTTATTCTGCTATCCACAGACCCCAACAGTAAAATGGGCGAAGTTGAGGCAAAACTGGCACAGTCTGCAGCAGGTTTCCTCGGCAAGCAAATGGAGCAGTAAGTTTGATTGGAGTATTGATGGTAAGGCAGTATGGATAAGGAAGTAAAATCCCATGTGACGGGATGAAAACAGCAGAAGCGACATGTCTGCTGTTTTTTGTGTGTAAAGCAACCTCGTTCCAGTTGCTTTATTTCAGTTTCTTTTCACCAGTATTACACCTAAATTAAGATATTCCATTACGAATATTATATGCGAGGCAGGTATGGTATACTTTTCTTATCTGTAACTATTTCTTTACAGGGTCAGACAGCATGAGGGTAGGGCCCAGGGAAGCTCGACCTGCTGATACAGACCGCTTTACGGGACGGCAGGCAAGGACGGGACAGGGGGATACATGCAGTTCACTGCCATACAGGACAGGATCGAGAACATACGCGCCAATACGGATGATATAAACGGGTTTGTTGAGGAATACAAACCCTTTATTGCAGCATGCGCTGAAAAGGTGGCAGGCAGATATCTTACATACGGCTCGGACGACGAACTGAGTATTGCAATGATCGCATTCACCGAAGCGATAAGGACCTTTGACCAATCTAAAGGAAACTTTTTTTCATTTTCGAGGAATGTCATCAAAAGAAGGCTGATCGATTACTATCGCAGGGAAAAGCGTCATAGTAACGTCATATCGCTCAATTTATATCTCGAAGATCAGGATGAGGAATTTGACCTGAGCTTTGGAGAGTCTCTCAGGATTTATTCCGACAATAGGCTCGCAGAGCAAAGAAAACTTGAATTGGATGAGCTGGGTAAAGATCTGGAGAACTGGAAGATAAGCTATTCAGACCTGGTGAAGGCCTCCCCGAGGCATAAAAAATCACGCCGGGAGTGCGGTGAACTGGTCGGACTTATATTGTCGAGGTCGGATCTGATCCAACCGATATTGATCAAAAAGTACCTGCCAGTTTCAGAACTTGAGAAAGCTTCAGGGCTACCCCGAAAATTTATCGAGCGGTTCCGAAGATATATCATAGCATTAGTTATTATAGCGACAGGCGATTATGAATGTATAAGGGATTACATAAAACTTTAGGAAGGGGGGCTGGAAAAATGAAAGGGATCGTAGCGCAAATCGAAGGGAAACATGCAGTTGTCCTTACGCAGGACGGCGCTTTCCATAAAGTCAGGGCTAAACCTTATATGGAAACAGGCATAGAGATAGATATGGACCAGCCCGCCGGAAAAGTACAGAGCACAAGGTTAATAATGAAAGTCACTTCGATAGCGGCAGCGGCGCTACTGACGCTTGGAGTGGGCTATGGCGCTTACAGCTACGCAATGCCCTACAGTTATGTGCACCTTGACATCAATCCAAGCATTGAACTGACTGCAAATGTTTACGACAGGATAATCAAAGCCGAAGCTCTCAACGAAGACGGCCAGAAGCTGCTTGAGGGTAAAAATCTAAAGAATTCCAGTATCGAAACGGGCGTTTCGGACCTGCTTGGCATAGCGGTCAAAAAGGGATATCTCGGGGAAAAGGCTCCTCAGAGTATTGACACAATACCCGGCGCGGCAGATAGTACAAACACTGCCGGAGAAGGCACAGGCACAACCGGAGGGAAGAGGCAGTCGCCGGAGATCGATAACGCAGTGGTTCTTACCGTTTCCAGCAATAGTTCGAAAAAATCGGGAAATCTTAAAAAGAAAATAATGGACTCGGCCTCAAAGGAATTGGATAACGATAAAGTAGATTCCGAGATACTTGTAGGCGAAACCAGCATAGAACAGAGGAATGAGGCGAGAGTACTCGGTGTAACGCCCGGGAAACTGGCTCTTATAGAAGATGCAATGGAGGATGAACCGCAGCTTCAGCTTGATGACCTTAAAAATAATTCAGTCGAGGAACTGCTGAAAAAAATACAGGATAAAGAAAAGAGCAGGCAGGAGAATGGCAATAACGGAGCCAAGGCTGGAGTGAAGGAGCAAAGCTCCAAGGAACAAGCTTCGGACAAAAAACCAAATAGTCCGGTTCAGCCGGAAAACACGGCTATCCTTAAAAACCAGGGAAATGGCAGAGTATCGGGCAACAGCACTTCCCAAAAGGATCAGGATCAGCTCAAGGAAAACGAACAGACCCAGCAGTCGGGGCAAGGCACGCAGGACAAGGGAACGAAAACCGGGAGCGCCGGCTCGTCTGACGATAATAAAAACCGCTCTGCTAATCAGACCAATAACCAATCGAAGAGCCAGACACAGAACAAGAACCAGAATCAGAACGGGACCAATAAATCGTATGATGACAAGGACAACGGGCAGAAACAAACCGGGACAGGAGTACAGGGCAAAGGCCAGAACGCGAATCAGAACGAAGGAACGGTCAATAACCGGAAGGAAGATAACAGTAAAAAAACGGTTACAAATAATGGGGAACAGGCCGAATCCGGGGCTGGCGGCGGCAATAGCAAAAAAATCGATGACGCCGACCGTAAGACGGCGGGAAAAGATGCTAATGAATTAAAGATAGAAAGGAAACAACTGAGGAATGATCTGCTCGACCAGATGGAAAAGCAGCTTAAGGAACGTAATAATATACCCGGCGCTAAAAATACAAACTCAAACGGAAATAATAAAAACGGCGGAAAATCTGATGTAAAAAGGCACAAATAAAAAAAGATAGAAAAAGTTTTCCTGTAAAAGAAAAAATACCCCAGAAAGCCTCCCTGTGGCTGCGAATTATTTGATATAAAACAAAAGGGAGGTTTTTTTATGAAAAGAATTATAAGCATCATAATAGCAGTCGTATTTATGATGACAGCAGGAGCGGGATCAGTATTTGCAGACAGTAAACATGTCAAGAACAGCAAGAACAGCAAGGTTTCCGTCAGTGATTTCAGCAAGACCTCATACAGTAAAACGAACAAGAACACTGCAGCAAATTATCAAAAGCTGCTGAACGAACTTAAGAACAAATATAAAAAGGATTATAAGGACAACAAAAAGCAGGACGAGCTCCTGAAGGACATAGCGGAACTGAAGCACAAGTACGGAGATAAGACGATAACCGTATTTGTGAACGGACAGGAAGTAGTTACGGATCAAACACCGGTATTAAAGGATGGTAAGGTACTGCTGCCGGTAAAGGCAATTACGAAAGGACTGAAGGCTGCATTTACATATGACCCGAAAACAGGGACGATCGTAATCAAAAAAGGTGATATAACGGTTACTCTCAAGATTGGAAGCAATATTGCCATCGTCAATAATACGAAGCTGAACCTTGAGAGCAAGGTAGAACTGGATAAAAAGCAGGGCGCCATGATACCGCTTGGACTCCTTTCAAAGCTTTTGAACGGGAAATGCAAATTTGACAAGGATTCGGGTACGGTAAGCATGGAGGACGGTACGGTAAACGTCAACGACAATACCACAGGTACCGGTACTGAACAATTCAACTACACCGGAACATGGGATTACGGGACACAGAGCGGTGCTTACGGTAATGATAATCATTGGTCAAATGTCACCGGTTCCAGTTTTCAGATCAAATTCACCGGAACCAAGATCAAATTGTACGGAGCCAAGGATCCGGCCCATGGCATTGCATATATTTCCGTAGATAATACAACGGCCAGCGCAATCGATTATTACAGCAGTGTGCGCAAGGACAACACACTTATATATGAAAGCCCTGTACTGGCCACAGACAAGGAGCATACGCTTACTGTCCTGGTTTCAGGTCTTAAGAATACGAGTTCGTCAGGCATTACCATTACTGCGGACAGAGCGGAAATCACCCGTGTCGGGAATGCGGACCTCGCTCTGAACAAGCCGGTGACGGCATCAAGCACGTATTTCAGCGATACGACAACTTACGCCGCGATAAATGCAGTCGATGGCAAGGCGGATACCCGCTGGTCCAGCGAATTCAGCGATAGCCAGTGGCTGACCGTGGACCTTGGAGGCCAGTATGATGTGGCAAGAGTAAACCTGAATTGGGAATCTGCATATGCAAAAGGCTATGCCATACAGCTTTCGACAGACGGTACCAACTGGACAACTGCAGCAGTAGTATCAAATGGCGACGGTGGTAAGGACGAAGTCCTGTTCACCAGTACAAAAGCCAGGTATGTGAGGATACTCGGCATTCAGAGAGCAACCGAATATGGATATTCCCTATATGAGATGGAGGTCTATTCCAAATAAATCGGTTTTTCAGAGTCCTTCTTGTATATATGTTTTATGGGGGCAGACCGTATGGTTTGTCCCTTTTTTTTGGGTTGGGGGACGGTTCTGCAACTTAAAAAACCTGTCGACCATATTCTACAAATAACAGCCCCAAATATTATGATTTAGGCCTTGCGAGTATACAGCGATCTTTGAGTTAACCTAATGCTAATATAGATTCATAAGCAAAATGGCAATAAATGTCATTCAATTTTTATATCAATGTGCCTCCAAATGACAAATTTCATCTGCCAGCCCGGCTATAATCGTTTTTGTTGGGGGGTTACAAAAGATGAAAACGATTACGATGCCAATGAACAGGACCGGTAATTTTGCCGGGCTCCTTAGAAAAGCCTTTATGGAACGGAATAATTATCTGGTACTGATAACGGCTTTTTTTCTGGGGAGCAGTAATATAGCAGGCGGGCTGCTGCCATTCGGAGCTGCTTTTTTTGCTGCATCATGCGGGACTGCAGGGGTGAAAATGCTGACAGCCGCTGCAGTCATTATCGGCGCCGCCTCTCAGGGCTCGCTGGAACTTGTCTATGTAAATGCTGCCTGTATGCTATTGTTCAGCGTACTCAGCATACCGCTCAAAGAGCGCAGATCAAGACTGGATGTAAAGCCCGCCCTTCTGCTGTTTGTTTCGATGCTTGTTCCGCAGATGATGCTTGCGGGGCTACAGGGCTTTCTTCTTTATGATATACTTAAATCTTTTTTCAGTTCATTCATCTCATTCGTGCTGTTTTTCATATTTAATTTTGCGATGCCCACAATTACAGGGGCTGAGAAAAAGGCCATGTTCGGCGGTGAAGAGGCGGTCAGCCTGGCGGTCACTGCGACCTTGGCACTGACAGGGATCGGGACCCTGCAGATAGCCGGGTTCTCACTGAGGAATATATTCTGTGTCCTGATTTTGCTGTTATTCAGTTATAAATGCGGTGCGGGGGTTGGAGCCGCCGCAGGCGCTGCGATAGGTCTTATAATAGGAGTTTCTCAGGATTTTACGCCATCCGTAGCCGGTACATATGCCTTGTGCGGCATGCTCGCCGGAATACTCGGCAATCTGGGGAAGCTTGGAACTTCGCTGGGATTTTTGTTGGGCAATATATTGCTCGCCGTCTATTTTAATGGCTCTGTGGAATCCATGCTGTATCTGAGGGATATCATAGCCGCAGGGGTACTGCTTTTCTTTGTGCCTGAGAAACTGATCGGCAGGGTAACAAGGCTGTTTGCAAGGTCAACAGCATTTGACGGGGACCGCACGGGCTACACCGGAAGGATCAAGGATATTACTGTGGAAAGGCTCGAAAAATTTTCAAAGGCTTTTAAAGATCTGTCAAAGACGTTTGACGAGATAGCGGAGACCAAAATGCCTGCCGAAACGCAGGAGATCAACGTGCTGTTCGACAGGGTGGCAGACAGGATATGCAGCGGCTGCAGCCTTTGCATGCACTGCTGGGAACGCAATTTTTACGATACATACCAGGTGATGTTCAAGATAGTCGAAAGTCTTGAAATGAAAGGCAGGATCGAAGAGAGTGATGTTCCGGACTATTTCCTGAATAAATGCCCGAGGATCCATGAGTTCGTAAATGCCGTCAACAATATGTACGAATTGTTCAGGGTAGGGGTCGTCTGGAAGGGCAAGCTGAACGAAAGCCGTACAGTAATAAGCCGTCAGTTCGAAGGCATGTCGCGGGTCATAAGCTCGCTGGCAGGCGAGATCAACTCGGAAGTGAATTTCTTGAGCCCGCTTGAAGATGCTGTTATGGAGGAGCTCAAGCAGCAGAATATCAAGGTCAGGGAAGTCATTGCCTATAAAAATACCTGGGACAAGTACGAGATAAACGTTCTGCATAATGCCTGCGGAGGCGCCAGGAGCTGTGCCGTTATTGAAAAAGCAGTATCTGAAGCGTGCGGCAGGAAAATGGTCCGTACGGACGAGGGCTGCGCAAAGGGAAGGGACGGCGTATGTACTCTCAAATATGTGGAGGCGGAGAACCTGAAGCTCACCACCGGCATCGCAAGGCTTCCCAAATTCGGCAGCAATGTTTCGGGCGACAGCTTTACCTTCATGAATGGCGGGTATGGGAAATATACGCTTGCATTGAGCGACGGCATGGGCACGGGGCAGGGAGCGGCGACCCAGAGCAAGGCTACTGTGAACATGCTCGAAAGCTTCCTTGAATCGGGGTTCGACAAGGACATGGCCGTAAATCTCATCAATTCCGTGCTCGTACTTAAGTCCGAAGAGGATAGCACATGCACTATCGATATGACCGTGATCGACCTTTTCAGCGGGAAAGTGGAATTCATCAAGATAGGCGCTGCACCGACCTACATAAGGAAGGAGTCCAGGGTGGAAATAATACGTTCCGCCTCCCTGCCTGCCGGGATATTGCCGGGTCTGGATGCCGAGATTGCACACAGGAACGTGGAAGGCGGAGATATGATCATCATGGTGACTGACGGTATCATCGACAGTATGGCTGGGGACGATCCGGGAGACAGACAGCTCATGAAATTCATACAGCAGTTCAAAAGCCTTAACCCCCAGGAGGTAGCCGATTCGATCCTGAACGAAGCCAGCAGGTGCTGTGACGGAAAGCCCTGCGATGACCTTACCGTACTTGTAGCCAAGGTATGGAAAAAACCCAGGTGAATCATTGGATAAATTTAGCTGCCGGCAGGAAATTTTGAATAAAACCGGATGTATTTCACAAACTATATATTGCACAGTTATATGTTTCCGGCCCGGAAAGCCGGTTGCTGTGCCAATACAGTCGGTTTTCGGAGGTCTATATGGTAGCCGGTGATACTAAAAGAGTAGTTGTAATAAAGAATATCTCATCAAACCTGATCGAGGAAGCCATTCTCATTTTAAAAAGCGGACCGGAGATCCAGGAGGATCGGAAGGGCAAACCAGCGCAGGACAAGCCTAATATCAGGAACGATTTTATCCTGAAAGAAGCGGAACACATAATCAACGATTACATAAACGGCAACAGGCTGACAAAGGTAAAGGACAGGCGCAGATCCCGCAATTGGGGCATGCTTCACAAAAAGGCGCTGATAAACATCGGCATCAATGTACTGCTCATGGCAGCGATCGCCCTGCTTATTTACGTTGTGGGAAACGCTATCTGATTTTATTGTACCGCAATTTCATTTTTGAAATTGCAGCTCCCCGAAAATTCAATATTGAATTTTCAGGTTTCCGAGAATTCCATAAATGAAATTCCGGATGGCTTGCAAAAAAACCGCCATTATGATAAAATACTTCAGAATCCTTGCTCTGTACTCTTGATACAGGGCCGTTAAGTCCAGAAGGAGGTGATAGTCGAATGATGAACAAATATGAATCCATATTCATCATCAATCCCGACTTAGGTGAAGAAAGTACCGCGGCGCTCGTTGAAAAATTCAAGAGCCTGCTCGAATCTTCGGCTCAGTTGGAAAGCATTGATGAATGGGGAAAGAGGAAACTCGCCTACGAAATCGCCGATAAGAGCGAAGGCTATTATGTGCTTGTAAATTTCAGCGCAGAACCCGAATTCCCGCATGAGCTCGAAAGAATTTACAAGATCACGGATGGCATAATCAAATACATGGTTATCAAAAAAGAAAAATAGGGTGAATGTATGAATAAGGTTATTTTGATGGGCAGGCTTACGAAAGATCCTGAAATAAGGTATACTGCTTCGAATAACATTCCGAAATGCAACTTTACTCTCGCTGTCGACAGAAGATTCGTAAAGCAGGGTGAAGAGAGGCAGGCCGACTTTATCAATATCGTCGCCTGGAGGCAATTGGCGGAATTCTGCAGCAAGTACTTTACCAAAGGATTGAAGGTCGCAGTCGTCGGGAGTCTGCAAAACAGGACATGGGATGACACCGAAGGCAAAAAGCATTACGCCACCGAGGTCATAGCCGATGAAGCCTATTTTGCCGAAAGCAGAAAGAATGAAGGTGGAGCCTCATTCAGACCGTCACCGGGATCTACTCCCGCTTCGGGAGGAAGCCAGAGTGACGAGGGATTCTTCCCTGCGGATGACGATGATGAACTGCCGTTCTAAAGACCTTGGGAAGACGGTTCACGGTATTTTAGAGAAAGGAGGCGTGTTTCGATGCCAGGAAGAAAGGACAACAGAGGCGGTAACAGAGATTCCTACGACAAGGGCGAAGGCAAGGGCGGCATGAGAATGAGAAGGCCCAAGAAAAAAGTTTGCTCTTTTTGCGTGGATAAGGTTACTGATATAGATTATAAAGAAGTTGCCAAGGTGAGAAAGTATATTTCCGAGAGAGGTAAAATACTCCCCAGGAGGATCTCAGGCAACTGCGCAAAGCATCAGCGCCAGCTGACCACGGCTATCAAGAGGGCCAGGGTAGTTGCACTGCTGCCTTACACTGCTGAATAAGCAAAATGTAAATGAAAGGACCGGTTAACCGGTCCTTTTTGCATCTATACCTGAGAATGCAAACCGGATCGGATGAACCCGCCCCTTTATGTTTTATGCTAAGAAATGGTATTACGTAGTAGCAATGAATTTGCGTAACAGTTGCTTATTGGAGGAATTTTAAATGCTCTTTAAATCAAGAGGTTTCTATGTAGATCTGGTTGAAAATAAGGATGTAGATGAAATCGCCAATGTATATAATTCTAATAAACGTTTTTTGTTAAGCCATATGAACAAGGAAAAAGTAACAAATGAATGGATACTTCAAGAACTTGAATCAATGAAAGAAGTTGGGTTTTACTCCTGCAAAATAGTCGATAGAAGTTCAGAAAGGATAATTGGTGTATTGGACTTTAAGGTTGGTCAAGAAACATATTTATCACTGTTGATGATACATTATGATTATAAAGGTAAAGGTCTTGGAAAACTAATCTATCAGTCCTTTGAAAAATACGCCGAATCACTTGAAAGCAAATGCATCAGAATAGATGTAGTTACTGATTATGACAATTCTGTGCTTGATTTTTGGATCAAAAATGGATTCATTAAATATAATGACGTGGAATTAAACTGGACAGGTAAAATCTTACCTGCAGTTACCATGAAGAAAGGTTTGAAGTAAAACGGTATAAACAAGACGCCCCCGCCTCTTGGCAGCGAGTTAAGCGGACAAAACAATTATAATGAAACAGTGGAAATATATAAGCAAAAAATGAAAGAATCAAAGAATCAATATAACCCAGGGTGTATAATTAAACAGACAGTAAAACGACCGGATATCCAACTTATTAATCCGGCCGTTTACCCTGCTCTCCGTGAGCAGTCAGGAAATGTGGAATTGTTCAACTGCGACTCCTCTTGCTTTCTTTACCGCGGTTAGTGGTCCTTTCACTGCGTTTCCTTTTGGACTCATTCCCTTCCTGGTAAAATTATTTTAACAACCCGTGGTTGTATTATATAATTTCCCCCGGATATCACTTTTTAAACAATAAAGAAAAAATTTTGCTTCAAGATCGGGATTCCATAAAAGATCGCCGGTTTCCCTTTAAGTGTTGGAAAATTGGATTATTAATGTTATTATAGTATATGCCGGAAATTACCCTGAAACCGGTCTGGAATAGAGGTTAAAATGATAAAGATAGGCTACCTCGGCCCGAAAGGTACTTTTTCCTTCGAGGCTATGAAAAAATATACGGGGAACGGCCCGTACGATGCACAGGACTATCTGTCGATCCCCGAGATCATTCTGGCTGTTCAGGACGGTAAGCTCGATGAAGCAATAGTACCGATCGAAAATTCCATCGAAGGCGCGGTCAATGCAACGATGGACATGATAGCCACGGAAGCCGGGCTTATGATAAAAGCCGAGCTTGTGCTGCCTATCAGGGAACACCTGCTTGTAAAGCCTGGAACAGATATCTCCGGGATCAGATATGTGCTTTCGCATCCGCAGCCGCTGGGGCAGTGCAGGAGGTTTCTTTCGGGACAACTTCCATATGCCCAGACCAAGGCGGTGTATAGTACGTCCGCAGCGGCCCAGGAGGTCGCGGAAGGCAGCAATGAGCTTGCTGCGATAGGCTCTGCTGCTGCAGCTGCGGAGTATGGGCTTGAGATCGCAAAAACAGATATACAGGATAACCACAACAACCATACTCGTTTCATCGTAGTCGGAATGAATGACTCTCCAAAAAGCGGCAATGACAAAACCTCGATTGTTTTTTCGACCGAGGATGAACCTGGAAGTCTGTACAGAGTTTTGGACATTTTCAATCTCTGGGATATCAATATGGCCCGGATCGAGTCCAGACCGGCCAAGCATAGGCTCGGGAGATACATTTTCTTTGTCGATCTCCTTGGTCACAGGGAGGACGGAGATCTCAGGGATGCGCTTATAATGGTGAGCAGGAAGACCTCGTTCCTGAAAATACTGGGCTCTTACCCCATATTCCGGGAGCCGTCCGAGGACAAGTAATTTTGAGTATCGTATCGATGTTATTGATGGTTATTTGGGCTTGGAGCAGCGTTCTCGCCTAAAGCAGACCGGCAGGCAGCTAATTTCTGTGGGAAATGAAATTTGTAAATATATGCCATATGATATAATATTTACGTGGACAAGGTATATGCCCGATAAGCTGCAGGGGGTATGACTTATCGGGATTTAAACCGGCCAGGATTGGGAGTTGATCATATGGCGATACCGGAAAAGGAAATCGATATAACCAGGAACATAAGGCTGATCGAATGGCTGAAAAGCGAACTGCTGACGGATCTTGCGAATCTGTTCAGGGTATTGGCGAGCGGTGTACGGGAGGAAATGCATGAGGCGGTTTCAGATATTCTTTCGAATATCATACTTATCAGCTATCTTTTGGGGAAACGCCTTGGTATCAGTTATAACGCTGTCGAGCTGAAAATACAGAGCAAGATAAGGCTGGGACTTGTTGAAAACCATGACGTTGAAAAGTATTACGGGGATCTGACCGAATTATCAAGACATCTGGGCAGCTTCAGAAGAAAGGAGAAATGAAGGAGTTCGCTCCTTCACTCATATGGACAGTAAAAAATTCCTTGGCCTACTAATACCACGTGTTAACTTTTATCTTTGGATAATTTTATTCCTGGTGGCCGTCATAGCCATTATGGACTGGCGGG
>Ga0207834_1000586_pt1 | contig 12854 bp, 15 predicted proteins | sample LuqExpMetagenom5_FD_187763 | JGI IMG/M metagenome (GOLD analysis project Ga0207834, IMG submission 187763) | Tropical forest soil microbial communities from Luquillo Experimental Forest, Puerto Rico - Sample 5 (SPAdes) | ecosystem: Environmental > Terrestrial > Soil > Tropical forest ...
GCCCGGCTCCAGGCAGGTCATAATGCCCAATGCGCCGCACGTTGCGGGCGAGCGCGCCATTCGGTCGGTCGATTTTAGCCATCACTCCTTCTCCACCGTTGCGCCGGAGGTTTTCACGATCGCCGACTATTTCAGCGCCTCTCCGCGGCGCGCACGCGTCGGTGACCTTCCATTGTCGTTCCGTTCTCTATTTAACTGCAACTAGCGGCGTCAAAGAATATTGCGCGAGGTGCTGGTCGTGAACATCCCGCAACCGCGGTGGTGGTTTCGTAGCGCGCGCCAACAGGCGAAGCCGCAGAAAGCGCGCAAAATCGGTAGGTATCGCTTGATGTAAGTCAATGCTCGCCCAACCCAAATTGTTTGTCTTTGGCAGCAGTGGTTTTGCCGGCATGAACACCGGTATCCTGGGGAATCCTACTATCATGAGCAGCGCAGAAAACTGCCTGAGCGTGCGAGGCGAACGAGACTGAGAAGTAATCAAAGGAGATCAGTAGATGAAACGTCGAGAATTTATTGCCGCCTTGATGGCCAGCACCTTGCTCAGCTTGAGCCCCGCGCTGGCAGCGGACGAACCGAATAAGATCAAAGTTGGGATCCTGCTACCGCTCACCGGGCCGTTCGCGGCGGTGGCCGAGACGCAGAAGCAGGGCGCCCTGCTCGCAATCGACGTCATCAATAACCGGGGCGGCCTCAACATGCCCTGGGGCAAGGTGACGGTCGAAGGCGTGGTCGACGACGACGAAGCTAAGCTTGACGTCGGCGTGCGCCGCTACCGCTACATGGTGTCCGAAGGCGTCAAGGGCGTCGGCGGTCAGACCTGGGCGCCGCTGGCTTACGCGCTCAATGCCATCGTCTCCAAGGAGCCGATGCCCTACTTCCCGATCTGCGTGATGGCCAAGGAAGCGTTCCAGAAAGGCAAGCTCGCCGATTCGAGCTTCGCCGCTGCCTACAGCCCGTGGACGGTCGGCTACATGGCCGGCAAGTCGGCGGTGCAGACGCTAGGCAAGAAGAAGGTGTTCTTCCTCGCCCGCACCGACAGCTGGGGCTGGGATATGCGTGACGGCGCCTATGCCGCCGCCAAAGAATTCGGCGGCGAGATCGTCGGTTACGACGAGGCGGCACTCGGCACCAGTGACTTCACCACAATCCTACAGAAGGTCCGCGCCGCCAAGCCGGACGTGTTGATCGCGGCACAGTTCGCGGCCGACTCGGTCGCGCTCCTCAAGCAGGTCTCGCAGATGGGACTGGGCAAGGAGACGACCATCTTCAACGCCTTCATCACCAATGTGGTAGCGAAGGGATTGCCCCCGGAAGCGCTGCAGGGTGTCTACGCCATGAATTACTTCTATTACGACCTCAGCGGCTTCCCGGATAAGGATGTCGCAAAAAGCGCGGCGGAGTTTACCGAGCTTTATCGCGCCAAATACCCCACGCCGCCGGATGCCTACGCGACAATTGCCTACATCGCCTATATGGAGATGTTCCGCGGCTTCGAGCAGGCAAAATCCTTCGACGCGCTCAAGGTTTCGGCTGCTCTATTGGCGAATGGCGGCAAGTTCGATAGCGTGAAGGGTCCGGCCGTGTGGCGGCAGGATCATTCGGCGGCGTTCAAGTATGCCGCCTTCCTGGTCAAGGGCAAAGGCGCTGCCGAGCGGAAGAACGAGTGGGATCTGTTCACCGTCGAAGGCTCGATGGGCGGCGAGTCGGTGCTGCCGTCGCTCAAGGACCTCGGCTACTGATCCCCGGTCAGCCGGGCGGCATTCACACGGCCGACGAAACTTCGAACCCGCCCCGGCGTCTGCTGCACGCAGGCGCTGGGGCGCATGACGAAAGGCACGGCCGGTGACTGACCAACAGTCCGAGATCATCCGGGCGGAAGCCCTCACCAAGCGGTTCGGCGCTTTGACGGCGGTCGACAATGTCAGTTACGCGCTGCGCGAGAACGAAGTCGCGGGCGTGATCGGCTCGAACGGCGCCGGTAAGACCACCCTCTTCAATCTCCTCACCGGCTATTACCTGCCGGACGGCGGGACTCTCTATTATCGCGGCGAAGACATCACCCGCATGACACCGCAGCAGCGCGTGGCGCGCGGCCTGATGCGGACCTTTCAACTGACCGCGACCTTCGACACGCTGAGCGTGATTGACAATCTGGTGCTCGCCTTTTTCCGCGCGCACCGGAAATCGTCGCTGCTGCGGCTGCTGATGAACACCTGCAAGAGCCAGCGCGCCGACCCAAGGATCCGTGAGATTCTCGAAACGTTCGACCTGCAACACCTGCGCGACCGGCTGGTCAAGAACCTGAGCCTCGGCGAAAAGCGCCGGCTGGAGATCGCGATGGCGATCCTGACCGAACCGAAGGTGCTGCTGCTGGACGAACCGCTCGCCGGCCTGTCCGAATCCGAGATCCAGAGCGTGCTCAATGTGCTGCGCCAGCGCATCGGCCGGCAGACAATCCTCATCGTCGAGCACAAGATTTCGCATGTGCAGCACTTTCTGCAGCGGCTCACAGTCATGCACGACGGTCGCGTGATCGCCGACGGGCCGTGTGAGGAAACGCTGGCCCATCCGGAAGTGCGCCGCAGCTATTGGCAGATCGACACAGCCGGTGAGCAAGACAAGACTGTCGTCGCATGAGCAGCAGAGACGAAATCCTGGCGGTGGCCGGCCTGAACGCCGCCTACGGCGAATCCAAGGTGCTGTTTGACGTCAGCGTCGACGTATCGCGCAACCAGGTGGTGGCCTGCGTCGGCCGCAACGGCGCCGGTAAGAGCACGTTGCTCAAGACTATCGCCGGCTTCCTGAAGCCGACATCGGGAACGATCACATCCGATGGCGAAAACCTAGTCGCCAAGCCTGCGTTCGCCATCGCCGGTATGGGCATCAAATATATTCCGCAGGACAAGAAAGTCTTTTCCGACCTGACCGTACGGGAGAATCTTGAGCTCGGCAGCTACGCCAGCCAGGACTACGACTGGGTGCCGGTTTTCGACTATTTCCCGAAGCTAAAGATCTTGATGGACCGCAAGGCCGGCTATCTCTCCGGCGGCGAGCGGCAGATGCTGATGATCGGGCGCGCCATTCTCGGGCGGCCGAAGATGCTGCTTGTCGACGAGCCGACCGAAGGTCTTGCGCCGAGCATCGTGATGCACCTGCGCGACGTGTTCAAGGAGCTGGCGAAGAAAACGGCGCTGGTAATCGTCGAACAGAATTTACCGCTGGTGTGCGCCATCGCCGACAAGATCTACGCCATGAGGGAAGGCCGCATCGTGGCGGAACTGAAAGAGCGCGCCTCGATCAAGCCCGAGATGTGCGAGCAGTACCTCTAACAGGAAGCTGGGGATGAATATCTTGAGATGGTGGTGGGGTTTGCTGCTGGCCTTCGCGCTCGTGGCGATCGGACGCGCGTTCCTGCCCCTGCCTTTCGCCAATGAGGTCCTGATCTTTTCGATCTACACCATGGGCTGCAATTATCTGCTCGGCCGTGTCGGCTTCATCTCGTTCGGCCAGCCGGCCTATCTCGCCACGGGCGCCTACGGCGCCGGCTTCTATCTCTTTTACTTCGGGAATAATCCCTATCTCGGCCTTCTGATGGGCATCGCCGCCGGCATTGTGGTTTCGCTCATCATCGGACCGCTGTTCGTGCGGCTGCGCGGCGACTACTTCGCGCTGGTCAACCTCGCGCTTGCCGTCATCATCTTTTATCTGATGCAGAAGGTTCTGGCCGATATCACCCACGGCGATAACGGCCTATGGTACCTCACCAGCCTGACGTCGACGCCCATTCTCGATCTCACGCGGCCCGACCAGTTCTTCATCTTCGCGTTCCTGGTCGCTTTCGCGCTGTGGGCCTTCTACAAGTATCTTGATGATTCGATCTTCGGCGCCCTTTGCCTCGCCACCAAGATCAACGAGGACAAGGTGAAGTTCCTGGGCTACAGCAGCTTCGGCATCCGGCTGTTTGCCTTCGTCATCGCCAACACGACGACTGCGTTCGCCGGCGCGATGTACGCCGTCTATCTCGGCTTCGTCAGCCCGGCGATAACCGGCGCGGAGCGCGCGGCCGATCCAGTAGTCGTCACCATCCTCGGCGGCGTCGGCACGCTGTACGGGCCGCTCGTCGGCTCGGTCGTCTACACCGGCATGAAGGACGTGCTCAGCAAAATCATCGGCAATTGGGAGCTGGTGATCGGCTTCCTGTTGGTCTTCATCATGCTCGCCGGCGAAAAGGGCATCTGGGGCTCGCTCGCACCCTTGCTGCAAAAGTTGTTCACGCGCGACGGCAAGGCCCCCGACCGGGGAGGCAGCCGATGAATACGCAACTGCTGATCTCCGGCATCATTTTCGGTCTAAGCCTCGGCGGCATCTTCTTCCTGATGTCGATTGGCCTCTCTCTCTGCTTCGGCCTGATGCGCATCATCAGCCTCGACCAGCTCCTGTATTACTCGGTCGGCGCCTATCTCACCTACACCATCGGCCTGCTAGTCGGCGACGTATGGCTCGGCGTTATCGGCGGCGTAGTCGTGGCCGCGATCGTGTCGCTATTGGTCGAGCGCGTGGTATTCCGACGAATCTATGAGCGGGACCTGCCCTTCACCATGATCACCTCGTTCGGCGTGCTGGTCGGCGGTGTCGGCGTCATCAAGTACTTCTGGGGTCTGATCCCACGTCCGGTACCGGTACCGATCGCCGCGCAAGTCGACATCATCGGCACTGATATTCCGGTCTACCGCCTCGTGATCATTGGCGTCGCAGTGCTGGTTTATCTCAGCATCTGGTTGTTTCTCAATCGTACCATCATCGGCAAGGCGATCCGCGCCGGCACCGAAGACTGCGAGCATGTCGAGGGTCTCGGCATCAACGTCTATCGGCTATTCACGATCACCTTTATCATCGCCGGCGGGCTGTCCGGCCTCGCTGGCGGTCTCTATGCGCCGCTGATCATGGTGGACCCGCAGATGGGCCTCGAAGTGCTGGCCTTCATCTTTATGGTAGTGATTATCGGTGGCCTCGGCAGCATCAAGGGCACACTAATTTCCAGCCTGCTGGTGGGCCAAGTGGTCTCGCTCGGCTCGCTGATCTACGCGCCACTGGCACAGATGGCACCGTTCGCGGTGATGCTGCTTATCCTGCTGGTCAAACCGACCGGCCTGTTCGGCAGCGCCTTGCAGAAGCGCTAGTCACCTCGGGATCTGCTTCGGCGCACCTTTCTTCGCCTTGATGGCCGCCAACACCTTTTCCGCGGTCGCGGGCAGCGCGGTGATACGCACGCCGACTGCGTCGTGGATGGCGTTGAGGATCGCGGCAGCTGTCGGCACTGCGGTCGGCTCGCCGACGCCCTTGGCGCCAAACGGCCCGGTAGGATCGAAGCCCTGCACGATGTCGACGTGAATCTCCGGCATATCGAGCGACGTAGGCATGATATAGTTGGTCAGGCTGGGATTGACGATGCGACCGTTGGCATCGAACAGCATTTCCTCCTGCAGCGCCATGCCGACACCCATCGATATGCCGCCCTCGACCTGGCCTTCAACCAGCATCGGGTTGATTGCCGTGCCGCAATCGTGCGCGGCGCAGATGCGCAGCACCTCGACCTCGCCGGTCTCGTCATCGACGTCCACTTCGGCGATCTGTGTGGCATAAACGTAGGTGGCGAACGGTTTGCCCTGCCCGGTCTCCGGATCCATGGCGACGGTCGGCGGGTTCCAAGTCGCGCTGCCGATCGCCGGCTGTCCGAGCACCACCTGCGAGCGGAACGCCACTTCCCCGATGGTGACCGCCCGCTGCGGGAAGTTCTTCACTTGGATCCTGCGATCTTTCGCCTCAAGCTGGCTCGGCTTGACGCCAAGCATGGGCGCCGCCGCCTCGAACAGGATGGCTTTCGCTGCCTCGGCCGCGAGGTAGATGGCGTTGCCGGTGACATAGGTAGTGCGGCTGGCGATGGCGCCGGTGTCCATCGGCGTCACATCGGTATCGCCGGAAACCACGTGCACATCGTCCGTCGCAATACCGAGCGCCTCGGCAGCGATCTGCCCCAGCACGGTGAGCGCGCCTTGCCCGGTCTCGACCGTGCCAGTGAGAACGGTCGCAGTGCCGTCCTCGTTCACCTTCACCGTTGCCGCGCTCGGATTAGCGTCGACGGTAAACCCGATCGGATACCACATGCAGCCAATGCCGCGGCCGCGCCGCTTCATGACTGAGACTCCCAGCCGAAGCGCGCTGCCGCCTTGTTGAGCGTCTCCTTAACCACCACGCTGTGCAGCACTTGGCCCGTGGGGCTCGAAGAGCCTTCGTCGAAGGCGTTGAGCAGCCGGATTTCCAGCTGATCCTTGCCGAGCCCTTTGGCGATGTCGTCCATGTGAGATTCATAGGCGAAGCAAACCTGCGGCGCGCCGAAGCCGCGCATGGCACCCGTCATGGTCTTGTTGGTGTACACGACGAAAGCTTCCGTCAGCACGTTGTCGATCTTGTAGGGCCCGGGCGACAGGATGCAGGCCTTGCCGAGCGTCGTGGCGCTCCACGAGCAATAGGCGCCGCCGTCGAGCACCAGCCGAATCTGGCGCGCGACGATGCGGCCTTCCTTAGTTACGCCGCTCTTATAGTCCATGATGATTGGGTGGCGCGTGGTGCTCGAGGTGAATTCCTCGCTGCGGGTGAACACGCCCTTAACGGGCCGGCCGGTTTTTTTCGACAGCAGCGCCAGTGCCGGTTCCTGCGAAATTTCGTTTTTGCCGCCAAAGTTGCCGCCAACGGTAGTGCCGATAAGGCGGATGCGGCTCATCGGCAGCTTGAGTGTGCGCGCCATGTCGGCACGCGCAAGCGTGATGCGGCCGATGGTCGCGTAGATCGTCAGGCGGCCGGTGGCGTCCCAGTCGGCAATTGCCGCGTGCGGCTCGAGCGAGACGTGCTCAATCATCTGCGTCGAGAAGCGACCCTCGAAAATGTGGTCAGATTCGGCAAAGCCCTTTTCAACGTCGCCTTTGCGAACCACCTTGGTCGCATAGATGTTGCTGTTTGGCGCGTGCACCTTGGGCGCGTCGTCGCGCATGGCCTCGACGGGATCAAAGACGGCCGGCAGCGGCTCGTATTCGACGACGATTTTCTCCAGCGCCTCGTTGGCGATTTGTTCGGTGACTGCCGCGACCGCGGCGACGCCGTCGCCGGCATGGAAAACCCGGTCGGCGGCCAGCACCGGCTGGTCCTGGAAGGTAGGCCCGAAGGAATTGACCGGGATTTCCTTGCCGATCACGACGGCCATCACCCCTGGCATGGCCTCGGCTCCGCTGGTGTCGATACGCTTGATGCGGGCGGAGGAGATGCCGGCGCGCTTGATGCGCGCATAGAGCATGCCGGGCAATTTAATGTCGTCAATGTACTTGGTCTGCCCCAGCCCGTGCATGCGGCAGTCAGGCCGCGTGGCGCGCTGGCCGACTGCGCGCGTCTGTAGCCGGGCATCGACCGTCAGCGGCACAGCCGGAAAAGCTTCGCGCGGCGCCACCGCTGGCAGCCGCAAATTCACGTCGCGCAGAATCTCAATATCGAGCTGCTCGCGCTCCAGAACCTCGGTTTTGTCATCCATGACGCTTCGTCCTTCAAGTTCGCGCGTCGGTGAGCTGTTTGGTCGCCTCGTTACGTAGAACGCTGGCGGCCTCCTGCACCGCGTCGATCATTTTTGTGTAGCCTGTGCAGCGGCAGAGGCTGCCGGACAGAGCATCGCGGATTTCCTTGACGCTGGGATTGGGATTGTCGTCGAGCAGCGCCTTTGATGCCATGATGGCACCGGGACCGCAGAATCCGCATTGCAGCGCGCCGGTGTCCTCGAACGCCTTTTGGACCGGGTGCAGACGGTCGCGGGTTGCGAGACCCTCAATGGTGGTCACGTTGCGGCCATTGGCCTGGCCGGCCAGCATCAGGCAGGAATTCACCGCCATGCCGTCGACGATGACGGTACAAGCGCCGCAGTCCCCGACATCGCAGCCGAGCTTGGCGCCGGTAAGATTTAAATGCTCGCGTAAGAGCACCAGCAAAGTTGTTTCCGGCGGCACCGAGGCGCTGCGGGTCTGACCATTGACAGTCAACGTCACGTCGGTCACAGAACGAGCTCCTTCGCTTTCGTCGTGGCACGCGTGTGCGAATTGGCGAGGCAGCGCTTCACCAGCACTGTGATCAAGTCGCGTCGGTAGTCGGCGCTTGCACGGAAATCGCTGATCGGCTCCGCCTCGGTTGCGGCGATGCGGCCGGCCTCAGCCATCGCGTCCTCGGTAATCTTGCGGCCTTCGAGGTAGACCTCTGCCTTCGGCGCGCGTATGACGATCGGCGCGACAGCGCCAAGTGCGATCCGCGGTGCCTTGAAGTTTCCATTGTCCACGAAGAACGCGGCCGCGGCATTGACCAGCGCCAGCGCCTGACCTTTGCGCAGGCCGAATTTTTCGAACGCCGCCGGCTTATCCAGGTTCGCCTTCGGAATAATAATGTCGGTGAGCAGCTCGCCCGTTTTCAGGCTGGTCTTGCGCGGGCCGGCAAACAGCTCGCCGAGCTGAATACGCCGCTCGCCGCCGGGGCCGGCGATGACCACTTCCGCCTCGAGCGCAATCAAAGTCGGCCCGCTGTCCATTGAAGGCACGCAGGTGACCAGATTGCCGCCAAGCGTGCCGAGGTTGCGCGTCTGCACCGCGCCAATGGTGTACGCTGCCTCCACCAGGGCTGGAAACATGTCGCGGATCACGGGCGAGCGCATGATCTCGCTGTGGGTGACCAGAGCACCGATATGCAGCCCGTCGTCGGCGACCTCGATGTCCTTCAGCTCGTCCAGCCGCGAGATGTCTACGATAATATCGGGGTGATGCGGCGCGAATTTCAGATCGGCCAGCAAATCGGTGCCGCCGGCCAGAACCTTAGCGCCGGCGCCATGCTCCGCGAGCAGCGCGACCGCGTCCGTCACATCCTTGGCCGCTACGTATCCGAATGCCTTCATCCGGAGGTTCCTGGCTGCCACGTCGACAATTTGCGCGCAGAATAAGCGTCTGGACCCAGCTAATCCAGATCAAAATAAATTAGCGGAATCGTCGACTTTTTCTTTAGTCCAATGATGGTAGCGCACGGCTGACACTCAGAATTCGTGGCCAATGAGCAGGCGGTCGAGCGAGTAAACCCCGCCCCCGTGCACGAGGAAGTAGAGCGCGGCGATGGTCCACATGAGCGTGTATTCGAGGCCGAGCTGGTTCCAGAAATACCGCCCAACGCGCCAGCGTTCGAAATTGGAGAATGCTAGGAACAGAAAAATCGGCAGGGCGCTGGGCCGCGTGAACAGGCCGAGCGCAAGCAACGGCCCGCAGATGAGCTGTGTCAACGATATTGCAGGCGCCCAGAGCATGCCGGGTCGATAGCCTTGCTTGTCCATGTAATCGGCGAGCGCTCGGATGCTTCGCAATGGCTGTCCGGTGGTAGGAAAGAAATTGAAAGTGTTGCGCAAGCCATGTGGCACCAGCGCCAGTCCGACCCAGACCCGCAATAGCGCTTCCGCAACGGGGCCGAAGGTCTGATAAAGGCCTGCGAGTTGCGGAAAGACGAGCGCGGGCTCGGGCATCAGCGTTATAGTCGTATTCTGCCGAGATTAACGCTATCGCCAAGCGTGGCCTTGACCGACTTCTTTGTGCGGCCCGACTCGATCTCCACGACGTATTCGCCCGAGTCGTCGTCCAGCTTGTCGTCGATGATCATGTTCCATTTATTCTTCGTCATGCTCGCATCGTTCGCAAGGCGGTCAGCCCGACGCCCGCGTGGCCTCGGGCTTGTCGTCGGTCACTGCGGAATTCTAGGCACCACGAGTTGAAACAGCTTGAGCGTTCCGCCCGCCGCTTGGATGGTCGCGGTCTCGGACGGACCCAGATAAATGCCGCCACCTTTCTCGACGTCGTAGTCTTTGTTATTCAGCGTGATGCGGCCTTTGCCATCCATCACATAGATGAGCTGGTGCTTGTCGGCGGCAGCGGCTTTGAACGTGTCGGCCGCCTGCAGCCAGCGCAGCGAGCCGAGCACGTTCTTGGCGCCACACAGTGCCTGGTTGAGCACCTCGGTGACTTCGCCCTGGCCGGGCACCGGCTTTTTCGCAAGTGCGTTGGTATCAATGAATGTCAGCGACATGGGTCTTATCCTCTACCTGCTCAGCTCTGCATCCACACTTTGCCGTCCCTGTGCTCCCAGCGAAGGTCGTCGTCGGTGCCTTCCAGAATCGTGGTCTTGAAGCGGTTGGGCGCCTGGAATTCAAAATAGAACAGCGGCTCGGTGGCGCGCAGGCGGTGCTTCTCCTCGGCCGGGATGAAGATCAGGTCGCCGGGCCCGACCGGGCGCACGCCCTCGTCGGACTCCACCGTCGCCTTGCCTCTGATGATGAAATAAAAGTGCTCGCAGTTCTTGTGGAAATGCAGCGGCGAGGCGGCGCCTTGCTTGTAGTGCATCACGCCCGCCAGCATGTCGTCGATCTTGGCGAGATCCTTATTGACGAAGAAAATGCGTTCACGCGCCTTCTTGGCGTCAATGAGCGCCGGTAGTTCGTCCTCTTTGAACAGATAGGCCATCAGGCATTCTCCTTCTGTTACTACTGCGACGCCAACAATCTACGGCCGTCGACCAATAGCGCTCACGTCCATCGTCACTTTGCCAATAGCAGTTCCGCAGCTGATTTACTTGAGCTGCCAGAATATCGGTGTTTACCCAACAATCGGCGCCCGCCGTGCGCCCTCTTAGCGGGGCGCAACGACGGCTGTCAGGCCAGATTCGCGGCCCTCAGTTCCCCTGGAACACCGGCTTCTGTTTGGCGACGAAGGCCTCGTAGGCGCGCTCGTAGTCCTTGGTTTGCATGCAGATCGCCTGCGCCTGCGCCTCCGCTTCGATCGCCTCATCGACGCCCATGTTCCATTCCTGATGCAGGCACTTCTTAGTCATGGAATTGGCGAAGGTCGGACCGTCCGCCAGCTGTTTCGCCAGCGCCTGCGCATCGGCAAGGACCTTCTCCGGCTCGGACAGTTTGTTGTAGAAGCCCCAGCGCTCGGCCTCGACGCCATCCATGGCGCGGCCGGTATAGAGCAACTCGGAGGCGCGGCCGTGACCGATGATCCGCGGCAGGATGGCGCAGGCGCCCATGTCGGCGCCGGCGAGCCCAACGCGCACGAACAGGAAGGCCACCTTGCTCCGCGCCGTGCCGACCCGCAGGTCCGACGCCATGGCGATGATCGAACCGGCGCCGGCGCAGATGCCGTCGATGGCCGCAACGATCGGCTGCGGGCAGGCACGCATCTCCTTAACTAGCTGGCCGGTCATGCGCGTGAAGGCGAGCAGACCCGCCATGTCGTCCTTGCGCTGCATCTCGACCAGTGGGCCGATAATCTCATGCACGTCGCCGCCGGAGCAGAAATTGCCGCCGGCGCCGGTGATAACCACGTTCTTGATGCCGTCGGCGTAAGTGAGGTTGCGGAAGGTGTCGCGCAGCTCAGCATAGGACTCGAGCGTCAGCGGATTTTTCCGTTCCGGCCGGTTCAACGTGATGGTCGCCACCTTGCCGTCGACCTCCCACAGGAAATGCTTCGGCTGGAAGTTGGAAAAATCCATTCCGGCGGGGCGGAAGCGCGCCGCGGTGTCGCCGCCGTTCGTGGCGGCCTTGGCCATTGCAACTGCAGTCATTGATACCTCCCTTTAACCAACAAAAGTGAGCCCACCGCTCACGCTCATCACCTGGCCGGTGACGTATTCAGCTTGCGGGCTGGCGAAGAACACGACAGCGTCAGCGATCTCTTGCGGCTTGGCGAAGCGGCGGAACGGGATTGCCTTGAGGAACGCCTCGCGCAGCTTCTCGGAGCGGGTGGCGAGCATTGGCGTATCGGTCGGGCCCGGGCACACGCAGTTGACGTTGATCGAGTACCGCGCAACCTCGCGCGCGAGGGATTTAGTGAAGGCAATAACGCCCCCCTTGGCGCCGGCGTAGACCGTCTCGCCACCGCTGCCGACGCGACCGGCGTCGCTGGCGATGTTGACTATCTTGCCTCCGTTGGCGGCGATCATCGGCGGTAGCAGCGCCTGCGTTAAATGCACTGGTCCGGCAAGGTTGATGGCGATCACTTTGTTGATGAAATCCGGTGTGTTCTGGATGTAGGGCTGGATGTCGCCCCACCCGGCGCCGTTCACCAGGATGTCGATGCGCGGATATTTCTTTAGCACTTCAGCGGCAGCAGCGCGGATCGAATCGGAATTGCCCATATCGATGGCGACGAAATCTACCTTGAAATTGGAGTCGGCCGCTTCCTTCTTCAGCGTCTCGCCGGCCGCAACGTTGAGGTCGGCGCAGATCACCATCGCGCCCTGGCGGGCGAACGCCATCACCGTCGCCTTGCCGATGCCGGAGGCGCCGCCGGTCACCAAAACTGTCTTGCCGTCGAAACTCATCGTGTCGCTCCACGTTTTGTCTGTGTCGAAGATTCGGCCGACTCTGCCAGGAACGCGTCGACGCACTGCCGCGTCTCCGGGTTGCGCAGGAGTTGCCGGGTGAAGTCCAGTTCATCGGTGTAGCCGCCGCGGCCGGGCTGTTGCGCGGCGGCGAGGCAAGCCTTGCAGGCCGCGAGCGCCGCGGCCGGCAGTCCGGCAATGCGGCTCGCAATTTCTGTGGCACGCGGCGCCAATTCGGCGCGCGGCGCTGACCAATGCACGACGCCGAGCGAAGCCGCGGTGGCGCCGTCGAGAACCTCGGCGCCGAGGATCAATCGCTTGGCGAGCGCCGGACCGCACAGCCGCGTGAGCCGCTGGGTGCCGCCGGCGCCCGGAATAAGGCCCAGACGCGCTTCCGGCAGGCCGACCTTCGCTTC
>Ga0207834_1000588_pt1 | contig 12814 bp, 11 predicted proteins | sample LuqExpMetagenom5_FD_187763 | JGI IMG/M metagenome (GOLD analysis project Ga0207834, IMG submission 187763) | Tropical forest soil microbial communities from Luquillo Experimental Forest, Puerto Rico - Sample 5 (SPAdes) | ecosystem: Environmental > Terrestrial > Soil > Tropical forest ...
GGCAGCGTTCATTGCGTGGACGATGGGCGTGAACCACAGCACCAAGGGCACGGAAACCGTCAACGCGATCAACAATCTTGCACTGCTCACAGGGAACATCGGTCGTGCCGGCGCGGCGCCGTTTTCCATCACAGGCCAGTGCAATGCCATGGGCACGCGCGAGAGCGGATTTACTTCAGGGTTGCCAGGCTACCGCAAGTTCGAGTCGGAGGCGGATCGCAGGGAGCTTGCCGGGCTGTGGAACATTGCTGCCGAGCGCATTCCGACGCAGCGCGGTCTTGCCTATCCGGACATCATCGAAGCGGTGCTGGCAGGCAAGATCAAGGCATTGTGGATCATCGGCACAAACCCACTGGTTTCGTTTCCAAACGTTGAGCTGTTGCAACAGGCGCTTGGTCAACTTGAGTTTTTGGTGGTACAGGATGGCTTTCATCCTACCCCCACGACGGAGCTGGCTGACCTGGTGCTGCCCGCTGCCATCTGGGGAGAAAAGGAAGGCACCTATACCAACTCAGAGCGTCGCGTGAGTAAAGCCAATGTAGCCGTGGCGCCGCCGGGCGAGGCCAGAAGCGATTTTTCCATCTTTCTGGATGTGGCCGAAACGCTGGGCTGCCGTCAGGAGATTTTTCCTGGCTGGAGCACACCCCGCGATGCATTCGATGAGTGGCGGCGCGTTTCGTCTGGAAGGCTGTGTGATTACTCTGCGATGACGTATGAAGCCCTGGAAGAGCATGGTGGTTTGCAGTGGCCCTATCGCGAACAGGACGCACAGAATCCGCGCGCTGTAAGGAGACTGTATGCGGATGGCGTCTTCAGCACGCCCAATGGGCGCGCGCAACTGCTCCCCACCACCTGGGAACCTTTTCCGGAACAGCCTAACGCCGAGTTTCCGCTGATTCTCAACACCGGCCGCACGGTGGAACATTGGCATACGCGCACCAAGACCGGAGGCATTGCCATCCTGGAGCGGCTGGCCCCGCGCGCATGGTTGGAGATGCATCCGCAGGATGCGCGAAGCCTTTCGTTGCGCCCGCATGATCGCGTGGATATTGTGTCGCGGCGAGGGCGCGTGGGCGGAGTGGAGTTGCGCGTAACTGAGATCGTTGCGCCAGGACAGGTGTTCCTGCCTTTTCACTTTGTCGAGTCGAATGCCAACCTGTTGACGCAGAGCGCCTACGATCCCATCTCACGCGAACCCAACTTCAAACAGAGTTCGGTGCGGGTGGAGAAATCCGTTCGTGCGGCTCGCTAGATTCCAACCAAACGTAGGACGGCTTTTCATGGAATGGAGACCTTTCTGATGACCAAGAAATCTTTTCTCGCCAGCGGCCACTTCCCAACCTTGCTCTCTGCCTTTCTCTACTTCGATGTGAGCTTCATGGTGTGGGTTCTGTTTGGACCGTTGACTCCATTTCTCTCCGAGCAACTGCATCTTTCGGCCACGCAGAAAGGCTTGCTGACAGCTATCCCCTTGTTGGGCGGATCTTTCTTTCGTCCGATTCTTGGGCTGCTGGGTGATCGCATTGGCGGCCGTCGCGCCGGGTTGATCAGCCTCTGCATCACGCTGGTCCCGCTGCTGCTTGGCTGGCGGGTGGCCAGTGAACTGTGGCAGTTCTATTGCACCGGCTTCCTGTTGGGAATCGCAGGAGCAAGCTTTGCAGTGGCGCTTCCTCTGGCGGGTCGCTGGTATCCAGCGGAGCATCAGGGCCTGGCGATGGGAATTGCCGGCGCGGGCAACTCGGGAACGCTGCTGGCAACATTCCTTGGGCCCCGCTTGGCCCAGAGTTATGGCTGGCCCACTGTGTTCGCCGTTGCCATGCTGCCTGTGTTGGCGGTGCTGACGTTCTTCTTCCTGGCGGCAAAAGACAGTCCCAGCAAGCCCGCGCCCAAGCCGTGGTCGCAATATGCAGGTCTGCTGGCTCAGGCCGATACCTGGAAGTTTTGCTTCCTCTACAGCCTTACCTTCGGCGGCTTTGTGGGCATGGCCAGCTTTCTGAGCGTGTTCTTCCACGATCAATATCATCTGTCCAAGGTGCAGGCCGGCGATTTTACGACCATCGTTGTGCTGGCAGGCAGTTTCTTGCGGCCCGTAGGGGGATGGCTCTCCGATCGAGTGGGTGGGTTCCGCCTGCTGGTGGGGCTGTTCGCAGCCATCGGGATGTGCCTTGTGGGCATGAGCACACTGCCCTCGCTGGGGTTTGCGGTGGTGCTACTGTTTCTCTCCATGGGGATGCTTGGAATGGGGAACGGCGCAATCTTTCAACTGGCGCCGCAGCGCTTTCCTGCCGATATTGAGCTGCTCACCGGCATCGTAGGCGCGGCCGGAGGGTTGGGCGGATTCTTCCTGCCTTCAATTTTTGGAGCTTTGATGGATCGTACCGGAAGTTATGGAACGGGTCTGGCCTGCTTTGCCGGATTGCTTCTTGTCAGCGTACTTTTGCTGCTGGAGTTCGGAGTGCGCTGGTCGTTGCAATGGGATCCGCGCGCTGTACAGCGAGCGCGGCTTTTCCGCTATCGGCGCAGAGAGCGGAAAGCAATCGCAACGGTTCCAGTTGTCGAGTTCAGCAACTCCGCAGACTAGAGCGCTGCCTTTGACTGCATCGAGTGGGTTTTCTGCGCTTGTTCCGTGAAGGTCGTAGCTCGCTTGAGGGCTCTGCTAGAGAGTGCGTCAATCCCTCGCCTCGAGGTGAGGGATTGCCTTTTCGTCGTCTGCGCCTCCGCAAAATAGCGTGCACGCCTTGGTGATGCGCTTGCTCATCGAGAAAGCACGCCTTGCCTCTTCCAGGACGCAGTCTCCTCGTCTATGATGAGGGGGCGGACCTGTTTCATCCTCAAGAACCGGGCAGAAAGACCACGAACCATTTTCTGTGTTGTGTCTTTGGGCGAGATTGACTCTGTGGTTTTGGTGATCATGTCGTCTCACCGCGGTTTTTTCGGGGTGCTATGATGACCTCATCTGGACCTAAGGTCGCGATGCGGCCATCAAGCTGGATTCCAGTAGAGTTTATAGATGTAAATTATTGATTTTTAAAGGGCGGGAGTAGTTCAGTGGTAGAACGTCAGCTTCCCAAGCTGAATGTCGCCGGTTCGATCCCGGTCTCCCGCTCCAATAGAATCAGTTAATTACAGAATCCATCGGAACAGTGAACTCCATTTGAACACCAATCAGCGAGTTTTCCAGCCTGTTGACGGCAATCTGGCGTTTTGAGACCGCCGACTGCGTATAAACATTCTGGTTCACGTCGAGGCTGTGTCCGAGTTGATCGGCCACCAGTTTGCCCTCCACGCCCAAATCGCTCATCAGGCTCGCATGCGTCCGGCGCATCACCTGGAAATTGACCCACCCGAGGCCTGCTTCTTGCAGCTTCGGGCCAATGCTGCGCCGCCAGACGTTTTCCTTGGCCATCGGCGTCATGCGTTCCGATGGAAAGACCCACGCGTGGGCGGCGGTTGAGGGAGCGAGCTTGCGCCACTCCTCGACTTCGTTCAGTATGCCTTCGGAGAGAGCCGCCTTGCGGTAAGACTGCTCCGTCTTCGGGCTGTCGATCACGCCCCGGTAAACACGCTGCCGGATATTGGCGTAAGTTGAGGTCATCTCGCCCCACGTCAACGCAAAGATCTCGCCAGGACGCATGCCCGCAAGAAGGGCCAATTTGGCGATCAGCCTTTCCCGTGGAGCAAGTACGCGGAAGCATGTCTGCACCTCCGAGGGCGTCATCACCTTCCGCTGTGCCAGTCTTGCCTCTTTGGGCGTGAAGAGTAGCAGGGCAGGATTCCGCACGATATGCCCCTCCGCTGCGGCCATGTCGAAGATCTGCTTGATGTCCCAGCGCAGATGATCGACGGTCGAATAGGAGAGCGCCTCTTTTCCGGCCTTCAGGTCGAGCAGGTCCTGAAGCTCATCCCGCTTGAAGCTGGTAAGCTCGCGGCTTCTCCAGTCCTGCACAAGATGATTGGAAATCCTGTTCATGCTGCTCCCTCGCGTGGAAGCCTTCCACTTGCGGCAGTAATAGGGAAAAAAACCTTCTCAACAAACTCCCCAAAACACCACACGTGGCCATCGGTCTTCCGTTGCGCCTGTAACTCCGCAACGATCTTTGCAACTTCCTCGCGGGCCTTCGACTTCGTCATATCTTTCACGAAACCGAGAACCCGGCTTTTGCGCGTTCCGCCGTCCCACCACATGCCGAGCCAGCGTCCACGCTGTTTGCGTATACCACCTGTCTGGTGCCGTTGACGCATAAACCTCCTTATGCGAGCTTCCGGACACCTCTTGCCAGCGATGGCCTCATTGTATCGCTCTCGTTCTCTTCGAGCCATCCGGCAAGAGACTCACGCCGCACCAGCTTGCGGCGGCCCAGGCGTATGCAGGGCATCGCGGCGCACCCAGAGACGCGCCCATCAATGACTTTGCCGATGTGCGCCTTTGAGCAGTGCAGAAGCTGCGCGACATCGGTCAACGTCAGCAGGTCAAATTCCTCAGAGAGCATCGACATAGCGCCTTGCTCCGGGTTGGATGATTTCTGCCGCAGGGGGAAGCACACGCGCAGTACCAGACCTTTCGCCATCCTGCCGTGAAATCGCCCAACAGTCCAATGATTTCTGCGCATGAGGTTATGTCTGGCAGGAATAAGGCAGAGCCGCATGAATAGCGGCGCACAGCCGTGCACAGGCGTTACGGAATGTGCTTTGGCGTGTCATCTGGCCTGCATTTGAATCATTCCTGCTGCGCATACCAGCATTCCTAAAAAGCATTGGACGCGAAAACGCAAACTGCATACCTTTGCGCCATGGATGCTTTCAGCATGGCTCGGATGTGCAATGGATCTCGCTTCAGTCTGCTTTCATGCGACACGACCGCTCGTGTCGCGCAGTCTTTTTGGCGCGCCTTGTGCGCGTGCTGTGGGCCTATTTATAGCGTTGTTGTGCCTCGGGAATCCTGCTGCTTTATGCCGCCGATCCGGCCTGCTTCGTGCATGTATAAGTGCCTGCCATTGCTGCCGGATTGGCAGCCCGAAAAGCAACGGTGCTTCGCACCGGCAGTATTTGCGACACTCCACCCCTCGCAGGGACGTGCTGGGGAAACCTGATTCGCCGATGTACGCAACTGCTGCAAAGTCTTCACAGTAGGCCGCTCTCAGGGATACGCAGGGAAACCTGCAACTTCGTCCACAAATCCATTATTCGGAGGTTCACATCATGGCGCTTTTGGATGAAAAGAGGCTGCACATTGCGCAGGAGAAGCGCGAAAAATTCCGTGTACTTCATGTCGGCACCAAGCTCAGCGCAGAGGAACATCGTGCCTTTGAGGACTTGTTGTTCAAGCGCAATCAGCGTCAGGCAGAGTTGATTCGTGATCTGATTCTGGCTGAAATTGAGCGCGAGAAGAACGGCATTCAGCCCAGCTATGAGCAAACTGAGATCACGGCTTGCCGCCTGATACTGGTGAATCTGCTCCGACCAATAGCCACAGGAAAACACACAACCGAAGAGGCCTTCGATAAACTCATCGACGAAATCGGCAGCAAAAAGCGGAGCGTCACGCGGGAAATGCTCCACCGCTACGAGGCGCAGAAGGAACGGTAATGGTGCAGTTGAAGATGACATTCCCCGGACCTGAAGAGCATAGCCGAGGCGCGGCCCGAGTCAAGGCCGCGCTACGCGCGCCGCTCTCGCGGTCAGGAGCCTTGACACGGGCCTCAAGCCTCGGCATTTTGCTGAATATCCGGGGAATGTCATTGGCATGCAAAAACGCTACGAGAAAACTTTCATTTGTTGAGATTAAATTTGATCCTCCGGCATGCCACGGCGCAGCAGTATATTGCGCCGTTCCCGCTTGAGCTTCAAATATTCTCCCAAGAAAAGCAGCGCAAGCAGTATTGGCGCGCTTACCACAAATCCGATAATTGCTGTGCGCCAGGAATTAAAAGACCACCCAAGCAGGCTCCAAGCGACAAGCTCTATCCATAGCAGAGGACGCACCTCTGTAAGCTTTTCCATGTAACTATTTTTCAATAGATCTCTGCCACTCTGAGAATTGAGCACATAGGGCCACTCGCGTTTGGCTTGGGCTTGTTCCTGCTCCCACTCGGCTTTTCTTTCTGCTTGCCTTTTCTCCTTCAATTCGGGAGATAACAGTTCCTGCAAGGCTTCACGGACGTATTGTTGTTTCTCTTCGAGATCCGCTGAGAAAAATACATAATCGTCGTCAATATATGCCAATTCGTCTAATTCGGTAGGATAGTCGCCTGCCTCTCTGAGTTGGCGAAAATAAAAAAGCGAGAGGAGTGGATCTTCGGTGCTGCTCAATAATCGCTGTGCACGGAAATGTGCCAGCCGCAACGCTGCTTCTTGCAGCGAAATTGGCTGGCAACCAAGCTCCCGCAGCATCGGCGGCAGAGCCTGATCAATTTCCCATCCATTCTTTGGGGCGAGGATGGCCATTCGAAGAACCTTCGTGCCGTCATAGCCCGATTCCATCGCGTCTTGAGCGCGCAACGGCAACTCTTCTGTGGGAATCAGCTTGAGGGCGACTTCTGCTTCGAAGATATGAGGGTCGAAAGGCATAGTTTTTGGCTCACAAAGGGCTGAAATGCTTGAGAGGTTCCCCTGTTGGTCTGGGCAATTGAATGCGCCTAATCCACTAAAAGATCATCCACGAAACGTGCGTTTGGAACAACCTCTTCGCGCGAAACTTGAAGCTGACCGCAGATGATATCGACTAGGTGTGCCCAAACATCTTCGTCCGTTTGCCCCGCATCGTCACTAGCAGACTTGAAATGGTCCTGGTTCAAGCTGAGGACAACCTGAGCGAGTTCACCAGCGGTATCTGCCGGCAATTCGGATGCATATCTGGGAGTCAAAATACGCTCCACAACTGGAATTGATGCGATGGCCAGGGTAATCCACGCTACAAAAGCAAGCGGAAACACAACAACACCGCGCCATCCAAGCGAAAGCCCGACTATAAAGACTAGAACAGCCAGAAAGCTTCCGATGAAGAAGGTGCGTTTATAGATGTCCTGTTTTACATCGCCATGAATGCGTAACCCGGGCATTGCGAGTCGAAGGCTATGGCGGATTTGTGCCCATTGTTGTTTGCGCATCTCATCTGTCAGTAGAGGAGAGAGCCGAGTGGAAGGCCGGATCGATCTCCGTGGAACTCCAAGAGCATCCACCAGTGCGCGGCGTGTTATGTAAAAGGCTTTGCTGGTCAAGCAGCCTGGACTTACGTCGACTTTACTGAGAACAAGCCTATATAAATCGCCAACGGTAATCGCCGCAGCCGCTTCATCGTCTGAAATCGAAATTGAGAATTCATCCTCGGTACGAATGACGAGTTCGACAGCATCAAGGCCCATTCTTCTCTCTCTTGGAATCCAGATCATTCTAGCTTGCGTGCCCACACGTTCCATTGAACACTGCAATTAGAGGAGCATCCCTACGCTTTTCTGTTTCCCACCGACCACCGCACCTGCCCGGCAATGAATTCGGCGAAGGGACGCACATCGCTTTCGACGCTGGCGTGGTCGAGGGCGCTCAGATATTCGGCACGGTCATCGACACGGATCACCGTCCAGGGATAGCCACCCGAGGCCAGCAGCACATTCATCAGAAAGCGCGCCATGCGGCCATTGCCGTCCGGGTAGGGATGGGTGTAGCCAAAGAGCCAGTGGCCAAGCACTGCGCGCACGGCTGGCTCCGGTTCCTGTTCGATCAGATTCAGCAGTGCGGGCATGGCGTCGCGTACCGCCTCCCAACGCGGCGGAACATAGCGCGAGTTGCGCAGATAGACGGCATCATTGCGATAACCGGCCAGCGCCGATGCGGGAATCAGACCCGCCGCTACGCAGGGCTCGAAGAGTTCGCGATGCCACTCCCGATGATCGGCGCGGACCACGGCTCCGGCATTCTGCCCGGCGAGCACTTTGCCCACGCTGGCCTTGACCTGCAGGAATGCCTGCCAATATCCGCGCGCCGCCAGCGCATCACGATTCTGCCGGTCGGCCTCGTTGTGCTTCGGGTCCCACTGGCCGGAGATCACACGCTCAATCAGCTCCGGACTGACGCGGTAGCCCTCAATGGAGAGCGAGTGATAGGCGTCGTTCTTATATATGTCATCGATGTGGGCGAGATAGCTCTCTGGCTGAGCAGGCAGCCCCGGCGCGGCGGGAAAGACCTCCAGCACCGCATCGCGCGTGGAGGCCCACAGTGCCTGCAGACGGCTGACGATGGGCGCTTCCGCCGTATGGTTGAGAGCAAAGACGGTTCCGTTGGCGTAAGGATCAGTTTCGCGCACATCGTAGTCCGCACGCCGCATGGTGGAGAGAATCTCGTCGGCCTGCGCGGCGCGACCGGCGCGGCGCAGTGCTCCAGCCAGCCGCCCGGCAATGGCGGAGTGGCCACCATCGAGCAGGATGCGCAGCAGGTCGGAGGCATCCGTCATGCGCGCCAGCAGCACCTGCGTTTCCAGCGGATACTTGCGGAAGAACGTTTCCGGGACGCGCACCAGCGCAGCTTCGGGCGTAAAGAGCCGCAGTGCATCGCGGCGAATGAGCTGACCTGGTGGCGGCATCTGTGCCTGCCGCAGGTCGTAGAGCGACGTATGGAAGGGCAGCGCAACGGAGTTGTTGTGGCCCTTGCGGCTGTAGATGGTGGTCTGCGCCGGAACGACAGTGTTCTCCGCGTGCAGCAGTAGCGACTGCTCGGGCGAAAGATGCCACTCCGCGCCGAATCGCTCATTGCAGTACGCCGCGCAAAACTCCCAGAAGGAGGCGAACCACGCCGTGCTGTCACCCGGGTGTGCACTGGGGCTCGACGACATCAACCAGCCCTTAAGCACTGGCTGCAAAAAGCCATGCTTCACCAGCCGGTCCCGGTGAACTCGGGCAATCTGGCTGGTCTGGAAGACGCGCTGGCCATTCTCCTGCAGTATGCGGAGGACTTCGAGCGAGGCGGCGAGCTTTTCATTGGGCGTGGGCATTGTGGTCCTGCACGTTTATTCTGCCGTGCGATCACAAGTTTATTCTGAAGTGTAAGCGCAAGTCTATAGTGATGTGAACCTGCAAGTAAATTCTGCAATATAGGTTCTTCAGAGGCTTCTTAAGAGAATACGTTGCTCAATAGAGACAAACTATTTGCCAGTACGCACCAGCATAAAGAAGAGTTTTTTACGCTCAGATATTCAAAAGCTCCTTTGGTACTCCAAGACGATCAGATATGCGACACAATGTATCTAAGACATAGATTTGAGCATGAATAAACATGACATTTCTCGTCTGTTCATCATTCATTAAATATCCAGAATTCACTAAACACGAAGTCGGATGAGTGATTTTCGACAATAACTTATACAGCGCACGATGCTCGCATTCCAAACCGACTTTTTTTGCGATATTAAACACGCTTTCGGACTTATTATTTGAGCTATCGAATCCATGTTTAGTCTTAATAGCCTTTATGCGTTTTACTTCTTCCTGAAGTGCTTGTCTGCTTGGATCATCTGAAGCAGAAAGGCTTACCAATGCCTCTATAGCCTCAATCTGATCTCCAGCTGCTTCTCCAAGCCATTCTTGCAGGTCGGCGGAAGAACTTAGGACTCTCCGCGTTTGTACGTTCAGTTCATAAGCGGAGCGTGTGCAAAAGCCAAGAAGCGGGATGGGGCCGGACAAATGCATTTGCATAAGGTTCAAATAAGGCAAGAATGCAGCCAACAGATTGTAAAGAACAACATTTTCCTCGTTGCGTTCGCAGTTTGTAAGAACCCACTCGGCATTTTTTTTGACTGCTTCACTGATAGAATTGAGCCGATTTGAAACGTCGTCCATTGATCCAATTCGAACATGGTCCTTCAAGCTTCCGTTCATCCCAACGCCTCTCGATGAGAATTATTGTTAGGGCTGTTAATGTGCAAATGGAACAGTTGAGAACGATTAGACACATCTTCGTGCTTCTTAATGTGCCTTTAGGGCTTGGCGGAGAATCTCAGGCAATCGTACATCATATGTACGAATAGCGCCAAATACCCAACACATATTCGTGCTCACGCACTTACTGGCTTAGCCAAAGATCCTGCGATACATCACGGATCGCTCCTGCTCTTGCTGGACCAGCTTTCGCCGCGCTGGCGTGATATCAAATACGGCCTCGCATTACGGCGAAAGTGTTCGCATTCACAGATGCTGAGGTGATTTTCCATAAGTTTATTTTGCTGTGTCAGAGCAAGTGCAACGCGCTGCAGTCCAGGGCCTGCTCTCAGCGGAGAAGAGCAAAAATCCGTGAGTTACGGCAAAATCTGGTGCCTATTGGGATTGGATTTCTGAGTATCCTAGTGCATTGCTGTGCACCTCTTCCTGTACTCGTATCTGTTGATATAAATAATTTTACGCGTATAGATGCCGCATCGTATGAGGCTATGCAAAAGGCTCATAATCCCATCCTAGGAGGACAAGCTCTGTCAAGCCAATCAGCTAGACAATAGAAAAACCGAGCGAAAACATAGCCTTCCGCGTGAACACCGTTTGAACACCATTAAGAGCTGGGCTGGAGAAAACTGCGAATTTCCCTTAAATTCAATCGCTGGAAAGAGGTGCGGGAATTCGCGATGTTCTCTGTTTTCAATTTTCAGCCTGCTTCCCAAGCTGAATGTCGCCGGTTCGATCCCGGTCTCCCGCTCCATCGGTTTCCTCTCATCTTTTTTTCCTGTCTTTAGAGAACTCCCAAGTGTGAGCGTTGCTAATGGTGAGCGGCTTGCATGGAGAGTAGAAGACGTGTCTTGATCGGCGTCGATTGATCTGGAGGAAAGCAGATGAGTACGATTGCAGGCGTGTTGGACGGAGCAAATTCGATCTACACAACCTCAAGCCCAGCGAGCAGCCAAAGCAGCACGGGAACATTCTCCGACTACATGAAAGCCGCAGCCGCGGAGGAGCAGCCGCGCACCCGGACCGATACCGGCAGCCAGGCGGTGAAGGATTTTCTGGCCTACGCGAATATGACGCCGGCGGAACGGATGTTTGCGGCCTGGTTGCACAGCCACAAGATGACCCAGGAACAGTTCAATGCTCTGCCGGCCTCCGAACAGGAGCAGATCCGCAAGGATTTCGAGGTGGCGATGCGGCAGAAGATGGGAACGGAAAATAGCGGTGCGGAAACGACGAGCACGGCCTCAGTCTAGTTGCCGGAAGCAGGAAGGCCGCGACGGGAATCGCGGCCTCGCTCTTATGCGGACTCTGTGAGTTCGATTTTCATCACAAAACAACTGATGCTCTGTTCGTCGTGGATGAGCATCTGGTGGGGGACGCCAGCGGGCACGTGGGCCACGTCGCCAGCGCGGAGTTGCTGGGTTTGGCCGCCTTCAATGGCCGTGCCGCGGATTTCGCCGGGCTCGATCTCCCGTCCATTTTCCACCTTGCCGCCGGTGACAAGCGTCGCCGCGCCGGCCAGAACCACAAAGACGTCCGCGTGGCGGCTGTGGATTTCCGCTTCGCCAGAGCGGCTGCGGAAGAGCATCATGGCCCGATGGCCGGGAAATTCACGCACCGTTTCGCTGGCAACTCCCGAGGAAAAACGCGCCATCTCCTTCAGGTAGGCGGCGCGCTCCATCATGACGGCGCGAGGCCAGTGGCTGGCTGGGTTGGTCCGTTTGCGGCGGGGTTCCAAGTTGTCCAGGGCTGCATCCTGCAGCAGAGCGCGCTGTATCTCCCGTTCCAGATCCATGGTCTTCCTCGTTGTGTGCCTGCCCGAGCGGCTGCTACCGGCGTAAAGGATGGGCGGCCTACCGGGCCGGTATCGCCACCGCCCGTCCGTGTGCGATGCTCTCATTGTAGTTGGCTGCATGCTCCGGCCTGTCTTCCCCCTTACAATGAATGCAGAGAGCCTGACACTCCCCAATGGCAGACGAAGAACAGAACAAAGCAAAGAAGTCAGCGCGCAAGTCTGACGACGATCCCTCCGGCAAGGTCTACGATGGCCGGCTGATGCGTCGTCTGGGCGCGTATCTGCGCAACTATTGGCTGCAGGCCGTAATTGCCTCCATCGCTGTTTCCATTAAAGCGATCTGCGATGTGACTGGCCCGTATCTGGTGAAGGTGGCTGTGGACCGCTATCTGCTGGCGGGGCCGCACATCACCACCGACTGGATTGCGCGCCATCTGCCGGTCGACCCGCTGGCCGGGCTCAACGTCCTGGCTCTCATCTATATTGTTAGCCTGGTAGCCAGTTACGGCTTCGCCTTTATCCAGACCTACCTGATGCAGTGGACCGGCCAGAAGATCATGTACGATCTGCGCCGCGACCTGTTCCGCCATATGCAGCAGATGCATGTGGGATTTTTTGACACCAATGCCGTGGGGCGGCTGGTGACGCGGCTGACCTCGGATGTGGACGCGGTGAACGACATGTTTACCGACGGCATTCTGTCCATCGTCAACGACTTCTTCATGCTGGCCATTATGGCGGCCATTATGTTGCGCATGAACTGGTGGCTGGCGCTGCTGGCCTTTCTGGTGCTGCCGCTCATTCTGATTGTGACGCGCATCTTCCGCGATTCGGTGCGGGCCAGCTATCGGCGGGTGCGTTCGGCCATTGCGCGCATCAACAGTTTTACCCAGGAGCATGTGGCTGGCATGCAGGTAGTGCAGTTGTTCAATCGCGAAGCGCGCGCCTTTCGCGACTTTTCCGCGGTGAACGAACAGCACATGATCGCCTTTAAGGACACGATCTTTGCCTACGCGCTCTACTATCCCGCGGTCGAACTGCTCAGCTCCATCGCCATTGCGCTGGTGCTCTGGCGCGGTGGCTTCAGCGTGCTCTC
>Ga0207834_1000589_pt1 | contig 12803 bp, 7 predicted proteins | sample LuqExpMetagenom5_FD_187763 | JGI IMG/M metagenome (GOLD analysis project Ga0207834, IMG submission 187763) | Tropical forest soil microbial communities from Luquillo Experimental Forest, Puerto Rico - Sample 5 (SPAdes) | ecosystem: Environmental > Terrestrial > Soil > Tropical forest ...
TCCTCAAGGAGCTTATTGAGGCGGGAAAGGTTAAACCGGCCATAGATAGATGCTATCCACTTGAACAAATTGCTGAGGCCCATAGCTATGTCGAAAAGGGACATAAAAAGGGAAATGTGGTTATAACTGTGGGACATAATAACTAAGCCTGACTTAGCACTTCCACGTAGTAAGGCTTCAATTCATTGGGGAGAGGAATCAGCTTTAAATATGTTGAAGGATTGTTTCTCTAAAAAATCAAAGCTTTCTACCTTGTAATAACCACATTCTGCCATGATTTTAAGAATATTTTCTTCAGGTGTGTAATGTTTGAAAACACTGACATGATTCACATTTTTTTGCAAGTGTTCAATAATTGTAACCCTGCCTGAAGGGCTTAGGTATTTTTTTAGCTCATTAAATATACAACCTGCTTTGAAAGGTGATGAAACACATTCCAACCAGTTTTCCAATAAACCCTTTTGGATTTTCAAATTGTCTGCCAATGAATTCTTTCATGGTCATCTCTACCTGTATATGTTTTCTATTTGAAAAGTGTCAAATCTCTTGCGAGTTTTGAATAAAAGTATTACAATAAGAATATGAACTGGGTTCATGTTCTTATTGTAATACTTATAATTATCAATGTTAATGCAAAAACATGAATAGGTTTCATGTTTTTTGCACAATATTATGTAGGAGAATATGATGAAAGAAAACAAAAAGGTAAGAATCCCAAAACAGGAAAGAAGTATTGAAAATAAAAGGCTCATAATTGAAGCTGCTATAGAGCTTTTTAAAAAAAAGGGATATAGCAATACAAATTCAAAAGAAATTGCAGCAACTGCTGGGGTTTCAACCGGTACATTTTATTGCTATTTTGCGGACAAAACAGATTTGCTGTTGGAAATTGTTAAAACCCATAAAGAGCAGCAAATCGATATAAATTTCCACAGCATAGAAAATAAATTAGCTGAAATAACTACTTCCCGGGAAGCGATTTATCTTTTAATAAAATCAATAATTGAGACGCAGAATTTACCGATAGACCTGCTAAAGCAAATAACGGCTCTCAGATATACAGATATCGAGGTCGCAAAATATCATCAGGCTGAGGAAGAAACTACGCTGGGACTAATCAAGTCATTTTTAAAGTATTTTGATAAAGAGCTTAAAATAAAAGATCTGGATGTTGCGTCTAAAATGATATTACTTGTCACGAAAGAAACTACTAAATCCTATACGATTTTCAAACCGGATATCGAAAAAGAATGCTTTATTTTTGAGCTTTCCGATATGATTATAAAATATCTGAACTTATATACAGTATTCTAAATCGTTCCTTCCCAATGAGAATTAATAATGATAGAAGGAAAATGAAAAGTTAATCTTTTTCTAAGAGAAGATAAATTAGTGACTAAGTTATCTTAGCGATAATTTGGAAGGTATACGGTAAGTGTTCCTAAATACAGGAATAAAAATTGAGTACTTACTAAACTGAACAAAAAGATGGAGGGCATATCTAAAACGATGGAATCAGCATATTTAAGAAAAAATGAGCTAAGTGAAAAATTGTTAGCTTACTATGAAGAATCTTGTTTAGATCAGAGTGTTTTACTTGGGTCATTGATTTCAGAGGAAGCAAGAGAATTTATTGTGAACAATGCTAATGCATTTATTTTTGGATTAATATCTGATCAATCTACAAAAGCTGAATTAGCATAGTCTTTACCATTTCACTTAAAGAAAAGACTAGGTCATTATGATGTGCACAAGATGGGGAGTGAGGGATATGAGTATGTAATAGAGACGGCGATAAAAAATAAGCCAGCTTTACATAGATATCCAGGAAGAATAGCTAATTATCTTCATTTAGCGAGTAAGCATATTATAGATAATTATCAAGCAAATGGTGCTAATATTTGGTCAAATACAGACAGTGCTAAAGAAATAATTTGCCGATTATGTGCTTTTAAAGGTATTAGCTCAAAAAAAGCTGCTCTAGGAACAATGTTATTAGTAAGAGATAAAGGCGTCTATGTAGAGGATGCTCATATTATTGATATTGCTTATGATATACATATTAGAAGGGTCTTTTTAAGAATTGGATTGGTTAAGAGTGATACATTAGAGCAAGTGACTGAAGTGGCGAAACTAATTTATCCTGATTTTCCAGGGAAACTTACTACTCCTATTTGGGTTATTGGAAGGGAATATTGCCGACCAGCAAACCCATTATGTGATAATTGTCCTATTTCTAACTTATGTGAAAGAAAAATTCATTTAGGTAGAGATATACGTGCATAAGATTGAGAGACTAAAGTGACGATGAATAAAGGGACGTAGGGTTTTGAGTGATTTTAGCCCTGCCGCCAAGGCCGAACCTGGCTCAAACGGCATCTTTTTTGTATTCTCAAGGCATTCAGAATGTTGCGTGAAGATGGAACGTGTCTGAAACCCTGATAAATTAAGGGCTAAGGCAATTTAAAGCTTTTGTGATTGACATACGACCCTTGAGGATATAAAAAAGATGACATTGAACCTAAATGCATATACTTATTAGATCAGATGATGGATATAATCTTTGTTGCTACTCAAGCCTATTTGATAAATAAACTAATTCAATAAAAAACTCATAAAAAACTTATAAAAAACTAAATATATGATTACAGGTCTCAATAATAGATAGGAGGAAACAATGATGAATTTGATCAGAAAAAACGCAATCTTAACAGGTGTATTGTTTCTTTTAGGCTTCACAGGAGCAATTACTGCTGCTATTACAAAACCTATTTTAGGTAGTTCGGATTATCTTGTGATGATTTCTGCAAATGAAAATACAATTATATCAGGAGTGTTTTTTACACTTATCATGGCTTTTGCATGTGCTGGAATTGCAATCTCACTATATCCTGTTTTGAAAAAATACAGTGAAGGACTCGCTCTTGGATCTGTCGGGTTCCGAATTATTGAGGCAATGCTTGAAATTGTCAGTGCAATCTGCCTGATATTATTATTAACACTAAGTCAGGAATTTGTAAAAGCTGGAGCAACGGCTTCATCGTATTTTCAAACAATAGGTGCAATCCTCATGTCATTACAGGATTGGGTAGGTAATGTATATTTGATACCTTGGTGTATTGGTGCTTTGATGTATTATTTTATATTTTATCAAACAAGACTCATCCCGCGATGGTTGTCCGGCTGGGGTCTTGTTGCAGCAACAGTGTGCCTGGTATCCAGTTTTCTTGTTATTTTCCGTGTCATCACTCCTTTTGGAGCAATACAGATATTTACGAATGCTCCAATAGGTTTACAGGAATTAGTTCTAGCCGTATGGCTGATATTTAAAGGGTTTAATCCGTCTGCAATTGCTTCCCTGTCTGCTCGAAATATATAAGCGAGACTATGGGAGGTAATGTATACATGAAAGCTGTAGTTAAGTCCTGCCGTCAAGGCCACACCAGGTTCAAACGGCATCTTTTTTGACCGTTCAAGACATCACATGCTGAGACGGTTGTATTGATGTCAAGGGTTGAAAAATAGAATAAGTGAAAAGGCTTAAAATAAAGGGCTTCCAGGCATTGGAGAGATCCAGAATTAAGAAGGTGGCAATGATGATAACATTTCGAAATAAAAAACGTCAAGATGATATAGACCTTGATATAAAAGCAAAAATTAACGCTGACGCAAATACAACAGTGTCACGAATCACATTGGCAGTGGCCATCACCAGTTGTATCGCATTTATTTTTGATGAGCTGACAAATCAATATGATACTAATTGGATAACACATGTGCTGATAAACTGCATAGCAGTTCTTGTCGCATCATGCGTACCGTTTATTCTTAAAAGGCTTAAAGTAAGGGAAGTAATAATTACGCACGCTATCGCAATTTTGTATGTTTCAGCAATTTCCTGTATTCTTATATCCTTTGATAGCGTTGCCGGATTGACGGCGTGGGCGGTCATACTTATTCTTGTTTTGGTCAGTATGTGTTATTATTCAAACAGCATCGTTTTACTCTATTCGTTTATCTGTGGTAGTGTATGGATTATAATTCTATCGAGCCGGCATCCATCTATGTTGACGTATATTGATTTAACTGATCATGTAGGGAGGTTTGGAATTTTTGCTATTATGTCAGGCGTAGCTTTTTGGGTTAACAGAATGTTAAAGAAGCATGTTTTGGATAATCATAAACAAATAAAGCTTATTCAGGAATACTCAAAGGAACTGGAACAAAAAAATGACGAGCTGCAAAAACTTGATAAAATAAAAAATGAGTTCCTTGCCAATACTACCCATGAACTGAAGACGCCTTTACATGGAATAATTGGCCTTCTTGAACCGCTTTTGGACTTAAAGAATGAGGCTTTTAGCGATGCTCAGTTCTATGATATATCACTTGCTGTTTTGAGCGCGAAAAGGTTATCTGGCCTGGTTGGAGATATATTGGATTTCTCAAAGCTCCGGAATCAGGATATCACTCTGCAAAAGTTGGATATTGATGTTTATATTTTAACGGATATGGTCTGCAAATATTTTACACATCAGGCTGAAAAAAAAGGGGTTCCTATCGTTAATGCAATTGCTCCGGACTTTGCCTTAATATATGCCGATGAAAACCGTTTCCAGCAGATTATGTTTAACTTAATTGGAAACGCAGTTAAATTCACAGAAGCAGGTGAAATCAAAATTACAGCCACAAGAAACTCAGATCAAACTCAGATAACGATATCCGACACCGGAATCGGCATCTCCCCTGAACGACAACAGTTTATTTTCAATGCATTTGAGCAGGCTGACAGCTCCATCGCCAGAGAATATGGTGGAACTGGCTTAGGACTGGCCATCTCGAAAAATCTTATCGAGCTTCACGGAGGAAAGCTCTGGGTGGAATCAACACCGGGCAAAGGCTCTCGCTTCACTTTTTCCATTCCTGTGATTGCAGGCGGTGGAGTTAAAAGTTCAACACCGACGGCCCTGCGGTATAAAGATCGGGAAGATAATCCGGAACTAGATTACGACCTCCAGGCAGATATAGACAAGAAACCTATCTACGATGATACTCCAAGAATTTTAGTTGTGGATGACGAACCGATCAACGTCCATATTATCAAGAATATTTTTTCCAAAGAAGGCTATAGTCTGACACCAGCATACAGCGGTAAGGAAGCCTTGGAGAAGCTCCAGAATGGACAAAAATTCGATCTTGTACTATTAGATGTAATGATGCCACAGCTATCCGGTTTCGATGTCTGCAGTAAGATCAGGGAAGTTTATACTCTGACTCAGCTGCCGATTCTTCTACTCACGGCAAAGGATATGGCGGAGGATCTGGTTGCAGGTTTAAACGTCGGGGCGAATGATTTTCTACAAAAACCGTTTAAGATCAAAGAACTGACGGCTCGTGTTAAAACGCTTTTGGAACTAAAACGAACAACGGAACTGGCACTTTCCGCTGAATTGTATTTTTTACAGTCGCAGATCAAACCCCATTTTCTACATAACACGCTCAATACCATCCAAGCGTTTATCAGAACTGACCCAGATATGGCTCGAGAAATGATCTTTGAACTAAGTGGTTATCTTCAGGAAAGCTTTAATTTCAATACAATGGAAAAAACTATGCCAATATCAAAGGAAATCAGCATTATCAAATCCTACCTTTTCATTGAAATGGCCAGATTTACTGATAAACTCAAGGTTGAATATGATATTGACGAGAGTATCCATTGCAGTATCCCACACCTGATACTCCAGCCGATTGTTGAAAATGGCATACGTCATGGTGTTCTTCAAAAACAGTCCGGTGGAACAATCCGGATCACCGTCAAACGGGACGACTGTGAGGTTTTGATGATGGTGGAAGACGACGGTGTTGGGCTGGATTCGGAACAGATCCCACAGCTCTTACATAATGAAGTCAATGGTGTGGGGATCGGGCTATATAATGTGCAACGAAGGATGATGGCAATTTATGGACATGGTCTTGAGATGGAAAGCCAGCCTGGGTACGGAACAAAGGTGCAGTTGAGAATTCCATGCGAGTTTCCTGTGATAAAGTAGAAATGAAAAAGGTAAGAAGAGGATAATAGATTATGATTAGAGTTGTTATAATTGATGACGAGAAACCGGCACTTGACGAATTATCGTACCAGCTTGGAAAATATGAACAGATTAAAATTATTGCCCAGTTCACAGATTCTCTTACGGCATTGAAAGAGATGGAAACTCTTGACTTTGACGCGGTTTTTCTTGACATTGACATGCCTATACTTGGTGGTTTGAGTCTTGCGTCGGAGTTGTTGGAGCAGAACAGGTGCCTTCCAATCATATTTGTTACGGCCTACAATGACTATGCATTACAGGCTTTCGAGGTGAACGCCGTTGACTATATAGTCAAACCGGTACGCCCGCTTCGTCTTAAACAAGCAGTGGAAAAACTGCAAAATAATATCGTAAACTACCGGCATAGTAATGAGCTGCTCATGGATACGTTGAAAGAACTAAAAAAAGCTATGAGCAAAGACGCGGACAAATTGATCGTATTTGATGGTAAGGAATATAATTTTATTCGCCTTGATGAAATAATGTACGTTGAAGCGCAGGCGAAAATCATTTCGGTTGTTACTGCCGGGGGAGTCTTTACAGCCAGGAAAACCATGAGTGTCATGGAAGAACAGCTACAGAATGGGGGACTTTTCAGATGCCACAGGAGTTATATAATCAACCCAAAACATATAATGAAAATAATTCCGTCAAGTAACGGTGCTTTTCTGATACAAATGAATCATTCACCTATTATTCCTGTCAGTAAGCCATATGCTATGAAAGTCAGGCAGTTAATTGAATGCGGTAAAATATGAAATTTCATACTTGAACGGAATTATACATAGAATTATATTTTTATATTATTGAATTTTTTTGATATACAAAACAGAGGCCGGGAATTGCAATAAACAGCATTCTATGGCCTTTTTCGTCTTTTTTGAGTAACTCGTTCCATAACACTATCAATTCATTCCAAATTTAGAACATTTGGTCAATAATAGATAAAAATCTTACCAGATTTGATATAATCAGTCTTATATTAAAAATTGACGACTAGTGGAAGCTGAAGTATCTACTGAAGTAACCTTAATGCAGAATCAGGGGATACCTAGTATTTTACAGTCTGAGCAATATTTTAAGTAGAATTATATAACCAAAATTAGGGAGAAGAGGACGATGAAAAAGATGACGATGAAAAAGATGATGAAGGTGATGATGAAGAAAGCTTTACCTGCAATCCTAACACTTAGTATACTTTTTAGCATAATCAGCCCAGTCAATGTGAAAGCCCAATCACTGCTAGAAACTACTACAACAGATGATAAAGCTGCGACAGTAATTGATAAAACAACTACAATAGGCTTAGATACAAAGGAAGAGAGTACTGATGAATCGATTGATAATAATAAGAAAGATTTACCTAAAGAGGATTTTAACTCCGATACTTTAACCGCAATGGGTTTTGAAACGCAACAGCAAGTAAGAAAGGATCCAGATAATAATGAAATCGACCTAAGTCAAAACCCATTGGGTTCAAGCAACAAAGCTTTAGTGCAAAATCTGAGCCTTGCAGGCTCTGGATTCGCGTATGACAAAGATGGAAAAGATTATTACTATAACCGAAATGATTCGGATGATAATTTGTATGGCATATATGACGTTCTAAGAGGTGGCGAAATGCACTTAAGTAATTCATTTATGCCCCGAACCCTTATTTCCAGTGAAAGTGAGCTTAATGATTGGCGGAAGCAACCCAAGGTTATGACTTCAGCCGACCTTAGCCAGGATGGTTTTGAGGAAGTTATTACTGCGGTTTTGATGCCTGCTGCTGATAATACATTTGGCCTTCAACTGGTTATTGAAAATTACAATCAGGGGAAAGCTTCATCCGAAGCAAAATACCAGTTGATCAGTTCAGGGTTAACCTTGCAGGATATAACCCCCAACTCTACAAGTCAATCACTGAAATATAAGAAGCATTTCCGTATCGCTGCCTGTAAAGGAAAAGTTGCTATCCTGATACAAAGGGACTTATATAATTTTGATATAACCTATTCAGCGTCACAAAATCAATACAATATAAAACAAGATCAAAAATTTTCTTTTACAGAAGAAAATCCGGTAGCTCCGATTGCCAATAAAGAAAATCCAATGATTGATTTAGAGGGAGCTGATATAAATAATGACGGACTATCAGAATTGCTGGTGACAACGGGTTCTGATGTTGGGACAAAGGATGCTTACCTGCTTGCTTATCTATGGGAAAGAAAGGATGCGCAGGGGGTATCTTCTACTGATTTTAATACTCCTCTTGCGAAACAAAGCCTAAGTGAGCCAGATCATTATAGAAGACTAAAATTTGCAGGAGTAACGGTAGGGAATGCTGTCGGAAGAGGTACGGCTGTTATTGTTGGAGGCTATGATCACGATTCTGAACTGAGATTTATGAATCTGACCTATGACTTAAAAACAAACGCTTTTACATGCAGTACTCTTTATTACACAAATTCTAAAACAAGTGATAATGATAAATACGCAATGGTGTTGCCAGAAATCAACTGTGCATCTTTCGGCGAACAGAATGCTTCCATACCACAGTACATACTTTGCAATGATCAAATATACAGGTTCAATTCTGCGCGGTCGCATTTTGAAGAGCAATTTGACATTAGCAGAAGCAATCAAGTCGCCAGTTACCCTGAGCTAGATATCTATGATACAGCTATGATTAAATATACAATGGATTATGGTGTAGATCGTACTGCGAAGGACGCAGCAGCTATTATATGTCAGGATAAAAAGGGTATAACTTATTTAGTGTATTTAGTACCCAATACAGAGGAAGATATTACTTTTAACGTATATTCGGACAGAGGGTTGTTCACCGAGTCTGATTATAGGAATTTTGGAAGAACGGAGCCTTTGCGTTATTTACAATCACATAGACAATTTTTTAATCCTGCTATTTGTGCTGCATGTGTGAAGGATAGGAGCTTTTCTCTTGAATTTTTAGGTGCATCCTTTACAATGACTGATCCAGAGGTAGTTGCGGTATTGGGAGCCTCCCCCTATTACAAGGAACTGGAAAATGAATATGGGAATGGATTGGGCAATGTTTCTACCACCTTTGGAACTGGTACTACAAAAGAAACGGAAAGTGGACTAGGTACCAGTGTAAGCATAAGTGCTACGATTGGATTTGAGGTAGAAGTATCAGCAGGTACGTTTGTCCAGACAAAAATAGGGGGAGTTGAAGGCGGAGTTACACTTTCTTCTAATTTATCGTGGGAATGGAGCCAGGCTGAAGCAACGACATTAAGGTGCAGCTTTTCATCAGTAAATAGTGATATGGTGGTTTTGACCTCGGTACCCTTTGATCTTTATAAGTACAGGATTCACGATCCAGGACAGGAGGATGATGGAAAGATTACTATAATTTCTATCCCCGAAAAACCTCAGACCAGCTTAATGAACCTGGACGATTATAATGAATTGGCAAAGGAGCTGAATGCACAGAATCCTGAGAATAGTATTGCTTTAGTTACTGATGGAGTATTAAAGCACACAGCTGGAGATCCGCGTACCTATGCCTCAAATATTGGAGATATTATTGGAGCTCATGACTATGTATCTTCTAAAAAAGTGTTAGGAGTTGGAACCGGAGACGGTTTTTCTGAGCTGGGAATTGCCAAGGATAATACAAACTCAAAGTCTTTTGAGGGTGAAATAGGGATAGATACCTATTTAAAGGTTACTGTCGGAAGTGTTTTCGGTGAAAGGCATTATGGAGGAGGTTTTAATACTCATATCACCACCTCTATTACAAACAGTACAGAAATATCAGGTTCTGTTGCAAATATTCCGTCGAAGTACAAAGACTACAATTTTTCATGGGAGCTTGCGGGATATAAATATAATTTGACTCCCGGCAGTAACAATTCGTGCTATGTCGTAAATTACTTTGTGCATACCGGTAATACAATACCGCCATCGCCGCCTCAAAATGTACAGTTACTGAATTATAAACACACTTCAGCACGACTAACCTGGGATGCAGTAAAGGGAGCTACCGAATATAGGATATACCGTTCCACCAAAAAATCCTTTAACACAAATTTACCCTATGCTGTTATCAATCAAACTACGGATGGAAAATGGCTATTTAATGACACTAAATTGAATCCAAATCAACAGTACTATTATGCGATAAGTGCCGTAAAGGTTAATGAAGGAAGACCTACGGAGGTATTTCCGGTGCCGGTTCTTGTTGAGGGGATAGATATAAAGACTCCGCCCAAACTTGAGTACAAAGAAGGGGAAGCTTTGGATCTTTCCACTTTGGTACTCCAGTATAATATGACAGATAATACTCAAAACGAACTGCCATATCAGGATTTATATAAAAGAGGTATCTTGGTAAATATACCGGATGGAAGGGTTTTAGGAATGGAGGATGATGGTGTATCAATTATTATTACCGACCCTGTCACGAATCTAACTGTTATTACTGATCCGCTTGTCATAACACAATCTGCTTCAACTGTAGTGGATACCTCAAAATATGATATTAGCTCATACTTTAAAGTCGGAGGTATTGATAATATGCAAAGCTTGCAGCCAAATACATCCTTGAGTGCATATACAACCATAAAAAACAAACAAAATACTCCTCAAAAAGTTCTGGTTGCGATAACACTATACGATCAGAACGGGAGCATGATTCAATGTGATTATACTACAAGGGAAATACAAAGCGGTGCTACTGAGATAATTTCAGTCGGTAACTTTACGACACCGGCAGATGTCAAGGATTATGAAGCGAAAATATTAGTCTTTGAAGGAAGTGACTTTGATACTTCTTCACTAATGCCAATTACCAGGCCTATGACCATCCGCGGCAACTAAACTTTATATTGTAAAACGAACCATCTACTCGGGAGCACGATCAGATATGCCCTTGTATACATCTTTGCGGCTGATTTTTCACCATCCGCATACAAGGAGTCTCCGATCGTACTCCTTATCCAAAAGGGGATTCTTAAATGAAAAAAATTATTATACAGGTTTTGGCCATATTATTGATGCTTGAAGCATACACTTACACTGCTTATGCCACGGGAGAAAGTAATCGTGTGGAGATACAGAATGCCAGTGCCGATATGAACACCGTAAATCAAGTTATAATAAGCGGGAATATTAGCTCTGGACAAGGACAGATGGTTACGGTGTTAATTACCGATTCAGCTAATAAGGTTGAGTATTTTAACAGCGCAATGAGTACAGAGAATGGAGCTTTTACATTTACCTATACTCTGGCGAACTCTGCAACGGGAAAATATAATGTGAAACTAAGTGGTAATGGAGTCAAGCAACCTACGAATATTTCCTTTGATTACAAATCTGTTTCTGAAAATAAAGAAGAATTAGGAGTTGTTTTATCTGATATAAATGTTTCAATTAATGGGAGCAATGTTGTGGTCAGAGGCAGGATAAATTCCAATTCAAGGAAACAAATAACATTAGCTGTTTCAGATTCTAATCAGAAACCAATATATATAAATAGCAAAGTCAGCAACAATCATGGTGAGTTTTCATTTCCCTTTCCTATGAATGGTAACTCCATAGGAAGATATAAAATAAAATTAAGTGGTCAAGGAGTAATAAATCCTGTAATTTCTTCCTTTACATATGGAATTGACTCAAATGATGCCGCATTAATCAATCTTTTATTCAAAAACGGAACATGGGGAAAGAGAATATCTATTGATAAAGCCGAGTGTACAGTTAACATCCCAGCGGATATCGACTATTTAACCATTATGCCAGGAACCAGTGATGTTTGCTCTACAGTGAAGATAGGGAATAAGGTAATAAAAGGCTGGGCAGAATCTGAAAATATTCCTCTTTCAACAGGCAGAAACCTTATCTTACTGACAGTAACGGCTCCGGATGGAATAGCTGTAAATAATTATCAATTAAATATAGTAAAAGGATATACTTTAACAAATGTGTCTGCGAAGATTGATAATGATAAACATGTTACCATCAGCGGTTCTATCAATTCATCCTATCAAAAAGATATTACAGTTGTGGTTACCGATCCAAACAATAAAAAAGACTATATAAACAGCTTATGCAGTACGAATGACGGTAAGTTTACTTTCAGTTATCCTATGCAAAACAATACTGAGGGCACATACCATGTCATAGTAGGCGGAACCCAGGCAATAGAGGCTGTAACAACCAGTTTTGAATATACTCGTCCAAAGACTGAATTACAGGTTATACCTACACCTACGTCAATACCTGCACCTACACCTACATCTACGCCTACACCTACGCTGTATTCAATTACTGTTGACAGCGAGGAAACGGCGTATCTTACTCCTAGCGTCGTATCAGCTGAAGCCGGAACTACGATTACTCTTACCTGCAACCCACCTCAAGGGCTGACTCTTGATCATTTTGAGTATTTCGTCGGGAATGACGCTATCGTAATTAATGGAAATTCGTTTATTATGCCAGCAGTTGATATTATGGTAAGAGCAATTTTTCAATAAAATAAACCCATGCAAAGCAGTCAAAACAGATGGTACTGATTACAAATTTTGAGTGGATTCCATTTGAAAACCTGAATGGTATGAGAGATGATTTGCAGGAAGTATTTAAACAATCTGAATTCATGGATGAACAGAGGATTAAAGTGATTAGTAATGCAATTACGAAACGTATTCAACAACTAAAGGAATTGGCAATGGAACAGAA
>Ga0207834_1000590_pt1 | contig 12791 bp, 7 predicted proteins | sample LuqExpMetagenom5_FD_187763 | JGI IMG/M metagenome (GOLD analysis project Ga0207834, IMG submission 187763) | Tropical forest soil microbial communities from Luquillo Experimental Forest, Puerto Rico - Sample 5 (SPAdes) | ecosystem: Environmental > Terrestrial > Soil > Tropical forest ...
ATGTATCGTAATGGCGAAGCTTGCCATTTAACAGAAATATCTAATTTATTGGAGGAACAACAATGAGCTGGTATGCTTTATTCGTAAAGACCGGTTATGAAGATGATGTTTGTCATTATATAGATAAAGTAAAAGAATATTTATTAGAAGATGTAAAGTATAATTTACTTGTTCCTAAAAGAAAAGTCTATGAACGAAAACAGGGAGTAAGAAATGAAGTGATTAAAAAAATGTTCCCTGGTTATGTTTTGATAGAGACTGACAATATTATGCAATTTTATAGCAGAGCAAAAGGTTCTCCGCATATTATTAATTTCTTAAGGGAGAATGATTATTTTCATGAGATTAGATTAGATGAAATACGACAAATCCTACATATGATAGATCATAAGGGATTAATAGATGTGTCTCTGGCATATGTAGTTAATGATAAAATCAGTATTAGTGATGGGCCTTTACTCGGACAAGAGGGAATTATTAAGAAAATAGACAAGCGTAAAGGCAGAGCGAAAGTTGAGTTTATTATTAATAATAATTCTTTGTTAATTGATTTAGGAATTGATATTATACAAAAATTATTGGAATAGCAAGGAAGATAATATAGAAATAATCTATCTTCCTAAATTTTCAATAGTTATAAAATAATTAGAAGCATGGAGGACTATGGTTGAAGTAATAATAGTAAATCTATCAGACAAATTACCATTTCAATATGATTATTTAAAATGCATATCGTACGAAAAGCGAATAAGAATTCTCAAATATATTAATGAGGCTGATAAAAAAAGAAGCCTTATGTCAGAGCTTTTAATTCGAAAGGCAGCATCTGATAAGCTGTGTATACCTGCAAAGAGAGTTAATATTAGTTATAATCCATATGGAAAGCCTTATATTGATAATGAAAGGTATTTTAATTTTAATATTTCACATTCAGAATCTTATGTAGTGATTGCAATTAGTAGATATAAAATAGGAATTGATATTGAAAAGAATAAAAAAACAGATTTTGCAATAGCAGAAAGATTTTTTACAAAAAATGAATATCAGTATATAAAATCATTTACAACAGAGCCAGATAGAATCAATGCATTTTATATGTTATGGACTTTAAAAGAAAGTTATGTGAAAGCATTGGGGAAAGGATTAAGCATACCTTTAAATTCTTTCGAATTCGAAATTGATAACAGTATACATATAAGGAATCAAAAGGAGAATATGAAATTCCTATTCAGCTCAACCAGGATATATGATTATACATTATCTTTAAGCCATCAAGAAAAGGAGATCAAATATACATTTTTAAATGAAATTGATATTTATTGTTATTATAAGGATATGGTAACGAACAATGAGAAGTAGCAGAAAAAAGTGTATTCGGAAAATATGATGCCAATAAATAAAAATGACATTAGTACTAAACTTATATTCGCTATTCAAAGCAAATAAAATATAACAACATCGGGAGATAGATCTATTTAATGGATAAGAGGTTCTTACAATAACCTAATATATTATTAGTAAAGGAAGATTAGTACATGGAAATTAGAAGCAAAATAATTGAAATAATCGCATTTCATAGCGATATGGAAAATGTCAATCAATACTTAATGCAAAACGACGATTTAACTAAACTGGGAATGACCTCCATTACCTTCATTAAAATGATAGTAGATATGGAAGAGGAATTTGGCTTTGAATTTGAAGATGAAGCCCTAGATTACAATAAATTTACATCTTTAGATTTGTTATGTTCTTATATGGTGGATATGATGCGGATAAACAATGTAATATATTCTCCGAAAGAAGAGACAGATGAGGATATAATTAGAAGTACAATAATTCAAATGATCTCGGAATTAACGGATGTTACACTATCTATTAATAATTTATCTGTTTTGCCTATTTCAATAGAGGATGCACAAAATTTATTAAATAATATATCGCATAAATTTAGTGTGCCGCTAAATGAAGATATGATTAGACAAAAAAGCCTCTACTTATTAGATAACCTATGTGCTTACATCTTAAGTAGCAGATAGTAGCATTCCTGTTAAGAAAATAAATAAACTTAAAAAAAATAGATGCCTTGCTGAAAAATTGGAATGTGAGTTGCCGGCAAGTAACTACATATTAATAACATAGGAGGTATCATATAGGAAGCGAACAAAAATTAGATGATTTTGCTAATCAAAAATGAAATTATAGTGTTAGGAATCGACATTGGTAAGGATACACATTACTGGACAGCTTTAAAGCAAATGAGAGTATATTAAGGGAGGTATGTTATATGAAAAAGATTTTATTCACTATTTTGATTGCTGTTTTTTTTTGCTAATTTATCACAAGTATCTGCAGAAGAAAATAAAAAAATTGATTTAAATAGTATTGATCAGAGCAAAATTGATCGTTTGATAAATGATATTTTAAGTAAGTCGAAAATACCGGGAGCGTCTATCGTTCTTATTAACGAAGATCAAACCAAATACCTTACATATGGCTATGCAAATAAATATCAAAACATAAGAATGGCACAGGATACGTTAATAGAAATAGGCTCTATGAGCAAGGCCTTTACGGGATTAGGTTTATTATTATTGGAAGACCAAGGGAAAATCTCCCTTGATGATCCCATAACAAAATATATACCATGGTTGCGTTTTAATTATAAGGGCACGCATAAAGGTCAAAGTATTAACGGTGAAGTTGAATTGACCATAAGAAATTTTTTATATCAAACAAGTGGAATTCCCTTTAAAAGTATCGGAAATATTCCTGAAGGCACATCAGAGAATTTATTAGAAGCAACAGTTCGAACGCTTATCGGAACCAATTTGGATTTTTATCCGGGAGACAAATATCAATACGCAACTATAAATTATGATGTGCTGGGATATCTCATCCAGTTAGTATCCGGACAGACATATGAAGATTTTATTAGCGAAAATATTATTAAACCGTTTGGACTAAATAATACATATTTATATCAAGATGAAGCACAGGCGACAGGCTTATTAGCACAAGGATATAAGCTGTCGTTTTTTCGAGCTCAGCCATATATCGCTCCTAGGTATAGAGGCGATACGCCTGCAGGATATATCTTCTCAAATGCAACGGATATGGAACGTTGGATGAAGATACAAATGGGGTTAATTGAAGTTTCCGAACAATATAAAAAGATAATTGACAAATCGCATATAGGAGATACTACTGTAATTTCTCATGGGATGTATTATTATGCAGCAGGCTGGGATGTAAGTATTAGAGGGGAAGATATTCAGCACAATGGCAATAATCCGAATTATTCATCCATAATGTTAATGAAAACAGAAGAGAAATTAGGAATATGCATACTAACTAATATGAATTCTAATGCTGCGGAATATTTAGCTAATAATATTATTAATGTAATAAAAGGAACAAAAATTACGAGATATAAATCAGACATATACAAGAGCCTCGATTCCGCCTTTTCAGTAATTGTTATTGTATCAATAGTGTTAGGTTGTGCATTTTTTGTGCTTTTATCTATTGCCGTGACAGAATTATTACGAAAGAAACGCAATAGAGAGAAAATAAAAGGTGCTAAGGTGGCAGATATATTATTAGCAATTCCATTAGTTGTTTTTTTGGGATTTTGTCTATATTATTTACCAAACATTTTTTTTTATAGGCTGTCATGGGACCAGGTAAATATATGGGGATCACCATCGATCTTCTTTGGCTGTTTGTTTGTGTTTATTACATTTACTTTATTTATGAGTTATGTTTTATTGACATTCAATTTCTCAAAAGATAAAGAGAAGGGATATATTCCGTTAATAATCTTAACCTTAATAAATGGATTTTCCAGTGGATTGATTATTTTTACGATAAGCGAATCTTTCAACCGCAACTTAGAATATTCCAAAGAATTATTAGTATATTTCGTTTTTTCACTTCTGTTCTTCGTATATACATTAAAATTACTGCAAGGTCGTTTAATCGTCATTACGAATGAAATAGCTTATGAAAAACGTATGCATATGATTAATAAAATAATGTGTTCCTCTTATCAAGCCATAGAAGTAATAGGAAGGGACAGAATATTTTCAGGGCTTAATAATGATTGTTCCGTTATATCACAAGCGCCAGGGATAATTATTTGGCTTATTTCCAATATATTAACATTGTATTTTTGCCTTTCATACTTATTGACGAAAAGTGTGTGGGCTTTTATTGCCTCGTTCAGTGTTATTTTAATATCTGGTTTCATTAGTTTTATTACAAGCAGGTTTGCTGCAAAGCAGTGGGAAAGAAACAGGGATGTTCAAGATATATACTTCGGTCAGATGCAGGACTTAGTGAATGGCTTTAAAGAACTTGTGCTAAATAAGAAAAGACGTTTTGCATTCTGGACTGATATAAATAAATATTCAAGAATGTCTACTGAATTAAATAAATCCGCGTCTATAAAATTCATGAATTTTGGGTTGTATAACACTCTGATGTATAACATTGTTTTTGGAGTGGTTGTTTTTGTGTTTCCTATATTTATTCATGATCTAGATGTTAATCAACTGCGGGAAAACCTATTTATCGTTTTTTATATGGTAGGTCCGTTTGGATCAATAGCGAATGCTGTTCCCCAAATAACACAATTAAACGTAAATGTAAAAAGAATCAACAAGCTTATCGCTGATTTGGATGAAATATCCACTGGAGATGAGACAATAGAACAAGGAGCGATTACTTCCTACCCGAAAGACATTTCAATACAATTTAAGGATGTTGTTTATAAATATAAAAATAAAGAGGGTCAAAAAGAGGAAAGCGAGTTCACCCTTGGACCAATTAATGCAGAATTCAAGTCGGGTGAAATTGTTTTTATTACCGGAGGAAACGGAAGCGGCAAGTCTACATTAGGGAAGCTTATAACAGGCTTGTATACCCCAATAGAAGGAAAAATTCTTATCAATGGTAAAAATGCTGAGCTTAGAGAGCAAAATGAATTGTTTTCATCTGTATATAGTGATTTTAACTTGTTTAAAAAATTATATGGAATTGATTATAAAAAGAAGAAAGATATCACAATGAAATATCTGGATATGATGAGAATCAGTGATAAAGTTGATATTAACGATGAGGGAGAATTTGCTTCGCTTGAGCTGTCTACAGGGCAGCGAAAACGACTGGCTTTTATCGTAAGTTGTTTGGAAGATAAGCCGATGGTTATTTTTGACGAATGGGCTGCTGAACAGGATCCTGAGTCGAGATATTACTTCTACAACGACTTATTACCCATGCTGAAAAATCAAGGGAAAGGGATTATTGTTATTACACATGATGACAGATATTTTAACTTGGCAGATAAGATGATGAAACTTGAAAGTGGCATAGGAGGTAATGCATGATTAACAATAATACTTTTCCTTTATCAAATGCACAAAAAAGAATATGGTACGCTGAAAAGATGTATCGGAATTCTTCTTTGTTTAATATAGGCGGTTCAGTTAAAATATATGGCAATGTTGATATTTATGCTTTGAAAAAAGCGATTTGTGAGATGATTGAGGACAACGAGGCGCTTAGATTCAGGTTTATTGAAAAAGATGGCGAGCCGATGCAATATATATGCAGCGACATAGGGAATATTGATTATATGGATTTTTCAATGAAAGAGGATTCCTATGGAGATTACGACAAGTGGTGTGCGAAAAACGCCGCAGAGCCGTTTATTATGACCGACCAGATGTATTATTTTACCGTTTTTAGAATTACAGATAATGAAATGGGTTATTTCATAAAAATTCACCATATTGTTGCAGACGGTTGGTCGATGAAGTTGTTGACGGAACAGGTAATAAACAATTATGAAAGAATTATTTATAACAGGGAAAAAAGTTTGACAGGATTCCCATCTTATACAGATTATATATTTAATGAAAATCAGTATTTATCATCTGAGAAGTTAATAGAGGAGAAAAAATATTGGTTGAATATGTTCAATGATTTACCGGATGTGTCTTTTCAGTTCGGTAAAGAATTAAAAGGGGAGAGGAAAACATTCATTATAAATGATCATTTCCATGAGTGCATAAAAAAATATATAGATCAAAAAAACATATCATTAAACATATTTTTTATCGGTGTTTACCTTATATATAGCTATAAAAAAAGAGGCGAAAGAGATATTGTCATCGGTATGCCTCTTTTGGGCAGGAAGGGTAAAAAAGATCGGCAGACACTTGGTACCTTTGTAAATACGATGCCGTTCCGTTACAAAATAGATCCCAATATGAGTGTTAATGAAATGTTCAGCGCTCTCTTGAAAGAATTAAGAAGAAGTTATTTATGCCAGATGTATCCATACAATTTTCTAAGAGAAGACCTAAAGCTAAACGAAAATAATATAGAAAAACTTTTCGACGTATGTATCAACTATTATAACACTGTTCTTAACCAGGAAATTGACGGATACGCAATAGAAAACACGGAATTTTACAGTCATGAACAGGAATTTGCACTGCAAATAATAATAAGATGCTGGCAGGACAATAAACTTCAGCTTGATTTTGATTATCAATTATCGTCGTTTACTGAAAAGCAGATTGATGATATGTATCATCAGATGCTGCTGGTCATCGAACAGATAATAAACAGTGAATCAAAGATGAAAGACATAGTTCTCATCAATGAGGAGGACAAGCAAAAATTTTTATTTGACTTTAATAATACCAAAAAAGAATATGATTTTAATAAAACCTGGCTTGATTTATTCGAGGATATGGCTAAAAAAAATCCGGATAAAACGGCGGTATCTGACGACCATAGATGGCTGACCTATGGTGAATTAGACAGCGTATCAAATGGTTTTGCACAGTACCTGCAAATTGTCGGAATGAATAAAGATGATATTGCGGCTGTGATTTTAGAACATAATTTATACAGTGTTGCGACAATAACTGCTATTATGAAATGCGGAGCCGTATATTTGCCTGTTGACGTCAATTCACCAATCGACAGAATGCGTGAAATTCTTAAAGACAGCGGCGCGAAATTCCTGTTGGCAAAAAATAGACCGGATGGTTTTGATGGCGTATTTATTTCATTGGAAGAGCTTCCTTTGAACAGGGAAAGCGAAAGAGTGAATCTTTCTAAACCCAGCGAATTGGCGTATATAATATATACATCAGGTTCGACGGGTACTCCTAAGGGTGTAATGGTAAGTCATAAGAACATAATGAACTATCTTTATTGGTCAAAGGACATGTATATAGAAAATGAAAATGAAGTATTTGCACTGTTTTCATCCTTCGCTTTCGATTTCACTATGACAAGCATTTTATTACCGTTGATTAGTGGCGGTGAAATAAGAATATATAGCGGAGGCGAAAATACGAATATCTTTAAAAAGATATTAGAAGAGAACAGAGTTACTATTGCAAAAATAACGCCTTCGCATATACCCCTAATAAATGATGTGAAAACAAATAGCATGTCAACTAAATCATTTATCGTCGGTGGGGAAGACTTAAAAACCGAAAGCAGTAAAAAATTATTTGAGCAGTATGAAAAAAACATCAACATATACAATGAATATGGACCCACGGAGACGACTGTCGGATGCATGATACATAGATATAATTATCTTTGTGACATAAGTGTTTCGACGCCTATCGGAAAGCCGATCAACAATACGCAAATCTATTTATTAGATAAAGACTTAAAGCCAGTGCCATATGATACATTAAGTGAAATATATATTTCAGGAGAAAGTGTTTCAAACGGATATATAGGACGTGAAGAAGAAACAAAAGAAAGGTTTATTACAGACCCTAATATAAACGGTGAAATCATTTATAAAACCGGCGATATGGCATATCGAAACGAGAATGGAGATATTGTTTATGTTGGTAGATATGACAATGAAATCAAAATCAGGGGTAACAGGGTAAATCTGAAAGAAATCGAAAAAAAGGCGTTATCAAGCGGGTTTATAAGTGATGTAACCATAAAAATGATCGAAAACACAGATAGTAATAGCCGACAATTGTGCTTATATGTGATAGAAAATGATAATTACGTCAAAGAATCATTTAAAGAATATCTTATCAATAATCTTCCGAACTATATGATTCCGCAGTTTATTATACCAATGAGTATGTTCCCGCTAACCGTAAACGGCAAAATTGATAAAAACAAACTTCCCAAGCCAATTATTAATGCTGAGGAACATATAAAATCCCAAGATAAAAATAAACTTGATGTGTTATTAAACGCTATTTATGATGTAATTGCTGAAAAATGTGTCAGCGGCAATGATAATTTCTATGCAATCGGCGGCGATTCCATAAAAGCGATTCAGATCTCATCACGGCTTGTTGAGAGAGGTTATGAACTTTCAGTGAGAGATATACTCACCAACCCGATTATAGATAATATGGCAGAATATATAAAAGAAAAGAATTCCGTGGTTAATAATCAGAGCGTTTGCTTAGGCGTAATAGAAAAAACGCCTATAATGGAGTGGTTTTTCGAGCAGAACTTTAAGTTTAGCGGATACTATGATCAATCAATTATTTTTGAATTAAGCCAGCAGATAACAAAAGACGATATCGAGCTTGCTTTTTATGAGTTAATTAATCATCATGATATTTTAAGGCTTAACTATGATAAAAAGGAAAAACGGCTATTCTATAATAACTCTCATTTATGCAGCAGACCGCAGACAGAGAATATTGATTTTTCGATATATGAATGGGAAGATTATTCTGAAAAAATATTATCATCGCTCAATAAAGAGTTTAACATTGAGAAAGATTTATTACTAAAATTGTTTTTGATTCAGACAAAAGACAGTAAATACTTATGTGCAACCGCACATCACCTAATTATGGACAGTGTCTCATGGCGAATCATAATAGATGATTTAGTTGCTTTATTATCTCAGATAAAAGCCGGCTTGAAGATAAATCTACCTAATAAAACGTCTTCTTATCAAAATTACGCTGAAGAATACATAAGATGGGCTAAAAAGCAGGAAATAGATAAAAATCATTGGGAAAAGATAATAAATGAAGCTATGGGCGTTTGTTTTAAAGCAAAAAAAATTTGCTATTCGCAAACGAGATCGTCGCAGTTTTTGTTGAGTACGGAAACTACATCTAATCTTATGACAAAGGCAAATGAACCATATAACACAAAAACAAATGAGCTGTTAATGATTGCACTTTGTCAGGCGGTCTATGATTTCTTTTTACTGAAAGAAATAACCATAGAGGTTGAAAGTCATGGAAGGGATATTATAAGTAATACTGACGTTAGCAGGACAGTTGGGTGGTTCACCAACGCTTTTCCTGTCTGTTTGCATATCGATAGTGAAGACCTTAAAAACCAAATAACGTCGCTGAAGGAGCAACTTATTAAAGCAACAAACAGAGGATATGAATACGGCATCTTAAGGTATATTAACAAGGATATCAGCTCTGATAAAAAGAAGATACGTTTTAATTTTCTGGGTGAATATGTAGAAAAGAAAAATGATTTTTTATCAGTAAAGCAAATAATTCTTGATGATGATATAAGTGCTGATAACGAGTATCCGTTTTTATTTGAGATAAACATTGTCGTGGTGGATAAAAGATTATTCGTTAAGGCTGTTTATCCTAATGAAATGTGTGAACAGTTTGAAAAATTCTTAGACTGTTATAAAGACCGAATAATCAAAATTGTGGAAAATTGTATGTCCGCAAAAGAAAGAATTTACACGCCAAGTGATTTTGAACTGGTGGACTTAACGCAGGAAGAGCTTGACAGCTTAATTAAATAAGTACATATAGAAGGGTGAGCATATGGATGTTGATTGTGTATTAATTGGATTTAATGATGAAAGTATGGATACAACTATAAAAAGGGTAAAGCCGTACAAAGACAAAGGGGCGTCTTATTATCATATGATTTCGAGATCTGCTGTTGTGGATGGACATATGATGAAGTTTTCACAATTGGTGACGGAAAGCATTAGCAGATCAACGGGTATAAAGAGTGACCTCTCAATATACAGAATGCCTAATATGGCAGTGCATTACCTGATGAATTACTTAAAGAAATATGATATCAAAATCGAACCTATTAATAACTATAACTTTGGAAAACAGCGGATCAAAGAAGTTCTTGAGAGTTCCAAGCCGCTGCTTGTGGGTATTTCTTCAACCTGTATCGTTGAAACAGCACCAATAAAGGAAGTTGTAGATTATGTCCGTTCCTTTAATAAAGATGTGAAAATAGTGGTTGGAGGACCGTATATTAACAGCATTAATTATGAATATCAGGAACAACAGCAGAAATATTTACTATCGCTGATGGGGGCTGATATATATATTCATGAGCGGCAAGGGGAGAAAACGCTTTTAGCGTTATACAATGAGCTTAGAAAACCGGATCCTGATTTATCAAAGGTGCCAAATATATTGTATAAATCAGGCAACGATTTCATACGCACGAGAAAGATAGCTGAAAACATATCTTTAGATGAAGAGCCGGTGAAGGAACTCACATTTTACCCTAATCATATACTGCCCCCTGTATATGTAAGAACAGCGATAAGCTGCAGTCTTCAATGTGCCTTTTGCAGATATCCCATATTAGGCGGTGAGATGATGTATCAGAGCATTAAGTCTATTGAGAAAAATCTAAACTACATACATAGTATTGGCGTAAGATACCTGGTATTTATTGATGATTCTTTTAACATACCGCTCAAACGCTTCAAAGAAATTTTACGCATGATGATAAGAAATAAATATCAGTTTAAATGGTTTTCTTTTTTTAGAATTTCTCATACTGATGATGAAGCTTATGAATTAATGGAGGCATCAGGATGTAAGGGAGTTCTTCTTGGTTTAGAGTCAGGAAGTGATACAATCTTAAAAAATATGAATAAACGGGTAACTACAGAAAAATATGAATGGGGAATTCAAAAACTAACGGAACATAATATTATTAGTTACGCATCTTGTATGATTGGCTTTCCGGGTGAAACGGAAAAAACGGCCAATGAAACCATACAATTTATTGAAAGAATGAAACCTACTTTTTATGATTTGCAGTGTTGGTTTTTTGAAAATGCAGTTCCTATATCAAAAGAAAAACAATATCATAACCTGGAGGGCTATGGCTATAGTTGGTCTCACAATACGATGAATAGTGAAACAGCAGCTAAAATAGTAACGCAGGGAATCAACGATATAGAAAATTCATGCTTTATGCCTTCTTTATCGTTTAATCTATGGTCTCTCGCTTATTATATTTCACAAGGTGCAACAGTGGAAGAATTTAAACAATTTACACGAATCTTTAAGCGTGTTGTTTCCTATGAAAAAGAAATAGTTGATGATAAATATAAGGAAGAAATAGATAGCTTGATGCATGTTTTCGCAAACAACAAGGATTTATATAACAACTTGAAAATGAGGCATAGTGAATAGAAGAATAAAACCCTTAGGAATTACATTTCAGAGGAGGTAGGATATATGCTTATCCATGTAGATGTATTTGTTAAATCGATGGATGAAATGCTAGAATTTTATTCAGGAAAGATGGGCATGAAGGTGGTGGATGACGCAACTATATCTGGAGATATGGTTAGATTTGTATCTCACAACAAGTATGATACATATAGGCTTGTTCTCCTGCAAATATCAAAAACGGGAGCTATGCTGGAACTAATTCAATTTATCGGCGAAGAGAAGAATAATGTCAATCTGCCCTTATCAAGTGTTACTATATCCCTTTTGGTCTTATCTTTAGAAGAAAAAATGAAGCAGCTTAAGGAAAAAGGTGTTATGCCGATAAGCGACATCTATCATATTAATATGCCTAAAAAAGGGGCTTCTGATATCGTCTTTTATAGAGATACTGAAAATAACATGATTGAATTAATTCAGATGGATTATTAACATACCATACTGCGTGATAGAAATCCAGTGTTTGTGCTACTTTTGCTTTGTTCAGAGGACATTAATTAAGGAGGAACTAATATTATGAAAAATAAAGTAAACTATTCAGAGAATAGATTTTTGATGTTTGATATGGATAATATTGCAAATCAATTAGAGGAGTCTGGAAAAAAAGTTATTCGAATGACATTAGGTAAATCGGAACTGCCGCTTCACAGCTCTATTATAGGAACAATGAAAAATGCGTTGGAGGATTATGGCATTAGCTCTCTTGTTTACCCAAGCGGCTTACCGGAATTTAAGACTAAGTTGTCTGATTATTACTATAAATCCTATGGGGTATCCATTGATCCTGAGAAAATAATAATCTCACCCGGCACAAGTAATATATTCAGAAATCTGTTTTATTTGCTTGTAAATGAAGACGATGAGGTTTTATTGCCTTTACCGTACTATTCACTTTACAAATTTTCTGCTCTTTTGAGAAATGCCAGAATAAAATACTATAACATAGACTTAAACACATTGCAGATAGATAAATCATCTTTTTTAAGCAACTTTACGGAAAAGACTAAAGTAGTTGTTATAAACACACCCGGTAATCCTTTAGGGAATATTATAGATGAAAAGCAAATATACGAGATAGATGCCATGGTAAATGGAAAAGCGGTAATTATATGTGATGAGATATACAATAATGTATATTTTGAGGAAGGCTTGAAATCAGCAACTCAATTAAAAAATACCAAATCTACGTTTATTGTGACAAATTCATTTTCCAAAGCATACAGAATGTATAGCAGAAGAGTTGGCTATTGTATTGTGCCGGAAGAGTTGGTCGAACCAATGACGGTC
>Ga0207834_1000599_pt1 | contig 12662 bp, 8 predicted proteins | sample LuqExpMetagenom5_FD_187763 | JGI IMG/M metagenome (GOLD analysis project Ga0207834, IMG submission 187763) | Tropical forest soil microbial communities from Luquillo Experimental Forest, Puerto Rico - Sample 5 (SPAdes) | ecosystem: Environmental > Terrestrial > Soil > Tropical forest ...
GGAAGATGATTTAAAGATTGACGACAGTAATGATATCCCTTATGTCATTATGATATGCTGTGGCACCAATGATGGCATGGTTGGTTCTTTCCCTGAAAGCTATCACAACATTTTAACTCATAATGGTGTAAATCACATCTGGTATGAGGTGCCAGGTGCTGATCATGATGCTCAGACAATCCGTAGTGGTTTGTACAATTTTAGCTCCGCGATTTTCCATGTGAAAGAATAGTTTATTAATAAAATTGGATGGGGTTTGTAAATAATACCTTGGTTATTTATTAATGAAGCAATTGGTTAATTGCTTCAGTGAAAGAGGAGAAACTTATGGGAAAATTCATGAAAAAATTAGTAGGATTGTTATGTATTATGACTTTATCAGGCTCACTATTTATTGCATGTTCTGATAAGGAAGATTCATCGAAGGACGATTCATCGAAGGAAATATCTGTAGAGAAAAACCTGGCTACTCCGACTCCCGTCGAAGAGGAAAACTGGCAGGTCGAGGTTGATAGCAATGCAAAACAGATATCAATCGACAATACAAAAACATATCAGACGATTGATGGCTTTGGGGCAGCCTTCACCTGGTACAGTGATTGGATGACGAATAATCCATATGATTCGGAAGCATATGATTTAGCATTTAAAGACGCTAAAATTACTATTTTACGCTTCAGAAATACTTATGGATATGAGGCAAATTTTGCTCCCAAGATGGAACTTGAGATATATCAGGAAGCAGCCAAGCGTGCTGCAAAAAGAGGCGAGAAGGTAACTGTACTTTTATCCTCCTGGTCTCCTGCACCATACCTTAAGGATAACGGTAAAACATCGGACGGAGGTACTCTTAAGAAAGATGAAAACGGGAAATATGTTTATGATGAACTCGGAGCCTACTGGCTGGAATTAATTCAGGCATACGAAGCTTACGGAATTCCGATTGATTACATAACGATTCAAAATGAGTTGGATCTGGGAGCAGATTGTGGTTTTGCTCCGGAAGAAACAGATAAACTGGCTGGTTATGTAGATGCTCACATGGCTGTGTATAAAGCCCTTCAGAACATGGATAATCCTCCTAAGATACTTGCACCGGAGACGATGTCCGTGGACTTCACTCAGATTAAACGCTACATGGAACCTGTGATAGAACAGGCTCCGGATAGTTTTTATGGTATTGCTCATCATTTATATGCTGGCGCAGATGCGAGTAATCCAAATTCTTATATGACGAATATGTTCACAATAAAGAAGCTGTACCCACAATATGCAAAATGGCAAACAGAATATTACATCGGTGATGCTTTTACCACAGCCTGGTTAATACATAATTCTCTGGTATATGAAGAACTGAATGCTTATCTTTACTGGGATGGTGCCTGGGCAGTACATGAAGATGGGGAGCGCGGATTTCTGAATTTTGAAAATCCCTTTGACCAGGCTAACTGGAAATCGGAAAAGGGCTATTATATTGGTGAAAAGTATTATGCCATCAGACACTATTCGGAATTCATCCGTCCTGGTTATAAGCGAATCGATGTCGCTCCAACCGGAGCAAGGGAGTTGTTGGTATCAGCATATGCATCTCCATCACAGGATAAAATTGCCGCGGTAATTTTGAATACATCGGATAAAGATATGTACATTCAATTGAATTTTTCCTCCTATCACGTACTGGACAGTAATTTATATGTTTCAAGCTGCAAAGAGAGCCACACAATGGATGATCTCTTTGTTGACGGCGGTAAGCTTAGTGATAAACAAACCTTAACGATACCGGCAAAAGGGATTGTTACAGTAGATATTACCGGTGAACCCAGTAATAATATTCAAACTCAGACGGATAATAACACTGTTACCACCGATACGAATAACAATGAAAAGGAGGATATCGTTGTAATAACGAATCAATCCACTGCCGTACCCGGTATTCCAAGTTTAGATGGAAAATATGATAGTATCTGGGATAAAGCTTCTTCTCAGAATTTGAAGGTTCTAGCCGTTGGTATCGAAGGAGCAAGTGCAAACTTTAAGACACTTTGGTCCGATCAGTACCTGTATGTTCATGTAGGGGTTAAGGATAAAACCACTGACACAAGTGCAGAGGATTTCGCTGATAAGGATGGTGTGGAATTCTTTATGAATGAAAGTAATACGAAACCGTCTTCCTATTCAGACGGTGATGCATATTATATCGTCAGTCGTGACAACGAGACTTCCTTTGGAACTGGTGCAGATAAAACTAATTTTAAGAGTATTACCTATGAGACGGAAGATGGTTATGTAGTAGAAGCTGCGATACCTCTTACAACAATGAAGGGTGAGATTGGCGTTAAGGTTGGTTTTGATCTTCAGGTAAACGATTCACAAGGAAAAGGAAAGAGTGAGTATATTATCAAATGGAATGACACCTCATTACTTACCACTGAAAATCTTGATAGAATTGGAGAAGTGTTGTTTCAATAATAATTTAAGACAACAAATGATGACATTAGATTGGAGAGGCTTTATGATAGGTTTAAAGGACAAATATAAGGATTACTTTAAGGTGGGAGCAGCAGTTAGCAACCGGACGATAAAGAGTCATGCAGAGATTATCGCGAATCATTTCAACTGCATCACCTGTGAGAATGAAATGAAATATTCCAGTGTAGCGATCAATGAGGAGCAATATAACTTTAGCTTCGTCGACAGTATTATGGAATTTGCAATAAACAATCATCTGGCAGTAAGAGGACATACCTTCGTATGGCATAATCAGACACCTGGCTGGGTTTTTCAGGGCGTTGACAGTGAACAGCTACTGCAGCGCATCAAAAACCATATTTCCCTGCTTGGCGGCAGATACAAAGAACAGGTATCCTGCTGGGATGTAGTGAATGAAGCGATTGAGGATAAAAGTGGTCAGTTATTACGTCAGTCTAAATGGCTGGAGATACTCGGAGAGCGCTTTATGGACGATGCCTTTCTCATTGCAAGAGAGATGTTGCCTGACACCCAGCTCTTTTATAATGACTATAACGAGACTAATCCGGAGAAGAGAGATAAAATATATCAGACAGTGAAAGGTATGAAGGAAAGAGGTGTTCCTGTTGACGGTATAGGAATGCAATGCCATAACAACATCTATGGACCTTCCGCAGATGATTTAATAAGAACGATTGAATTATATGCCGGTCTGGGTGTAAGGATACATATTACAGAGATGGACATTTCCCTGTTTGAATTCAGTGATCATAGCAGTATGGTGAAACCCTCAGCAGAAATTCTTGATAAACAAGCGAAGGCATATGATAATTATTTTAGAATCTTTCGTGAATATAAAGATTACATTGACTGTGTTACTTTGTGGGGGGTTGCTGATGATGCAACCTGGCTTGATCATTTCCCCGTTCGTAACAGGAAAAACTGGCCTCTGTTATTTGATGAAGAGCATAATCCAAAAGAAGCTTTCTATCGTATCCTGGAATTTTAAATATATGTCCGGATGAAAGGGAAAAAAGATAAATTTGCCCACTGAACCTCAATGATCCGTAATCCGGCTAGGATGAAATATGACAATGGAAGGGTAATAGCAGTTAGAATAATTTATGCCTGCGGTAAAAGTTTGCAGGTTTTAAAGAAAGGCAGGGTGATTATTATGAGTAGATTATGGTATCAAAAGCCGGCAGCAGTATGGGAGGAGGCTATGCCTCTTGGAAATGGCCGTATAGGAGCCATGGTATTCGGTTCGGTAAGAGAAGAGCATATTCAGCTGAATGAGGACAGCGTATGGTATGGCCGTCACATTGACCGAAACAATCCGGATGCATTAAAGAATCTGCCCAGGATCAGGGAATTAATTTTGAACGGTCAAATCCCTGAGGCGGAGGAGCTGATGATTTATGCATTATCGGGAACACCTCAGAGCCAGAGGCCGTATCAATCCCTGGGTGACTTATTCATCAGGTTCAAGGGCGTGTACGGTGAGGAAACCGGATACGAAAGAAGCTTATCTTTGCAGGATGCAATCCATAGAATGAAGGTTAAAGTAGGAGCTGTTACCTATGAAAGAGAAAACTTCCTGTCTGCTGCTGATGATGTTATGGTGATGCGGCTGAAGGCAGATGGAAAAGAAAAAATATCCTTTACCGCATTACTCATACGGGAACGGTATTATGACTGCGCGGCGGGAGTTTCCAAGAATGCCATTATGCTTGATGGTGATCTTGGAGGGGTTGGATTTGGTATGATGCTGAAGGCTGTGGCTGAAGGCGGAACCTGTGAGGTGATTGGTGAGCATCTTATTGTCAATAATGCGGATGCTGTTACTTTATTATTTACAGCAGGTACAACCTTCCGTTACCAGGATGTCAGACTGCAGTTGGAGAAGATCCTTTTGGCAGCAGCGGATTATTCCTATGAGGAGCTTAGAAGCCGTCATATCAAAGATTATAGAAAGCTATATGACAGAGTATCCTTTGAGCTGGATGGAACAGAGAGCTATGACGATATCCCTACGAATGTGCGGTTAGAAAAAGCGAAGAGTGGTGAAGTTGACCAGGGCCTTTCCAAATTATACTTTGATTTCGGACGATATCTGCTTATTTCGTGCAGCAGGGAGGGTACACTTCCGGCTAATCTGCAAGGTATCTGGAATAAGGATATGCGCCCAGCCTGGGATTCTAAATATACGATCAATATCAATACGGAGATGAATTACTGGCCGGCAGAGGTATGTAATCTGTCCGAATGTCATATGCCATTATTTGATTTAATAAAAAGAATGCTTCCGAACGGAAAGGAAACTGCCCGGAAAATGTACGGCTGCAGAGGCTTTGTTGCCCATCATAATACGGACCTATGGAGTGATACTGCCGTTCAGGATCATTGGATTCCCGGCTCCTTTTGGGTGATGGGAGCTGCATGGCTTTGTACACATCAATGGATGCATTATGAGTACACGAAGGACCGGGCATTTTTAGAGGAAGCATTTCCGATTATGAGGGAAGCAGCCACGTTTTTCCTGGATTATCTGATTGAGGATAAAGGTTATTTAAAAACCTGCCCTTCCGTATCACCCGAAAATATCTTTATTCTTCCGAGTGGTGTTAGAGGTGCTGCTACAGCGGGGGCTACGATGGATAATCAGATCTTAAGGGATTTATTCGGACAATGCCTTAAGGCAGCTGAAATACTGGGCATCCAGGACGAGCTGAATAAGCAGATAGAATCGGCTATGGAAAGACTTGTCCCTACTCAGATCGGAAAGTATGGCAATATCATGGAATGGGCGGAGGATTATGAGGAACAGGAGCCCGGGCATAGACATATCTCCCATCTGTATGCTCTTCATCCTTCGTCCCAGATTACTGTAGATGGCACACCGGAGTTAGCGGAGGCAGCGAAGCTGACTCTGGAGCGGAGATTGCAGTATGGAGGCGGACATACCGGCTGGAGCCGCGCATGGATCACTAATCTCTATGCCAGATTATGGGATGGAGAAAAGGCCTATTGGAACCTGGAGCAGTTATTCGCAAAATCCACCCTGCCCAATATGTTTGACAATCACCCGCCGTTTCAGATTGACGGTAACTTTGGTGCAACTGCCGCAATCGCTGAAATGCTGGTACAAAGTACGTCAGATAGAATCCTTCTGCTTCCTGCAATGCCGAAGGCTTGGGGCGATGGAAATGTCAGCGGCTTATGTGCCCGTGGCGGAGCTGAACTTGCTATGGAATGGCATCAGGGAGAATTAGCTAAGTGCTGTATTAAAGCCAAACAGGATCTTAATACTGAGATTTTATACAAAGGTAAACAGACTTCTATCTCTTTAAAAGCCGGAGAAGAAGCATTTCTGCCGATATAACAAGAAGGTTTTCTGGAATAGATACAAGCATTAATCAGGCTTAATTGCAGTTTTGCGGTGAGATATCTTCTTATTACAGTTTCAATCAAGGTTGTGTCAGCGAGAAGAGATATCGTTTTCCTATAGCAATATCATCACCTCAAAGGTAGTAAATCTGAAAAGGTTAAGTTCCCTGAATGTCTGCAGGAGAACATAGATAAAGAGTTTTTATTACATATATTTCAATTCATAAAGGGTTATAGGTTACCATAAACAACCTAAATATATAAAAGGAGAGTATTGGTGTATTGATCCTTAATACATAATACAAAATGATTTATGAAAAGATCCTACGGTATGAAAAAAATCCTCGTTATGTTACTCATCATACTTACCTTCAATTTACTGGCGATATCCTGTTCTGACAAAGCTTCAACGTCCGGATCGGAAGAAAAAACGAATCCTACGATGATACCCACAGTAAATCCTACTGTAAAGCCTGAACCAACGATACCGCCCACCGAACAACCGGATCCTACTAAGGCGCCCACTCCTGAGCCAACTATCCCACCGCTTTCTTCAGATAATTTTGATCCAACCGCTGCAATCAGTGATACAATTCCAGCAAAATATTCGGTCATCCGTAAAGATTATTGCGGCACCATCAAACAGATCTATTATAAGACCTATGATTATTTTGGTGACAGCTCCGAAATAACGAAGCCCGCTTATGTATATCTGCCATACGGATATGATGAAACAAAGCAGTACAATGTCTTATATCTGATGCATGGTATCGGTGGAAATGAAAAAGAATGGGGCATGTACACCAATGCATCCGCAGTAAAGGCTGTCATGGATAACCTGATCTATTACGGTGACATCGAACCCTTTATTGTTGTGGTTCCCAATGGACGCTCCAGTGTAAACTTTGCAGATGCCTCCTCCGATTACAATTCCTTCTATCTGTTCGGAAAGGAATTACGTAACGATCTGATACCATATATTGAAGCAAATTTTGCTACCTATGCCCAGTACAATGACAATGGTTATGATATGACGGCGACCAGAGATCATCGTGCTATGGCCGGGCTTTCCATGGGAGGCATGCAGACCATTAATATCGGCTTGTGTGAATCCTTGGATATCATCAGTTATTTCGGCGCTTTTTCCGCCTGTCCGACCACCAATACATCGGATAAGATAGTGGAAAGTCTGAAGAATTTTAAGGATTATGATATTAATTATTTTTATAACATTTGTGGTACGGCTGACGGAGTAGCACTAGCTAGCGCCACCGCCGCTGTCTCGAATATTACCTCCCTGACCGATAAATTGGTGGAGGGTAAAAACTACATGTGGCAGGATAGCAAGGACCGCGGCCACGACTTTACCGTATGGTATCCGGGATTCTATAATTTTGCGCAATTAGTATTTAAAAACAAAGAATAAAATATGGTTAGTTATTGATCTATATGCTGTTGGCTGAAAATGGCTGACAGCATATTTTATATACTGAGATATTACTTATAACAATCGGATGAATCACAAGATTTTAATCTAATGATAGGTTCATAAAATCATTAAAATCACAATCAAAGTCCGCGGAGGCTAGGGGGAGCATTTGAGGTAATGACGTCATGGAATGGTACACCGATCGGATGAATCCAGTTCATTCCACCAACGAATGTTAAAAATATTCTGCTGATATTGCGGTACCGGATGGAGTTAAGGCATTGTATTTTACATACGTAGGTACAAGTCTGGTTAGTTTCGCTCCGTACCTTGGAATAATTGGTACAATATGTTATTTTATATTGTAATTTAAGGATTACATAGATGGCGTATTCACTAGATTATGTAGTAACTAAAAGGAGAGATTAAATTTATGGAAATTCAAGATGTTCCTTTCTGTACAATTGACTGGAGTAAAATAGCATCAGAAAAACACTCAGGTGTAACTGGAGAAGCCTATTGGCGTACCTTTGAAATGGGAAATATACGGGTTCGTATGGTGGAGTATACACCTGGATATTTGGCCGACCATTGGTGCAGCCGAGGGCATGTACTTCTTGTTTTAGAAGGTGAATTGGTTACTGAACTTGATGATGGGAGAAAATTCACTCTAACCCCTGGAACAAGCTATCAGGTTGCGGATCATGTTAATCCACACCGTTCATACACGGAAAAGGGAGCTAAACTGTTTATAGTAGATTAATTCCGCAACCAACAATTTTGGGTTTTCTTATTTTTGCCAGAGAATTGATCATTAGAACGAATTCCGTTTATCTATATCTCGGGGGTTCACTAAATCATATCATTCATAATTAACAGAGCGGAAATTCTGCACTGCTGTCTAATTGTTTATCATGTACAGGAAGTATTGTGTTTTATAAAAAATGAGGTAAGTAGGTTCAGCTAACCTACTTACCTCATTTTTTTATAAGAGAACTGCCTGACACATAAACTTGTTCCAAGATCTGATAAGAGAATTACCTGACACATAAACTTGTTCCAAGATCTGATAAGGGAATTGCCTGTCACATAAACTTGTTCCAAAATCTGATAAGAGAATTGTCTGACTCATAAACTTGTTCCAAGATCTGATAAGAGAATTGCCTGTCACATAAACTTGTTCCAAAATCTGATAAGAGAATTGTCTGACTCATAAACTTGTTCCAAGATCTGATAAGAGAATTTCTATCACATTAACTTGTTTCAAGATATGGAAGAGCTATATATAATCAGCATCACAGCTGTTCATGCTCTTCAAGCTTTTTAACGTCGAATACTCCCCACGGTAATTTTTAGGGGTCTGTCCTGTAACCTTTCTAAACTGTCTGCAGAAATGTTCGACATTATTGTAACCGCATAAAACGGCTATTTCAGCAAGTGCGTAAGTACTTTGGGCAAGGTGTTCTTTCGCAAGGAGAATCCGATGGTTTATCACATCCTCCATGCAGGGGATATGAAAGGTTTTTCGATAAATGGCTTGAAGATGCCCATTACTAAGATGCAACCGGTTGGCCATCGTGGTCACAGACCAGGGAAACCCCGGATTATTCTTGATCTCTAATCGCAGATTATGTAACTCCTGCAATTGTGTTTGAATATTTTCGTGAGAATAAGCTTCGGTTAATTTATGAAAAAGTAAACGGAATAAATGATCAATCGACTGATCACGGAAATTATTATTAAAATAATTTTCATTTGCTAATAATTGAAATAATTTATGACAGAAATAAGGGTTTGGTAAGGGTATTGGTATCCCTGCCGGTAAGGTGGAATTTGTTATATATACTTCTGTTGTATAAAAACGAAGCCAATCGTTTGTATACGAAGAGGAACAGCCTTGATATAAAATTCTGAATTTTGGCGGATATAGAACGATACAGCCGGCAGGATATTCAATCATGCTATTTTTAATTAGAAACTTTGCCGGGGTATGGGTTAGGATCATCAGCCACCAATCATGCGTATCCGGAACATCAACAGTAAACTCTCCGGGGTGCGATGCATCATATTCGACATAGCATATCTGGTTCATATCGTATCTCCAATCTGATGATAGATCAATTTATTTCATAGTATATATCATTGTCCTAAAAGGGTCAATTAATTAAAATATAATATAGATAGAGCATTATTTTTTATACTGAGATAAATATGTTAATAGATTGCAAATCTAAGCATGTGTTAAAAGGAGGAACAGAGCGATGAAATTAAACAGTTATGTATTATGCTACACAAGAGAACCCCAGGAGGATGCCATTTATTCCGGTAAACTTGCCTTAAGTATGCATCTGGCATACAGCGAAGATGGAGTGAATTTTGAAGCTCTTAATCATAATTCGGGTGTCCTGTTTGCAAAGGCTACTGATAATGAAAACGGAACAATGAATGCCAAGAGCCTGAAACGCCCATATCTTTTCAAGATGGAGGACGGCTCCTTTGGTGTCTTAGCCATTCGTACCGAAGCTTATGGAGAAGATGATACACAAAGTAAAGGAAAGGTATTATTTTTTACCTCAGACGACTTGCTACAATATCGTGAAATAGGGTTAATTAACCTGCATGCAGATTCCTTTTTGAAGGATGTTACCTGCAACTATGATGAGGAACAGAAGGTGTATACCCTTTGCTGGTGTGATGAAAGTGCTCAGTGGTATAAAAATGATATTGCAGATTTGTATTCACTGGATTGTAAGACAAAATCTATAAAAACAGAAGCTATGATAATAGAAGCTATGAAAATAGAAGCTGCTGTTGAAATTAAGAAAGTTGTTGCTGATATCGAAGGGATAGTCCCGCGTAACAGCATCAGTATCAATGAGAAAATTGGTGGAAGATTGAAATTGAGATTATCAACACCGTTTCATGTGTCAATCGAGGCGCCGATGGAAATAGAAGCAGCATCCTTAAGAGAATTGAAAAGTGTAAAGGTGAAAGCCATATATAATGACGGTACAACCTCTTTCAAAACGGTAGATTGGAATGCTGCACAGGTTGACTGGAATAAGCCGGGGATCTACGAGATTACCGGAACTGTGCACCAGGATCACTATGAGTTTCCTTTTGCCATTAACAGAGCTGACCCATGTGCTGCAAAATGGAAGGATAAATATTATTTCATTGCAACGAATGATGCAGATGGAAATCACACATTATATATCCGTGAAGCAGATTCCATTCCGGAGCTTGTGAATGCCAAGGAAGAATTAATTCTGGATTCTTCTACATATGAAGGAATCGGAGGCCTCTTATGGGCACCGGAGTTCCATGTGATCGGTGATGACTTGTATATTTTCCATGCAGCAACCCCTGGGGAATTCTTTCATGAAGAGTCCCATGTCATGAAATTAAAGAGGGGAGGCAACCCGGCATGTAAGGAGGACTGGTCTAGGCCTTTGCGTGTGCTGAAAAAGGATGGTTCTTATTTATGTGAGGCAGGCAAGACGATCTCACTGGATATGACTTGTTTTGAATGGAACAAGGAATATTATGTGGCCTGGTCCGAGAGACAATTCGTTCCAGTTGATCTTGGCGCATGGGTATACCTGGCGAAGGTGGATCCAACAGAACCCTGGAAATTAATCAGCGATCCGGTTCTTTTAACAAAACCGGATTATGGTTGGGCAAATAATCATACCTTCGTTGACGAGGGACCCTTTGCGCTGATTACAGATAAAAAACTGTTTCTTACCTTTTCCAGTGCAGCTGTTGATACGACCTATGTGGTGGGCTTGTTAACCGCAGAACCAGGGGCTGATTTACTTGATGTAAAGAATTGGACGAAAGTGAATTATCCGTTGTTAACCAGTCGAAACGTACCCGGTGAATACGGACCCGGACATAATTCCTATGTCACTGATGACGACGGACTAATATGGAATGCTTACCATGCAAGACCGGGTGTTGATGCGCCCAGATGTTCAGGACTTCGTCGCGTACATTTTGACATTGATGGATATCCGGTGCTTGACCTCACGCAGGAGAGAGATTTAAATCCAGAATTAAAGATAGTAACAACGAAGTTGATTATTAAGTAGATCGGGTACTCCTATTGTGCATATAGATGCAATTGTTATAACTCAATACGAATGGTTAAAGGAGGTACCATATGCAGGAGAAAATAAGTCTTAATATTAATGTAGAGTTAATGCCAGAGCAATCCGTAAAAATTAGTGAGTATTTATATGGTCTCTTTTTAGAGGATATCAATTATGCAGTTGATGGCGGATTATATGCGGAAATGATTAAGAACCGCTCTTTTGAATATGCCGAATACGCAGCGAATGGCAGCTGGCATGGCTGGGATGAAGTAAATGGAATTGAGCGAGTAATCATAGATGGTAGCCAAACTGCGACCTTTCTGAATGCGAATAACATCCATTTCGCAAGACTGACTAACAATGCAAGTACTCTGGCCGGAATTGCCGGTAGCGGATATTTGGATGGCATGGCTGTGAAGGAGAATGCAATATATCATTTCTCGGCATTTTTACGTGGTTGCAACGGTTACAGCGGTTCTGTTACCGTTCAAATTGTTGATGGAGATGGTGGTATTCTGGCTAAAGGTAGCATTCCTTCTTTGAAAGAGGAGTGGTGGCGTTATGAACTTGAACTCATTTCCAATGCGACTGCGAATGTGGATGTCAGGTGTCAGGTATTAATCGAACAAGGAACGGTTGATATGGATATGCTTTCCCTGTTTCCCGAGGATACCTTCCGGGGAAGAAAGAATGGAATTCGCAAGGATATCGGTGAAGCACTCGCTGCTTTAAAGCCACGATTTCTTCGTTTTCCCGGCGGATGCATAACTGAAGGTCATACCCTTGATAATGCCTATAGCTGGAAAGACTCCATAGGGAATGGGCTTTCTTTTGAAATAAATGGTGAGCTGACGACAGGGGATGCAGCAGTAAGAAAGCATTATTATAATCTCTGGGGTATCGATGTACAAAACCCGATACATCCCTATTACACTACCTATGGCATCGGTTTTTATGAATATTTCCTCTTCTGTGAGGACATAGACTGTCTTGCCCTCCCCATTCTGAACTCCGGAATGTCCTGCCAGTTCAGGGGACCGGCTTTTGGTACGGCGAAAGACATCCTGCCGGTGGATAGTCCCGAAATGCACCAATATGTACAGGATGCACTGGATCTCGTTGCGTTTTGTCGCGGGGTTAAGGATACTTATTGAGGCAGCGTTAGAATAGCTATGGGCCATGAAGAGCCCTTTCAATTAAAATACCTCGGTATTGGTAACGAGCAATGGGGTAAAAGTTATTTTGAACATTATGACGTATTTGTAGATGCCTTTGAGAAA
>Ga0207834_1000602_pt1 | contig 12637 bp, 11 predicted proteins | sample LuqExpMetagenom5_FD_187763 | JGI IMG/M metagenome (GOLD analysis project Ga0207834, IMG submission 187763) | Tropical forest soil microbial communities from Luquillo Experimental Forest, Puerto Rico - Sample 5 (SPAdes) | ecosystem: Environmental > Terrestrial > Soil > Tropical forest ...
AGCGTATCCGCAAGAATATTCTCAAAAAGTTCCCTGTCCTTTTCCTGTATCAGCAATTCCGTGCTGTCAATCGACTCTTTTAATACGTTAAAGAATTCTTCTAAATACAGCTTCTTCCCTTGCCATGTAGACACAATACACTGTCTTTTCCTTAAGAGATAAGGATTTTCTATATCATCCTCAAAGCAATCCTCCAGTGAGGTTCCGTAGCTTGTTAAATTACTGTTATGCTGCTGATATACCTTATTCAAAGATGTAATTACATCACCAAGTGATTTATTCTTATCGTTATCCCGAATCGAAGCAATTGCCTCTGCCGCGCATTCATCAATGCTTCGACTACCCCTATGAAGCACCAGGCCAAGCTCCAGCTCTTCCTGATAATACACCCTGATTTTGTTCTCCTTTGCGATATCATTGATAATTGCCTCTCTTAATTCATCAATTTCTTGTATCCTGGCATCTATCCGGGATTTCAATACAGCTATGGCTTCTTTATTAATAATTATTTTCTCTCTTTTCTCTTTCAGCTCCTCTTTTATTTTTTCTATTTTTACTGCTCTTTCTCTGTTTTCAGGGCTATTTAAAAATTCCTCCAATTGAGTAATCTCTGCTTTACAAACCTTTGCCGCCTGATATGTCCTCTTCAGCTGGAGACCGGCATCCTCTATCGTATCCTCCTCTTTTTCAATTAAGTCCTGTATATTCCTGACATTGGATTCCGCGGTATTTAAATAACCAATTTCACTTTCAAGCTCCGTAAACTGATCTCTATAATCCCCTATACTATCAACAGCCGCCATATATCTCTTAATCGTACGTTCAAAAGGCAGCCCCTTGCAGCTTACGATTATATTCTGGTCGCATGCCTTCTTTTGATTGATTATGTCAGCTAATTCCTTGTCCTTCTTTCCACATTCTTCGCAAACCTTTGTCAATAGATAATCCGCTTCCCTTACCATTCCGATTGCCTGATCCAGATCATCAAAGGAAGGAATTTCCTCATATTCTTTATTCAAGATTTTTATCGAATTTTCAATGCTTTCCAGCTCCCTGTCACAGTCCTGAAGACTGCCCTCTAATACCTTACACTCCAATTCCTTTGCTTCTATCAACTGAAGTATCCTACGTCTGCGAGCCATTACGCCTACAAAAGAAGCCTGGCCTTCTGCGATACTATGTCCTTCCATAATACCATTTCTAAAATAGCCGTCCGCACTTAATATTAGTTTCGCATTATCTATATATTCAGTATGAATATTATTCAGTATTTGTTCCACACATTTACGCAGCTCCGGTTCTAATTCTCCCGGTACCAGCTTATGAAATCCAGTATCAATACCAGCATCTGCATGTAATAAGATATCAGATAAATGACTCAGTTCCCTTTTTGCTTTCTCGTAGTCTTTCCCCGCCACAACAAGAGCATCCAATAGTCCTGCATCCAATAACTGTTCTTCCAATAATGACTGTTCTTCTTCCGTTAATGTATCATGAAACTCAACTGCCTCGTAAAGCGGCAGACAGTGAATTCCATTTTCAAGAAGAATCTTTCTGGCTCTTTTTACTTTATCCCTTCTCTCCGGAATCGGAGATTTCATGGTTCTTAATTCTTCTAACTTTGCAAGGGCATCCTGATATTGTTTATTTAAATCCTCTCTGTCTTTTTTTCCTTTAATCTGCAGCTCAAGCAATTTAACGCTTTTCCTGTTATAGATATCGTTAATAATTTTTTTAATCTCTCCAAGATCCTTCGCGCCTTCATACTTCATTACAAATGGAATAATCCGGTTTAATTCCTGTCTTGTAATCATTAATTCCTGATACCCTTCCGATAAAATATAGAAAGCTTCAACAATACTGTCTCTGCACTGTGTTTCCATACTCTCTGCTGTTTTAAGCTGATCCTCACATCTTTCCTTATTTAAATTCAGTCTGCTTAATTCTTCTTCTACACTGTTCCATACAACTTCGACTTGGGAGGCCTCCCGCAGTGCTCCTAGTCCTTTTTCAATCGCAGCCGCATACGCTTTTAATGCATTCCTAATACCTGAAAATACATTGCGTATTTCATTTTCCTTCTGCTTAGCCGCAGTTTTCACCATGCTTTGCTGTTCAAATTGCAGTGTTTCATTAATTTCCTCCAATTCATGCAGCAGCTTATCTATTTCGTATTGATGGTTTTCAACCGCATTTTTATAATTTCTCTGCTTCACGTCATATTCCCGTAGCTTACTTCGATGCTCCTCAATTTTCCCCTCCAAACCTTTCGATTCTTTTTCTAATTCTTCTTCTTTGCTTTTCCTGTTTCTTAAATTATCCACGGAAGCTTCAATATCCTTAGCATTCAGAATTTCGTTTTCCTTTTCTAATACTTCAATACTCTCCGTAAGCTGTCCATTTTCACATTCTTTTACAGCCTTATCCTCTTGTGCTGTATTTACTTCATTTTTGTACGCATCCAGCTTATTTCTGGAGACATCTACCTGCTTTTTGGCTTCTGTATAGGCCTGCGCCTTTTTTGACAGCATATATCTGCTATAATGGTCATATTCTGTACGAATGCTATTCAGATCCTTAAAGGCTGCTTTTAAGGAATCCAGTCTTCCCTGAATATCGTCCATTTTTTCCATGGCATCAACCATTGCGCGCAGGTCTTCATCCGATAATGTCTGTAGGGATTCATTTAATATTTCATATACCTTTGTCGGTTTGAAATCTCTTGATAATTTAGGAGCTCTTACCTTTATCATCAATCTGATAAACTGATCATATTGTTCTCTCCGGGGAAAGCCAAAGATATTCTTATTCACAAAATCCATGTATTCTGTCTGAGAATCCACTACAACATTATTTTCACCCAAAAGCTTTTTCAAATCCTGTTTTGGATACGGAATTTTCTTATTTCCCACTTCTTGATATAAATTTATGTCATACCCGATTCTGTTTCCATCTAATATCAGAAATCCCCAGAAGCTCATAGGTTTACCCCTCTGAGCTCTCTGTCCGATTCCAATCGTCCTGTACTGCTGCGTATCTCCCTTTTTGAATTCGAGAAATAAATAACCCGTCACATCATCCTTATCGTCATTTCCAAGAAAATAATATTCCATCTTTCTATCTTTTGAACCAAATGGATCCAACCTATCCGGACTCCTGTCACCATCTAAAATAAAAGGTATAAAGCTTTGCGTTGTTATAGATTTACCGGATGCATTTGCACCACGCAAAAATAATTTTCCATCTGCAAAAGAAAATGTTTCTTCATCATATAACCAGAAATTCACAAAACCCATTCGATTCATCTGCCAACGATTACTCATCTTTTGCATCCTCCTTTATTTTAAAATCTTTCGGATATTTTCCAATAATTTTACCTGCCGCCGGATATATTGTCATATCATCACCACTCATTGAAAGAAGCATCCAATTTTCCATATAGGAAACAGCTTCTTCCACTAACCTGTCCAAATCCATCTCCCGGTATTCCTTACTCCAGACGGAACTATATTTTTCCTTGCAAAGATTTATCATGCTTTTAAATTGCGGCTTCTCTATTTTAATACACTCATCCTGTTCTTTCGTAAATACTCCTTCCTTCACTCTCTGGCGTATTTCTCCGCACACAATCAGAACCAGTTCTGCAAGCATGGTATCCCTCGGATGTCTGTCACCATAGCTATCATCTTCCTCCATTACAAAAAATACCGCATTCTTATGTAGGTGCAAATGCCCACCAAGATTTTCATCTAAATACTTTTGAACCCATTGTCTTTGATTCTTGACATAAATGGAATCCTGATCATCATTTTCTGTCCAATACATTGCTGGTGCTACAGTTAATTGTCTGTAAACCCGGTTAATTCTATAATGCCCTCTGTCTATCTCCACCTCCTGCAACTGCTCTACTTCAAAATCACGATAGGATTCAAACCTTGAAATATCATAATTAAAATTTGTTGCAAAATAACGTGAAAGACCTGTATTTTCATAGAGCACCTCATGCTCAATTCCTCTGGATAAACTTTCACTGGAGCCTTCATAAACATCCAGCATTCCTTTTTTCTCGGCAAATTGAAGTGCTCTTATTAAGGATTTTCTTTGAACAAATTTAGTCCAATCAACCTCCATATATTCCTTCAACTGGACTTCTATCATATCTACCAACTCTGATAACAAAAATTGCTCGTTATCTTCTTTGTCTTCAAGGAATATCAACAATGCACACAATATACAATAATCCTTAATATCCGTAAATTCGCTAATTCCCATAAAGGCTTTTGCATAAGCAGGTATTTTCTCAATTTTCAATATCCGCTCATTATTGATTAATCTCCATCCTAACTGTTCCGTAATAAAACGGCGGAATGTTCCAAGCTCTCTCTTCGTCCTGTTGTAAAGCTCCCTGTCCGTGGCTTTATTTATCCAATAATTTTCAAATAAGGTTCTTACATCATTCATGCCTGGTCTCCTCAAATTCAAAAATATAAGCCGGCATTACTAAATCGCCATCTTTACATTTTAAAGTACATATATCTTTCTTCTTTACCAACCTATATTCCTGACCATACTCTGTACGGCCCTTTTTTGTACTTGTTGTATTTGCTGCTGATATCCATCGTAACAAAGTGGTTCTTGTAGTCTCAGATATACAGTCATCAATAGCGGCTATTTCCAATCGGTTATCTTTGATATATTTCATAACCATTTTCTTATCCTCCTCTACTTGTTTTAGATATACCATTCTCTGAGCTAATTTCTCCATTGATTTATTCTCAAAGCCTTCTTTGTCAACTCTTGGCCTATAGGCTCTGCAATGTGGTTTCAAGGTATATTCCATTGGATCCTCATCATAGGTACTGCTATTGATACTATCTGTGGAGCGTTCTCCATTAACTTTAAAATGCTTTATATTCTGTACGCCAAATACATGTGCTGATAGCTTATGGGCTTCATTTAAATTCTCACATTGTAAAAACAGAGTAATAAACTTCTTATAGTCATCCTTTCTGCTAATCCCCCAATTCTGAAGCTGTACAATAAGTGCTGCATTTTGAATTATTTTGCGTATCACTTCATTTGTAATTTCCAATACCTGACTGCTCTCACTTGGCCGATTATCGTATGATATAAACCAATTTCTTAAAGATCTCCACTTGCCCCATATATTTTCTCTAATATTACTCTCCAAGGAATCCTGATGTTCTGAGGTTGGATGCGGAATTTCTAATTCACTTTTTATTACCAACTCCAATATATTTTCTTCCATCAAACCCGCTACCCGTTTTAAAGTGGCTTCAATTTTAATTGAATTCATCTGTAATTCCTGAATAAAATCCTTTAAATATGTAATAAACAAATCCTTGTGTAAGATAAAATCGACTGATTTTAAAATTTTATCTGCTCGTCCAGAGTAAAATTCTCTGAGATAATCCTGATAATTTTGATTAAGACGTTTAAAATCTTCCTGCAAATTACGCCACCACTCATTGATATTTTTCAGTGGTTTTTTCTTTATCTCCTCTGACAGGTCCAATGCTTCATTGATTCGAATAAATAAATTCGTTGATAAACTGCCGCTTTCCATAAATAAGTTTTCAAGCCTGACCGTAAGCCTTTCTATTTCAACCGCATATTCCGACATGGAATACCTGAACTGCTTATTCTTATAATCTGCTATGGTATATACACGTTTAGGATCCTGTATGGGAGTTAGATTTTTCCATCCGACTAAGGAATCCAGATCATTCTTTAACTGGTCTATGGTATAATCTTCGAATTCCGGATACATTATTAATAATTCAAGTACATCTTCTTTGTATAATTGAAAATGCATCTTTTCATATTCATTATAAAATATTCTCATGATTCTTCTATACCGCGACACATTTCCAGCTGTCAAATATACTGTTTCCGAAATCGACTGTAAATATTTCATTGAAGTTTCCCTCTTTCATAAAAAAATGTAATTCTCTATAACTAAGAGCGGTAAAAGTACTATTTTGTCTAAATCTTGTTAATTCAATTTAATTATAGCAAATTATGTAATATTAACAAGGAAATATTTCCGTTTATTGGTATTTAATTAGTAAGTGCTTCAAAACATGACGTCTAGTAATACGGCCACAATGCTGGTAATCTAATGATATCATTTTTCGAGGCACTTCTTATGTCTATGAGTTAGCCTGCATTCATCTGGCAGTTCAGTTGACCAAGGTAGGTACTGATCCAGTATTTCTGGATGGTTATTGAAATCTTTATTTGGCATCTCATTTAAAAGATATTTCAAGTACTCATACACATCAAGTTCATTTGCTTTCGCAGACTCAACCAATGTATAGAGACCTGCATTAGCAGTTGCTCCTTTTGGAGTATCTGCAAAAAGCCGTTGGTTTGTAGCATAGGTCAGTGCTTTAGTTAATTTCTCATTAGTGGTCGAAAGAGCGGCTGTCTCATTAACCCACGTCCAAAAGGCATCAAGGATGGAACGTGATGCATCCTGACGCTTGTCTCTCTTTTCGTTATAGGTAAGGTCTTTCATCTCATCCTCAAGTTTGAAAAGTAGGTTGATGTATTCGCGGCTTTCGGCGCCTTTAGAACCTGGGATTTCTTTTCCCTTGTTATCCAACGGAATCCTCTGATATATCAATATCAAGAATCATTTCACCAGTATTTCCGCCATTTGCTTTTGCTATAGTCTTAATAGCGTCACTGAATCCATCAACAGATGCTTCTCTTACTACTTTCGTTATCTGCGCATCCTCAATCGGCTGAAGTATTTTATCTGGCAATTTCCCAAGCATTACTTTCCAGTTATCCTCGTGGCCAGCCAGTTCGATCATATTTTTACTTAGGCTCCTTGTCTTACCGTTACTCTGGTCATCAAGAGGCCTTCCGGCATGAATATTACGGAATTTGAATAATTCTCTAAAATCAGACAGCTCCAGCCTGTTAAGATTTTGTACATCACCGCCAGCATGATAAAACTTTCCTATTAAATCCGTTGAATATGTATCGTTATCTGTATAATAACATTCTTCAATAATACTCGATGCATAAGAACAAAGTATTTTTTCTTTCAATAGATCTGTTTTTGCTTGATCAGCACCATTGTTTTTTATCTTTTCATATCTGCTCTTCAATTTATCGAACTCTCTTTCAAGAGATTCACCAAATGATGCTGGTGTCACATGAAAAGAGTAGATAAAGTAAAATGACCGTTTACTTGGATCAAAATCCATTATGTAATCAGCAAAATTTCTAATATCATCGTCAGCGGAGTAATCTATTTTGAATTTAACCAAGGTTGGTGGAATAAGTAGATTCGTTTCTGGATTTGGTGGTTCAAGCGCAAAAAGACTGTTGATTATTCCCTTGATGGTTTCATCTTTTTCGAGATTTTTATCAAATGACCCCTAGTAAAACCTCTGCTGACTATCACACTATCGCCCCTGTGACCCTGTCACACCTAGGTTAACATCCCCATAAGTTCCTTCACTTTTTAGGTTTCCTTGTATCAATTCTGTGCAAGGCCTCCTGATAATCTTAAATCTGATACTAAAATGTTTTTAAATTTATAGTTTGCTTATCGTCCCCGCAATTTTAGCCACTATGTAGGATAGAACTGCCCAATCTATCTATTGGAAGTGTGCGATATTGCACACTGTTGATTTTAAAACCACCTTACATTCCCTGACAAAACCATCAACCTCCCTATGGCTGTAAGCTCTTACTTACATACCTGTCACCCCACACCTATAGGTCGAATTATATAAATATTATGCAAGGCTTGTTTTCAATCAAACTTGAGTAATTATGTTTATTTGAAACACGAGGTACTGGTGTGATTGTATTCTTTGAGTTTTGAGAGTATATTGAACCTTTAAATATATAAAAAAATATTTAATGCACAAAACAAAAAATATTAACACTTTGACACACAAAACAGATTATATGGATTAGTTTTATATAGATTGACAAACGTCCCCGTGATTTGAGAAGATAAAACAAGACGAGAAGTGCTGGTGTGACTAGGTTTTGTGGGTGTAGGGTTGCTTGTCGGCCCCACAATTTTTGTTCATCGGCCTCTGGGAGTGCCGTCACCGTAGGAAAACGAAATAAAACCTTTGAATTTTTTCTTAAATATTCGCAACACCTCCTTTAAGAAGCCTAATTACACCCCTGCGACTAACATCAGAGTAAGCTATGGTAAAGAGATTACTGAGATGATAAACGCTGTCTTGCCTAATCTTTTCCAAGTAGCTATTGAGGTAATCGTCCTTTGGAACACCAAATGTTTTGAAGTACCTCTCTATAAAATCACTCTCCCATACAGCCAATGCAGTAGCATACTCGCTGTGTATACTACACCCACGCTGTGTGTATTGGCGCAGGGTATTATGGTCGTGACCTACAAGTATGCGATAAGCAGTAGGTCTAGCTAAATTTACTGGTTCACACTTTGTTGTTGTTGTTGCTCTAACCTGTGAGTATAGTGCTATTAGCTCTGCTATTTCTGGGTAACGCTCCCTCCACCTGTAAAGAGTTCGGCTATCTACGCCTATCATTTCAGCTACATGACGGAGTGAGTTACCTAATGAGAGCCATTCCTCTAGCGTTGTCAGTCCAGCTGTGGTACGAAGCCATAAAAGCTTGTCTTCTGTTGGTAGTCCTTGTAATGTCGATAAATTCATAAGAACACCTCCTGCAAATAAAGCTATTTAGTAAAACTGCCATTTGAGGTAGTGCTTTTTTGATACCCAAAGTTCGCATCTCGCTCCGCTGCTGCCTCCCAAGGGTCTGATGGTTTAAATAAGCTTGCTAAGTAACTTGTCGGCTCTTTTGGTTCTGGTTCTTGGGTATCAATCATATCACCCATATCACACCCTTTAAGGTGACTATAAACCTCATTGCGTAAGATAAGCTGTACTAGCTCCGCATCAAATAAGAGCTTACCTGCCTTAGTGCTAGTGTTAGAGCGTGTATACGGTAGTGTACTTGCGGCTACACGCCTCCTAATTGTAGTTACCCCCAACCCAGTTATTTTTGATAATTCTACTATTGTAATTAGCCTACTCATATAAAAATCCTCCTCTATCTTAATCTAAGTTGTTATATCTCTATCACAGACAGGCATACCCTTAATCTCAGTTCACCTAAAATAATTTTTCTTGCCCTAACTTGCCCTAAGTGTGCCATAAAACGGTCATTTTTGAAGCACTTTTAGTAGTGACAGTGAAATCGGGGTTTGGAGGATGTGAAACTGTGTCATAAAAGGTGTCATAATCTATTTACTTTTTGACACCTTTTTGATACACTATGTTATAGTAAATTCCAGATAAAACCAGCAAGGGTAGGAGGAATGAGAAATGTACGTGATTAAACGAGGTGGGTCTGCTTGGCTATGTGCCACAGCCTTAGAGGCGTTTGAGGTCGATGCTGTAAGGATTAGACTACAAGGTGAGGTCAAGAATTTTGAGGTATTTAAGCAACGGCTTTTCGGCTATGAGTGCATTAATGCAGGAGTGATTAAGGTCTACAAGTGCAGTAATGCCGATAAATGCAAGGATTGTGATAAGTATAAAGAGTGTGAATGGCGTAAAATATCCTTGGAAACCGCACAAGCTCATAAAGAGTGGGGAAAATGGGTCGAGGATAACGGTAAATACACATTTTAATAGGAGGTATGAGGTATGGATACAAGTAAAACCCTTATAGGCTACTGTCGTGTAAGTCGGTCGGATATGAACCTTGACAGACAAATTGACAGTCTTATTGCAGCTGGTGTTCCTAAACGCAACATCTACGAGGAGAAAGTTACTGGCACTAAGCGTGACCGTGAAGAGCTTAATAGGATGCTATCTAGTATTGTTCAAGGAGAAAATGTCGTTGTGGTCGTGGCTGAGCTGTCAAGGTTGTCTAGGTCTACAAGAGATTTGATTGAAATTGTTGAACTTATACACTCTAAAGGTGCAGACATCAAGAGCCTTAGAGAACCGTGGTTAGATAGTACAACCCCGCAAGGACGGCTACTGTTCACTATTTTCAGTGGATTATCGCAATTTGAAAGGGACTTACTTGCTGAAAGGACTAGGGACGGACTTAGAGCTGCTGCTGCAAGGGGTCGTAATGGTGGTAGACCTAGCAAACGCACCGATAAAGAACTCACGGTTAAAACATTATATAGTAGCGGCGTTAAAATAGCTGAAATCGTTAGACAAACAGGTCTAAGTAGGTCAACTGTCAACAGGATTGTTAGAGATATGCAGACAAGTTAGGGTTACTTTATACACGTAAATATATTTATAAGGAGGATTACTATGGATACTAATAATATAAAATTCGTGGGATTTTCAGCTGACGGCCAATTCAAAAAGGCTTATAAACAGCGTGAGAACCCTATGAGCTTAGAAAGCTTTTGTACTGCTGTAAATCAACCCACTACCAGTAGCTGTTGCAGTTGCTGTAGGCAAGATGTTAAGGTGTTTGCAGTACAGCCTGTGGGGGTAGCACAAATAAAAACTATTATACTTTCCCTCTGTTATGAGTGCCTAAAGTCACTACCTGCGGAACTTGAAATCATAAACATAGACAGCAACGGTGCTCCTCCTGCATTGATTTATGGTAGTGAGGTGTAGGCCGTGTTACGATGCTTAAAGTGTAAGAAGTACGCCTATAAAACCCATAAATGCTCTGTGCTTAGCCTTGTGCCAGTTACACACGAATGTCGTATTATAGCTGATATGTTATTCGATTTAGGGGTCGAACCCCTTAGTGCTGCTCATTTTGTAACCCCTGTGACAGACTCAGTATATAAGTATTACATACACATTTGCATCGAGCTAAGGCGTGACTATCCAACAAATATACTAGGCGATTTACCCACCGGCTGGATACATTACACACAGACAGTAAGCGAAGACCACATCCCTTTACAAGTTATAGGGTACTCAGAAACCTTTGCTTTTGATGGAGTGCTTACTGTTGAGGGTAGGGTTCAGGAGATAGTAAGTACATTTGAAGATTATTTAGGAACTTTTGACCCACAGTCCTTTAAATCTGTACTAACCCTTATGGGCATTTGATATATAACAACAATGTTGAAATTACAAAGGCAACCAATTAAGGTTGCCTTTAGGCGTTTAATAAGAATATTGTGTATTAAGTTTACTGTAGATTATACTTATACTGTTCGCTCAAGTACATCAAATCGACAAATACTTTTTTATATCACCAACAAATTGATTTCCACATCTCGCAAGTTCTCCAAGCGTTCTATCAATCCCATATTCTTGTTTAAACCAGTTGTCACGACTAATTCCATAACAATCAACTGGAACAATAAGTATTTTCGCTTCAGGAAACGCAAGTTGATAAAGCATTAAGCACCGCCTTGCGTGAAAAGATTTGCAACATATTATCGCTGTTTTTATTGCAAGCTTATTTTCATCAGTAACAATTCGAGAGAAAAAAGCATTGTCTCTTGTATGACCTGACTTATCTTCATAAAGAATTGATGCTTTAGGTACGCCATTTTTAATTAAGACATCTGCATAAAACTCACAATCTGATTGATAGTCTTTATTGTATAAATCTTGTTTTATCTTGACACCACCAAATTTACCACTTTTTACGCTAACGCCTCCAGATGGTAACAATAAAGGTGAATATCCATCCTTATAAAGCTGTGATGCTTTTTCAGGAATAGTTGGGTCAGAAGAGCCTGGCATAAAAATAATATCAACTTTCTCAGGTTTGTCCTCAACGAATATATAGTTAGTAATATCATTAATAATCTTATTATTCATTTGAATACTCCTTCGCATTATCTTACTATTGTACACTAACTTAATTATATATTATATGGATACATAGGTAACCCAAGTGAACGCTTAACCTCGGCAATATAAGCTGTATGCACCTTAAAACCGTATTTTCCTTCTACATAGGCCTGTATCATTGAGTAAGTTACTCGCTCGGGTAGTCTATCAACACCGTCCTCATACTCCATTTTTACACTGATAAAACTATCTGCATTTTTGTGGGATAATAGGACAACCGTCTCCACGTGCCTTGATGATACAAAAAAGATGCCGTACCCCGCTGGAATCCCCTTGGCGGAAGGCCATCTAAAGTAATTTAATCTATGTTTTTTATCTACATAAAGTTATCTATAAAATGCTTCAATACTTTATTCATATCAAATCGGTTATAAAGCATCAACTGTTGCTCTAAATTTAATATTTAAAGGCAGATATCTTGATAATTCTCGAGATACCTGCCTTACATTTTTTATGGTCAATATGCTTTTATGATCGACTTACATAAACCAGCCGGTTTCCTTTTGCGGGTCTATTTTTCGCTTGACAACCGCGCTATTGCGTGTTACTATATAGCGGTAGTAAGTAATACAGAATATAAGTTATACAGAATAGCAAGGGGTGATTGTGCTGGAAGACCTAACGGAAATGCTCAAAGGCGTGCTTGAGGGTTGTGTCCTTGAAATTATAAACCGCGGAGCAACCTACGGCTACGAAATCACGCGGCGGTTGAATGCTCTCGGCTTCACAGATGTTGTAGATGGAACTGTCTACACTATTTTGGTGCGGCTTGAGAAGAATAAACTCGTGGACATAGA
>Ga0207834_1000605_pt1 | contig 12599 bp, 11 predicted proteins | sample LuqExpMetagenom5_FD_187763 | JGI IMG/M metagenome (GOLD analysis project Ga0207834, IMG submission 187763) | Tropical forest soil microbial communities from Luquillo Experimental Forest, Puerto Rico - Sample 5 (SPAdes) | ecosystem: Environmental > Terrestrial > Soil > Tropical forest ...
ATGCTCATACCGACGATTCCGGGCTGGAAGGTCGAAACTGTCGGCGATGATATAGCATGGATGAAATTCGGAAAAGACGGACGTCTTTACGCGATAAACCCTGAAGCAGGCTTCTTCGGTGTTGCTCCGGGTACTTCACTGGATTCCAACCCCAACGCAATGCACAGCTGCGAAAAGAATACCATATTCACAAATGTTGCATTGACAGATGACGGTGACGTCTGGTGGGAAGGCATCGGCTCAAAGGCTCCCGATCACCTGATCGATTGGAAGGGCAAGGACTGGACTCCCGATTCCAAGGAAGTCGCAGCACATCCCAATTCAAGGTTTACGGCGCCGGCAAAACAGTGCCCGGTCATTTCTCCCGAATGGGAAAATCCCCAGGGTGTGCCGATATCGGCGATATTGATAGGCGGTCGCCGTCCGAGCACCATACCGCTTGTACACCAGAGCCTCGACTGGAACCACGGCATATTCCTTGGCTCCATCATGGGTTCGGAGATCACAGCCGCAACGATTTCCAAAAATATCGGGCAGGTTCGCCGCGACCCGTTTGCAATGCTTCCTTTCATAGGTTACCATGTGTGCGATTATTTACAGCACTGGCTCGATATCGGGACAAAGACAGCTCCGGAAAAGCTTCCGAAGATCTTCTACGTCAACTGGTTCCGCAAGGATGCAAACGGCAAGTGGCTGTGGCCCGGCTTCGGCGAAAACAGCAGAGTCCTCAAGTGGGTATGTGAAAGAGTTGCCGGCGAGGGTAAGGCTGACAAGACTCCTATCGGCTATATGCCGACAACCGATGCCATCGACACGAATGGTCTTGACGTAAGCGCAGCGGATATGACTGAACTGCTCAAGGTCAACAAGGACGAATGGCTTAAGGAAGTCGTATCGATCAAGGAGCACTACGCGAAATTCGGAGACAAGCTGCCGAAGGAAATGGCAAAACAGCTGGCCGCTCTTGAAGACAGGCTTAAAGCTTGACAATAGCGACATAAAAGCAGAGTGAAACTCGCAAATATCAAAGACATAATAAATCCCGGAGATCGGTAAGATCCCCGGGATTTTTTACGTTAGTCCCTGACTCAGCGCCGAATCTGAGAGTCAGGACCGCCTATCGCAAATCAGATTGGACAGCTGGGCAAACTGCTCTATCGACAGAGTCTCTCCCCTCTGATTTTCTTGTACGCCGGCGTCGGAAAGCACCATTTTGATCTCTTCCTTGCCCATACCGAAATATCCGGCATTATTCAGGGCATTAGCAAGAGTCTTCCTTCTCTGCCCGAATGCCGCTTTTACCACTCTGAAAAACAGACCCTGGTCTTTAAGGTCCACGGGAGCCTTATCGTGTACCTCAAGTTTTATCACGGAAGAGTCAACGTCAGGCTGCGGTATGAAGCTGTGAGAAGGTACCTCGATCACTATGGACGGCCTGGAATAATACTGCACTGCAACCGACAGCGCTCCATAATCCTTTCCCCCCGGTTTTGCCCGCATCCTGTCGGCCACTTCCTTCTGTACCATGAATACCATGGTTTTGGCTTTCACGCCGCTTTCAAGCAGCTTCATGATAACAGGTGTTGTTATATAATATGGCAGATTGGCCACTATTTTCAGCTGACGTTTCTGTCCTTCCCCATCTTTGATATAAGGAAGCAGTTCCTTTTCAGGATCGATACGCATTATGTCGCCATGTATGATATGTATGTTCGAATAACTTCCAAGGGTCTCACGCAGCGCTGGTATCAGATGCCTGTCAATCTCCACCGCAACTACGGCGCCAGCGCTTTCTGCAAGCTGTGCCGTCAGGCTTCCGAGGCCCGGTCCGACTTCGAGCACGATATCATTCTTTGTCAATTCGGCTGCTTCGGCTATTTTCTTTAGAACAACTTCATCCGTAAGGAAATTCTGTCCAAGTGATTTTGTAGGACGTATATCGAATTTCTTCATAATATTTTTTGTGTTTAAATTCATTTTGTATGCCTTTCCGCTGCCTATGCTTAGGAATCGTTAAAATGTAACTTCCGATAATCTTTTACGGGGAACATACCGGACAATTTCTTTACAAGAAATTGCCGGGGCATTGCGCCCCGGCTTAGTTTTAGTCCCCTATTATATCTTTGTTCAAGGTCCGTATCAGTCTAATTTTCAGACAGTATATAGACCTTGACATTCCTGCGGCCGAACTGCATTGCATCGGCCTTGCTTTCGTAATACAGGTCCACCCTGTTTCCCTTTATACCTCCGCCTACGTCTGCAGCAACTGCAAAACCGTAATCTGGAGTCTTTCCGGGTAATTCAACGTAGACCCTGGTGCCTAGAGGTATTACCCTCGGGTCAACTGCTATTACTCCTCTTCTCGCCTTGACGCCGGAGGCTGTTATGCCATACAGCGGATCTCCCGGAGCTTTTCCGGTTTCTTCGAAGGAAGACGTATAGGCTGTTGCCCTCATATCGATGACCTTATTGTACCTGACTGAATCTCCCCTGCTGGTCTTGAAATTCATAACCGTACCAAATTCCACGATCATTTTTACAGGGTCCTGCATCACTGTTTCTTTCAGCAGTTGCCTGGAAACCTCCTGTCCGTCTTGCGTAACGACCTTGTACTGCTTTTCCAGGACTCCCTGCTTTCCGATCTGTACGACCTTCTGAGTTCCTTCGTCAAGTTTCTTGCTGGCCTTTCTTTGTACTAAGTAAGGAATATCTTCCTTCTCACTTACTACACTCTCGTCGACACGTACTATCCGAAGCGCCATATCGCTCTTTACCGGATCCGTCAGCTGCGCCCCCTCGAGCCTGTCTGATCCCTCGGGTCTGACCGGGCTGTCGCCGAGCATTTCCCCTACAGTGTTCCTGTAGGTCATTACCTTTGTTTGCTTTTCGTCTGCTGTAATGTATACAGGTACAGCTCTCTTTATGTATATTTCGTTAAGTTTCGTCCTTTGTAAGTCGGTCTCCAATGGAATACTGATGTAATCGAAGGTGTTTACAGCAATATCGTTTTGTTCCAATGTTTCTTTAAAGGTATTTTTCATAGTCATGCAGTTAATTATTTTTCCGTTGTTGTTTATCACAACGTCCTTCTTCAGTAGGGCAAATGCGCCGCATCCCGCACCCGCCGATACCGTTACCGCCAGTATTATCACCAGCAGTTGCTTTCTGTATGAAAATAACCTTTTAATATTTTTAGCAAGTGGCAACAACAAAAAAACCTCCTGTTAAAATATTAATAAGGGACTGTGACGCTATTTTATATCTAATAGGTCCGATTTGTCAAATCTGTTGCCATAAAGTCCCTTTGAATCAGATTATTCACATCTTTTTTCAGGCTTATAACATAATTTCCCGCAATGCAAAAAAGAACTGCCTTTAAAGGCAGCCCTTTGAGATGAGATTTGAGAGTATGTTCAGTCTGTCCATGTGTTTTCAGTAGCTCATCCCTCCCATGGGAAAATACGGGTCGCTCATGGATGCCGGCATAAAACCCATTCCAGGCATTGCATTCATCGGGTTTGCCGCTGATGCCGGCAAGGCTCCCATATTGGCAGATGCTGGACTTACTCCGGGGTACATGTTGTTCATCATGTTCATCCCCATGACTCCCTGAGTCAACGGGCACTGCATGTTCATAAGGAACGGGCAGCACATCATGGGCATCGTATTCATAGAAGCCGGCATTACACTGGAAGGATTCGGCATGTTGGGGAGCATCTGTGCGGGCGATACCTCGGGATAGGGCATCATATTCGGTATCATCTGTGCGGGCGATACCTCGGGATATGGCATCATATTCGGTATCATATTCGGCATCATCTGCACAGGCGATACATTCGGCATTGTCTGAGCCGGTGATACGTTCGGCATCATCTGCATGGGCGATACATTCGGCATTGTCTGAGCCGGTGATACGTTCGGCATCATCTGCATGGGCGATACATTCGGCATCATCTGCATGGGCGATACATTCGGCATCGTCTGCACGGGCAATATGTTCGGCATCGTCTGCATGGGCGATACATTGGGCTTCGCCTGGACCGGCGATACATTGGGCATCGTCTGGACCGGCGATACATTGGGCTTCGCCTGGACCGGCGATACATTGGGCATTGTCTGGACCGGCGATACATTGGGCTTCGTCTGGATCGGTGATACATTGGGCATTGTCTGGACCGGCGATACATTGGGCTTCGTCTGGACCGGTGATACATTGGGCTTTGTCTGGATCGGCGATACATTGGGCTTCGTCTGGACCGGCGATATATTGGGAACAGCTTTTACCGGCGAAACTCCCGGATTTGCCTGCATCTGCGGCATGGCGCCCACCTGAGGCATCGTTCCCATCGGTCCGTTATGCATAATATCTTTCATTTTGATTTCCTCTTTCATATAATGATTCCTCCGGATCTGGTGCACTTCAGTACCATTATATGAACAGCCCGATATCAGTGTGAAAGAAATATTATGTAAATATGTTGCGCAGGTTGTTTCTGCGCAATAGTTTATGGAGTGTGTTTACTGGCTAATTCCGGATATGACAAATGCCTTCTGATCGGCAGAATAGTCAAACCTGACGTAGGCGCTGTTTTCACCTTCAACGAAACGTGACACGGACATGTCCGCTCCTTCCGCAAGCTTGACACTCAATTTGACATCAAGATAAAGGTCCCCGTCTCCGGAGCCTCTGATCGGATCTATCTTTATATCTATTATCTCGACCTTGCGAATAGTTTTTTTCATTTCTCCGGTGTAGGTACTAAGATCCACGGTCCTGTCCTTTAGTGGCACTCCCGCGTATTCGACGGCATAAGCTTCCTCATAATTTCCCTGGTTTATCGCATCGGCCCATTTCGTCAACGGTTCGGTCAAAACCTTGATATCGATGAGCTGTTTCAGATCGTTGATGAATTTGATCCTTTCATTGAGAGCAGCCGCTCTATTGTCCCTGTCCGACGTAAGGTTGGAATTTTCCTGCGCAAGCTGTTTATTATCCTTATCGAGCTGATCTACACGGTCATTCAGCTTGTTGTTCTCGTCAACAAGATTTTCGATCTCCCGTTTCTGGGAGTTTATCGTAGCATTATAGCCCGCATTCGCGTTTTCGAGATTCTTCAGCTCCGTTACCTTGCTCTCTCTGTCCCACAGCAAATAGTTGAATGCAACGAACAGAGCAGTCAATAGCACAAAAACCATCACAAGAATAAACTTTTTCATAATGCACCACCGGTCAATCAAATTATCGGATACCAAAAAGCCTCTTTGCGTTGGAAGTAGTTATATCGGCAATATCGTCCAGTGATCTGCCTTTTATTTTAGCTATTTTCTCAGCGATAAACCTTACGTATGCAGATTCGTTTCTTTTCCCCCTGTGCGGTTCCGGAGCAAGGTACGGACTATCCGTTTCTATGAGCAGCATATCTTCCGGGACAAACTTTACGACGTCCAGGAGCCTGTTTGCATTCTTGAAAGTAACGGGGCCCGCTATGGAAATCATAAAACCGAGCTGCATGACCTCTCTTGCCATCTCGATGCTGCCAGTGAAGCAGTGCAGAATGCCGCCGACCTCTTTCGCATTCTCAGCTTTCAGAATATTCAGCGTATCTTCGTGAGCGTCCCTGTCATGTACTATGATCGGCTTTTTGACGTTCCTGGCCAGTGAGATCTGTTTGGCGAACCATATCTTTTGCGCTTCGCGCGGCGAGTTGTCATAAAAATAATCAAGCCCGATCTCGCCTATGGCAACTACCTTCGGATATGAGGCGAAATCGGTAAGCGCCGAAATAATATTGTTGTTGAGATCGATAACGTTATGTGGATGCACGCCTACAGCTGCATAAAATATATCATAATTCTGGGACAGGGTTACGTTTTCTATTGATGAAGCTACATCCGAAGACGCCGTCAGTATAAGTCCGACTCCGCTATCCCTGGCTCTTTCGATCGTTTCGTTGAGATCTTCGTTATACTGCGGATCATAATAATGAGCATGCGTGTCAAAAAGCATATACCACCTCATGTTAGTTCGGTAATCTATGTTAATAATAATTGTCAAATATAATTATAAATGATTATTGTCAAAACTGCAACAAACCGGCCTTTTTGGAGGCCGGCTGCCGAAATGCCGATCGTAATGTTAAATTACTTGACTTTAGCGCCGGTTCCGATCACTCCGTCCAGCGTTGCAACCACAAGCGAATCCTCATTGGAAGCAGCAAGAATCATGCCTTGCGACTCGATACCCTTAAGCTTCACAGGCTTCAGATTCGCAACGAGGATAACAGATTTTCCTATGAGACTGTCGGGAGAATAATATTTCGCTATACCGGAAACGACCTGCCTGATCCCGCCGCCCATCTCCAGCTTCAGTTTGAGCAATTTATCGGAGCCCTCGACTTTTTCTGCTTCCAACACCTTGGCAACACGGAGGTCCAGCTTTGCAAAATCCTCTATCGTGACCAGTTCCGCTTTTCCTGCGGCGTCGTCTGAAGCGGCTTTATTTTCTTGGGAAGCCTTGCTTCCCGACCCTGCAGCGGCTTTGTTATCCGCGGCAGCCTTAATTTCGGGAGCTGCGACCTTACTATCCTGAGCCTGCGCGGCCTGAGAGGCAGGATTCAGTTTCTCAAGCTCTTCCATTTCCTTTTTTATATCGATCCTCGGGAAAATGACCTCTCCCTTGTTGATAGAAACACCCTCAGGGTAGCTTCCCCATCTTTTTGCGCTTTCCCAGTCCAAAGCGCCGCTTCCCGAAATACCCAGTTGGTGCCATATTTTCCCCGGCGTCTCTGTCATGAATGGCTGGATAAGTATCGACACTATGCGAAGGCTCTCAGCCAGGTTGTAAATGACTGCGGCGAGCCGTGACATGTTCTCTTCAGATTTGGCCAATAACCAGGGCATCGTCTCGTCGATATATTTGTTTGTCCTCGATACGGCCTTCCATATCTCTGTCAGCGCCGCACTGAACTGGTATTTGTCCATCAGTTCTTCGACTTTCTGCGGCAGCTCTGCGTACATAGCTTTGAGCTCGCTGTCAAATTCTCCTTCTGTACGCTGTTGCGGCAGCACGCCTCCGAAATATTTATCGATCATGGCAACTGTCCTGCTTACCAGGTTTCCAAGGTCATTTGCCAGGTCCGAGTTTATCCTCTGTATCAAGGCTTCATTGGAAAATACGCCGTCGGAGCCAAAGGGCACCTCACGCAGCAGGAAATAGCGCACAGCATCGACTCCATACTTGTCTATGAGAATTACAGGGTCTACAACATTGCCCTTGGATTTGGACATTTTTCCGCCCTCGAGCAACAGCCAGCCGTGGCCGAAAACCTGCTTCGGCAGAGGTTCTCCGAGCGCCATCAGCATTGCAGGCCAAATTATCGTATGGAAGCGTATGATCTCCTTTCCAACGAGATGGACGTCTGCAGGCCAGTATTTCTTATAGTCCGCGTCATTATCGGACATGAAACCGAGTGCGGTTATGTAGTTGGACAATGCGTCGATCCAGACATAAACGACATGTTTATCGTCAAAGGTGACTGGCACGCCCCAGTTGAAGGTCGTCCTCGAAACGCAGAGATCCTCAAGGCCTGGCCTGAGGAAGTTGTTCAGCATTTCATTGCGTCGTGATACCGGCTGAATAAAATCGGGGTTTTCTTCTATATGCTTTATGAGCCTGTCCTGATATTTCGACAGCCTGAAAAAGTAGCTTTCTTCCTTCGTGAGTTCTACTTCCCTGCCGCAGTCCGGACATTTGCCGTCAACCAGCTGGGTCTTGGTCCAGAAGGACTCGCAGGGAGTGCAGTACCAGCCTTCATACTCGCTCTTGTAAATATCCCCATTGTCATACAGCTTTTTGAATATTTTCTGGACAGCAGCTTCGTGATAACTGTCGGTCGTTCTGATAAACCTGTCGTTGGATATCTTCATGGTTTTCCAGAGCTCTATTATGCCGGAGACGATCTCGTCAACGTATTGCTTGGGGGTGATTCCCTTTGCCTCCGCTTTCCTCTGTATTTTCTGGCCATGCTCGTCCGTGCCCGTAAGGAACATGACATCATACCCTTTAAGTCTTTTATATCTTGAAATGGCGTCCGCAGCCACAGTCGTATACGAATGTCCGATGTGCAGCTTGTCGCTCGGGTAGTATATTGGCGTTGTGATATAAAAAGTTTTATTTTCCATTTCCAACCTCCGTCGATCATCTTTAGCTTCCCTATTAATATACATTTTAGCCATGACTTTTTCAAGCAGTATTTGGGGCAGGCCCGCTGGCTGCAAGAGCGAACCCTGCCACGCTTTTCATAATTTACGGGTGTGAGGAATAAACATTATTAGAAGGAGAATTTGTCCAATGACGCAGTATGGAGACATCGTGCCCGTATTTATTCGTTACGGCTTTAAAACACTGCCGGAGGCGCGGAAACAGTATGCTTCGAGTAAAATAATGCAGCAGCTGTGCATCCCAAGTGAAAAAAGAAGCATTGCCGCTGCAATATCCTCCGAAAACACTCCCGGACCGGAAATGCTGCCCTGCATCCTTACGGCACAGCTACCGGGGAAAGATACGGAAGGGTTTATGGCATTCGCTCACTCGGTATTGTCAATATGCGAGTTGATCGAAACTTACAGGCATAACAAGGACATCTCACAGGAGCTGGAGATCAGAAGGCTATACAGCTGCCTGGCCTGCGCGGTCGATCCGTCGAGGAATAGCAGTTGTCCCATGCTCCATTCAATAAAGAACAAACCGCGCACCGGTACCGCCGAAGGGAACGAACCTTCAGCCCAGACCTGCCTCTCAGACCACTGCAGACTACAGTTGGCCGTCCTGCCTTCCTACAGGCTCATCGCATCTAAAATGAAAAAGTACCTGCAATTTTTTATAGACCTGCAAGCATATCGTTATTACCCTCCGCTGGCAAGCGTCGAAATGCTGAAAGTCTGGAGCAGCGGATATCTTCAGCGGTATCACGATATCAACTGGTGGGAATTCTGCGCGGCATCAGATTCATTATCCGGGGTATTCACAATGTATGCGGCCGCAGCCCGGCCCGAGCTTTCGAACGAGGAAGTCGCCCTGCTCGACGAAGCCTGCTTTCCCTGGCTGTGCGGTATGGATTCGCTTCTCGGATCGGTTTTGCGCATGAGGACACAGGAGGTTGAAGGCCTTAATTTCGCGTCATTTTACAGCAATCTTAAGGAATGTGAGGAAAGGATAATCTTTTTTGCGGAAAAGGCAACGGCATCGTTTGCAAGGCTCAGAAACGGAGAAATATACTGCAATATATTACAAGTCATGATCAGCATGTATCTTACGGAGCCCGAAGCGGAATTCGGCATGCTGAAGCTTGCAAGCCCCAATATCCTGAAGAAATGTTCGGCAGTCAAATATGCAAATGCGTGGCGTCTGCTGCGCATGGCCGGATTCATGAGACAGACGGCCTGTGAAGAATAGGCCGGCGGCCTGTGAAGAATAGACCGGCGGCCTTATCTCCCGAATACAAAGGCACATATCCAGGCGGAAGCTATCACGCTTACACCATCCGCAAACAATGCCGCAGCAAGCGTATACCTGATGTTCTTTATACCTGCAGCACCGTAATATACTGCAAGCGTATAGAAAATAGTTTCAGTGGATCCCATCATGGTCGAAACGACCCTTCCCACATATGAATCCGGACCGTACAGGTTAACGATATCAGATACCAGCGCAAGTGAAGCGCTTCCCGATACCGGACGCAAAAGGGCAAGCGGCATAGCCTCTGCAGGGATTCCCAATAATGACGCAAGCGGCGTCAGCAGGTATATTATAAAATCCAGAGCTCCGGAAGCCCTGAATACGCCGACCGCCGTGAGAAGACCTACCAGGGGCGGCAATATCCTGACCGTTGCCTTTAAGCCCTCCGCCGCTCCTTCAACAAACGCATCATATACCTTTACCCTTCTTGACAGCCCGGCTCCCAGCACAAGCAGGAATAATACAGGCAGCGCATACAGCGATATACGTGCGAATATAGAGAAATTCATAATAAAGACCCGCCATGCAGCAAATTCCGTTTACCGCCAGATCGCGAAAGCAGCCGGACAGCTGCAATACCCGCCAGGGTGGCACAGGCCGATGCAAACCAAACGCAGGCCATGATCTCGGAAGGAGCCGCAGAGCCTGCATCCATCCTGATCGCTATCACCGTAGCCGGTATCAGTTGTATCGCAGATGTGTTCAATACAAGGAACATGCACATCGAATCGGAGGCGGTGTCACTACCCGCGTTGGCCTTCTGGAGTTCCTCCATCGCCCTTATGCCGAGCGGTGTCGCAGCGTTCCCAAGTCCCATGAAATTCGCGGCAAGGTTCATAACGATAGCACCCTGTGCCTTTTTATTGCCTGCAAGCTTCGGGAACAACAGGCCCATCACAGGGGAGGCAAAACGGGCTATGAACCTGATCAGGCCGCTTTTCTCCATGACCTTCATAAGCCCCGACCAAAGGCACATGATCCCCAGCAGTCCGATGCAAAGCTCAACAGCCTTGCCTGCTGAAGTAAAGGCGGCCTGTGTCACTTCCTCCAACCTGCCGTTGATGATACCGACAACAAATCCAACCAGCAGCATACCTGCCCAGATATAGTTCAGCATGCGATCCCCCCAGAAAATACAGCATTACTTACGAAATATATATGAGACAGGTTTGTTATCAATACTATAATTAGTCGGTCGGCAATAAGTTTTTAAGTATTAATAACACTGTATATATTTCAATTAGGTTGACAATAATCGTGTCGTTATTCGTCGAAAATCCTTATTGCATTTTCCAGCTAATTTGTGGTTGACGCATTTGATGAAGATAATTAACATAATATTGCCATATTGTATATACATGTACACCTATTATCCGTAATAAAGCTTCTATGCGGTCTGTAAAAACATGAGCGGAATACTATGTATTTTCTAGTTTTAATTTCCAATACATTTTTTTGAATTTTTTAAAATTAATTGTTGACGATTACTGGAATTTATGCTAACATTAAATCACAAAAGATTGTCGAATAATGTTATTTGAGGAGGAAAGAACATGAAATCTACTGGAATTGTAAGAAAAGTTGATGAACTCGGAAGAGTCGTCCTTCCTATAGAATTGAGGAGGACACTTGACATTGCTGAAAAGGACGCACTGGAAATCTACGTTGATGGCGCCACCATCATATTGAAAAAGTACGAGCCCGCTTGTATTTTCTGCGGAGATGCAAAGGATGTTATCGTATACAAGGGTAAAAATATCTGCCCTAATTGCATGAAGGAACTCAAGAAATAGCAATTGCGAAAATAATGCCCGGCCGTATTTATTACTGCCGGGCTTTTTGTTAAGTCAGAACTATTTCTCCAGAAGGCTGTTATATACGTCCCTTTTGCTCAAACCCCTGTCTTCGGCTACCTTTTTAAGCGCTTCCTTCCTTGTCAGTCCGGCGTCAAGGTACTTTTGCAAATGATCCTCAAGGCTGACAGAATTCCAGCTTTCGGTACGTGATTCCTCAAGAAGCTTCTCATCCGCGCCTTCAAGTATCAGGACAAATTCTCCCTTTGGCGGTTCCGCATCATATTTGGCAACAGCTTCGTCGAGCGTGCACCTTACGATCTGCTCAAACTTCTTTGTAAGCTCTCTGGCAAGTGCTATCCTTCTGTTACCGAATGCATCCCTGAGATCCTTAAGCGTATGTATGAGCTTATGAGGGGCTTCATAAAAAACAAGGGTTCTTGTGTCCTCCCTGATGGATTTCAGCCTTTCAGCCCTTACCCTTTTGTTCATAGGCAGGAAGCCCTCAAATGCAAATCTCCCGGAAGGAAGGCCGGAGACGACAAGCCCGGTGATCACTGCTGCAGGCCCCGGTATCATCGTAACAGTTATACCATGCTCCACTGCAAGCCTTACAAGGTCCTCACCAGGGTCTGAAATACCCGGCGAGCCCGCATCGGAAACTATTGCGATTTTTTTCCCTTCCATAAGCTTCTTTATCAGGTAAATGCCTTTTTCTATCTTATTGTGCTCGTAATAGCTGACCAGCGAATTTTTTATCCCGAAATGATTCAGGAGCTTCAGCGTCTGCCTTGTGTCCTCCGCCGCGATCAAATCGACCTCCCTGAGGATCCTCAAAGCCCGCATTGTAATGTCTTCCAGATTTCCAATAGGAGTCGCCACCAGATAAAGTGTTCCCGTATCGCTCACGTTACTTCGCCTTTCATATAACATATTTCAAACGTTTATATTTTTGTCCCTGTTATATATTTCGTCTATTTCCTTAGAGTAATTACCGTTCTCATCATATATGTACAAGGGCTCGAGTACCCTGAGTTCAGGATTGCCGTCCCTGGTCCCGCTGATGAGCAGAAGGTTCGGCTTTTTCCCGGGTGAGGGATGGATCATCCTGAGCTGTTTGGGCTCTATACCATTGGTACGCATGCTGAAGATTATATCTGCAAGCCTTTGAGGCCTGTGTACCATTGAAAATCTGCCACCTGGTCTGAGGAGCTTCGCCGCGGTTGAAACTACATCCTCGAGCGTGCACAGCAGCTCATGCCTCGATATGGCCTTTGTATCGGCGGGGG
>Ga0207834_1000609_pt1 | contig 12535 bp, 8 predicted proteins | sample LuqExpMetagenom5_FD_187763 | JGI IMG/M metagenome (GOLD analysis project Ga0207834, IMG submission 187763) | Tropical forest soil microbial communities from Luquillo Experimental Forest, Puerto Rico - Sample 5 (SPAdes) | ecosystem: Environmental > Terrestrial > Soil > Tropical forest ...
GCGCTCTCCGGCGATATTTTGGTGGAGCAGAACATTCACATTCTCGACCTGTGCAACATGCTGCTGGGATCGCATCCGGAAAAGGCCGTGGCCACAGGGGGACGGCGTTTGTTGCATCACGCCGGCGACAACTGGGACAACTACCACGTGGAGTACACCTATCCGAACGAGGTGCGCGTTTCGTTTACCTCCAAGCAGTTTGGCGACTACAGCCTGTTCGACGCCGGCTTCCGCGTCTTCGGTTCCAAGGGCGCTGCCGCCATCGCCTACTCGGGCGCGGTGAAGATCGAAGGTGCGGAGAATTGGCAGTGGGATGATTCCACGGCGAGCTCCAGCGGGCAGTTCGCTGCCAATGGCGCCTTCAGTGACAATCTGAAGTTTGCCGATCGCGACAAGGAACGGAGCTTTATTGCCAGCATCGTGGAGGGGCCAGTGCACAATCAGATTGCCGCTGGAGTGGAAACCGCGCTGACAGCCATGCTGGGCAGGATGGCCGGTTACACGGGTCGCGAAATCAGTTGGTCGCAACTGCTCCAGCAGGGCGAGACCTATGAACTGGGGATGGATCTGAAGCAATTTGCCTGAGAAGGAGTGCGGGGCGGGCCCAAATAGCCCGTTCCGTACACGCACAACTGCATCTTCCGCAGGATAAGAGGCTGCGGCTCGTCCATGAGCGCCAAGATTGGCTATAGTGGAATTAGTCGCCAGCCTCCGGGTTGTCGATCTCCGAGCCCGGGCAGCGCTTCGCCAAAAGACTTCTGCCCGGGCTCTTCGTGTTTTCTCGGCGGAGTTTTGCATCCGCGAGGGAGTCACCTGCCTGCATCTTCTTCTCGCGGCAGGCGGTGCAGTACCCACCCACTTCCAGACGGGCGGTTTCAATCGCAAATCCTTCTGTTCTTTCAATTTCGCGCTTCAGAGCTTCAAAGAGAGAATGCTCCACTTCGCGAATTTCTCCGCATCCCAGACAGGCCAAATGGAAATGCTCGCGCGCGCTACGAGCCTCAAAATAGTGCATTTCACCACGCAGATGCATTAAGTCCAGCTCGTCGATGAGCCCGTTTTTCTTGAGCAGCTCCAGGGTGCGATACACGGTGGCGCGGTCGATGTTGACCTGAGCCTTGGCCTGTTGGAGCAGGGTAGCGGCATCCATGTGTTCATCCGCGTCCTCCAGAATGCGCAGAATAGCCTCTCGCTGCCGCGTCAGGCGCAGACCGGCGGCGGCAAGCCGCTGGCGGAGATGTCGCGTGGTTTCCGCGTGGTGTGCTGCGGGTTGTCCTTTTTGCGACTGAGTCGCATTTGTTTGCGCAAAAATCAACAACGTCTCCTGCTGCCGAAAACTGTCTTGATGAATCTTTTCCAGACTAGAAGATTCTTTCTTTCTCGTCAATTCCTGCAGAATCATGCTTCCGCGTGCTCTGCGAAGGGGAAAGAACTATCCGGTCCGGGCTTGACAAGCTGCAAGGTTGAGTCTACTAAAGAAACAGGGACTAGTTTGGTCCCAATTTAAAGCCGTCCCCCAGAAGTCTTTTGGCGAAGCGCTGGCGGCGGCGATGGAGATCGGCAAACGGGAAGGTCGACGTCCCTCACAACGTCGCGCGCTCCCTTATGCCTAAAAAGCTACGATGAGCGATCAAGCGAGCATTCCAGCTAGGCATGTGTGGGTTGGACACCTGTCCAACCTGTGGCGAATATTCCTGTCTTCTTTCGAACTGATCCGATACCTGCTCCTGGCGGACGCCGGCGTGCGTCTGCGCAAGCGCGGGAGCGGGCGGTGCGTTTTGCGCATTGGCCGTCTGGATTTGTTCACGGCATGGGATGTGCTGGTGTACCGGCGCGAGCGACTCTCTAGCTGCTCCTAACAAACTGACCCACAACTGAATCAACTGGTGTGCAGCATGCGCGCCACGCAAGCGCTTCCCAGAAGCGAAGGAGGAGCTATGTGCCAAAGCCGCGTCACTCTTGCGGATTGTCCGGGGTTGGGCAGCATACGGCTGTGCAGTTGCGGCTGCATTCAGCTCACGCTTGGGCCTGTAACTGTGCGTCTGCAGCCTGAAGCACTGGCGCAAACATCGGTTTTGTTGCAGATGGCCGAGCACAAATATGCGCGGCTTGAACGCGAGCAACAAACCGGAAGCCAGGCAGACGACTGGCAGCCCAATACGCACTTGCTGCACTAGCGTGGAACGGCGCGCAAGCGCCTTCACCATCCGTTGAGTTGAACATGAGAGGAATCAAGATGAATTCATATGGTATGTCTTTGCCTGCGCTCTTGCGCAATATGCGCGGGGCGTTGTGGATGGCGCTGCTGGTGGTGGTTGCCGGAACGTTTGTGAGGGCTGAAGCCCCGATTGTTGCGGAACCCTCTGAAGGGGGAGCGGCAGCGCCGTGTGTTTATGCGCCGTCGGCACCGCTGCGCCAACTGAGCGGCCGGGTAAGCGATGAGTCGGGTGCAAGCATTGTCAAAGCGCAGGTCACGTTGCGGTGCGGCAGTTTTCAGACGGCGACGGTTGTGGACGCGGCAGGTTCGTTCAGTATCGCGATTGCGGCCGGCCGTTACGAAGTGTCCGTGGAAGCGCTCAATTTTGAGAAGTTCCAGCGTAACGTTCTGGTTGCCGATACGGAGCAGGGAACGGAACTGAATGTGGCGCTCAAGCCCGCGCAACTGCATAGCACGGTGACCGTGAGTGCTGGCAATGCCTATCTGACCACGGTGAATGCCGCCGGCATGAAGACGGATATTCCTCTGGTGGAAACGCCGCAGGCTGTCAGCGTGATCAATCGCAACCTGATGGACGCGGAGAATGTGGTCAAGCTGGACGACGCGTTGAAGAACGTGGCCGGCGTGATTGCGGGCGGCTATTACGATGGCTGGGATTATTACCGGATTCGAGGTTTTGATGCATCGTTTAATACCTACATCGATGGGCTGCGGGGCGGCAACGGCGTTGCGGAAGAGACCTGGGGACTCGAGTCGGTTGAAGTGCTGAAGGGACCTTCCTCCGCATTGTATGGACAAAGCGTTCTTGGCGGCCTGGTGAACATTGTTACGCGCAAGCCGATCCCTTCCAACTTCGCTCATTTGCAGTTGACGGAAGGTTCCTATAACTTCACCGATCCGGCTGTTGACGCCGGTCACGTATTCAACGCATCGCATACCGTGTACGGCCGTCTGTCCGCGATGTTCCACTCAGGCGACACGTACGTGGACTACACACATCGCAATCGCTATTATGTGGCGCCGTCGCTCACCTGGGCTCCTTCGGCATCTACTTCCTTGACGCTGATTGGGCGCGTTCAGCGCGATAACGGCCGTCAGGCCATGCCGCTGCCGGCCATCGGCACGGTTCTGGCCAATCGGAACGGCATGATTCCCATCCAGCGCTACATTGGCGAACTGGAGGCTAATGCCAACAAGATGCAGCAGGCCAACCAGCAGTTTGGCTACCAGTTCTCGCATCGCTGGAAGGAGAATTTCACGCTGCGTCAGAATGCGCGTTTTGCCTGGTATCAGCAGGAGTGGAACCGCATCTACTATCCGTCCTATCTGGACGCGACCGATCAGCGTACGCTCTACCGCTATCCGCTGAACTGGCATGGTCCCTGGCAGGCGCATGAAGTGGATACCAATCTGGAAGGTCGCGCGGCCTTCTGGAAGATGCAGCACGTCGCCCTGCTGGGCGTTGACTTCTATCGCAGCCCGACCATCGGCGTAGGAGCCATTGGTGGCAATGAGCCGCTCGATCTCTTCAACCCTGTCTATGGTGCCAATCCCATTCAGCAACTGGTTCAATATACCGACAGTAGAACCGTAACGCAGTACACAGGCATTTATCTGCAGGATCACATCCGCTTGCAGCACAACATCACGGTGACGGGCAGTGGCCGCCTGGATTTGGCCAAGAATGAGAGCCGTGGATCGGCAAACCAGAACGGCACGGGGCTTACGCCGCGTTTGGGAATTACCTGGCAGGCGATTCCTTCCACAACGCTCTATGCCAGCTTCAGCAAATCCTATCTGCCGCAATCGGGTCAGGCCTGGAATGGCAGCAGCAGCGGATCGTATCTGCCGCCGGAGCGTGGTGTGCAATGGGAAGGTGGTGCCAAGAGCGCGTGGCTGAATGGCCATGTGACAACAACACTGGCCTTGTTCCAGTTGAACCGCAAGAACGTGGCAACGAGCGATCCTACCCATGCAAACTTCAGCCTGGTGACGGGCGAGCAGCGCAGCCGTGGTGTGGAGCTTGAGTCGACACTGCATCCTGTCTCCGGTTGGAATATCACCGCGGCCTATTCCTACATCAACGCGGAGGTGCTGCATGACACCTCTATTGCTGTTGGCACGCCCACTCTTAACGCGCCCAAGAACATTCTGAATGCGTGGACGAACTACGAGTTTCAGCGCGGCGCGGCACGCGGCCTGGCTTTTGGCTTCGGTGGTCGTCACTATACCGATCAGGCAGGTGACCAGAGCAACAGCTTCCAGTTGCCCGGATACGGGCTGACCGACGCTTCGGCAAGCTATCGCCGCGGACGTGCGCTTTGGCAGATCAACGCCAACAACCTGACCAATGCCCGCTATTTTAGCGGCTCCTATAACGCGGTCTATGTCAGGCCGGGTGAACCGCGTACGGTGCGGGGCGTGATTTCCTGGAACTTCTAGACACTGGGTTTTCGCACACTCGGGCTGGAGAGGCAGGCGGATGCGCTTGCCTCTCCAGACACTGTGTTGCATCAGCATGCGCTTGCGACGATTGCTTGCGCTGCTCTACCCGTTCAGAGAGCCGCACTATGCTGAATGACCTTTTGTATCACCCTCGCCGGCTCTGGTTGCGCCGGGTCTTCTTTCAGATTCATCTGTGGCTTGGTTTGTTCATCGCTCTGTATGTGGTGGTGATTGCCGTGAGTGGGTCTGTCCTGGTTTTTCAGGCAGAGATACGGCAGGCACTTTTGCCGCACGCGGAGTTCGACGCCACACGCATTGCTCCTGTTTCTGTGGTGGCTGCCGCAGCTAGGACGCACTTTTCCGAGCAACGGCTCACCTACATCGCCTTTCCGCAGCAACCTTCTCCCTGGTGGACGCTGTATCTGGAGAATGCGCAGGGGAAAACACACCTTGTGTATGCCGACGCCGCCACGGGACAGCCATTGCCGTTGACTCGCACCCTCTTCGTCGATTGGGTCGAAGACCTGCACATCTATCTTCTGGCAGGCCGGACGGGGTTCATCGTCAATTGCGTGATGGGGATCAGCCTCTTGCTGGTGGCCTTGACCGGGGCAGTGCTGTGGTGGCCGGGCATACGACATTGCATGAGGAGCCTGCAGGTTCGTGTGCGCCATGGCTGGAAGCGAGCCAATTACGATCTGCATCAGGCTGTGGGGATTTGGACTCTTCTGATTGTTTGCTGGTGGGGATTTACGGCCGTCTATTTTCTGTGTCCGGCACAGGTAACGGCGCTGGTGAGCTTGTTTTCGCAGCCAGTGGGGATGAAGCCGCCGACCGCGCAGATGGAAACGTCCGGGACGGGCAGCGTCTCACTGGACGCGCTTGTCGCGCTCAGCCAGCGTGTTTCTCCGGGCTATTTGAGTGGCGTTTCTCTTCCGGACAAGACGGGCGGGAATGTGACTGTCCTGATTGACCGGAGGCATCCTGGCGATTTTTCGCACCGCGACATCCTGGTCTTCAGTGGGCACACGGGCAAGCTGCTTTCCAACTGGCATTATGGCGAAAAGTACACGCTGGCAGACTGGATTTTGTGGCTGGTTCATCCACTGCATTTCGGTACGCTCTGGGGGCTGCCAGTCAAGATTCTGTGGGCATGTTGCGGAATTGGTCTGGCCAGCCTGAGTGTGAGTGGCGTGCTGATGTATTGGAACAGGTTTCTTTCCAGAAAGGTTCGCGCACGCTAGGCTGGCGGTGCGCGGGCAGGCATAAAAAGACCGGCTTCCTGTTATCGGAAAGCCGGCTTTTTATGCTTGTACGGCGAACTATTTCTCGTCGTCTTCGATGATGGCGCGCATCCAGTAGTTGCGATTCTCATCGGTATCGATGCCGTGGACTTCGCGTTCGAAGCCCGGGAAGCGCTTGCCCCACTCTTCCATGGCGAGGATGAGCTTGATGACCGGCGAATTGGGTCCGCCAAGGCGCTCGCCCGGCATCGACATGGGGATGCCCGGAGGATAGGGCACCAGCATAACAGCAGCGATGCGGCCGGCCATGCGGTGGAAGGGGAGCTTCTCAGTCTCGTGACGGACCAGCTTCTGGTAGGTCTGCCACGGGGTGAGGACAGCGTCGAAGTCCTCGTCGCAGGCGGCATTGACCAGACCGGCAAGATCGAGTTCGCGCATGGCCTGGTGCATCTCGTCGGAGAGTTCCTTGAGCGTCATGCCACGATAACGATGGGGATACTTCTGCACCAGTTCGGGCAGAGCATCTTCAAGCGGCGCATCGGAGTCGTAGAGGCGTTTGAACTCGAAGAGGTTTTCCAGCAGGCTGCCCCACTTGCCCTTGGAGGTGCCGACGGAGAAGAGGACCAGCACGGTGTAGTCGCCTTCTTTGGCGATTTCAACGCGGCGGGAGTAGAGAAATTCGCTGAGGACGGCGGCGGGGATGCCCCACTCACTTACTTCGCCATGCGCGCTGACGCCCGGCGTGAGAATGGTGACCTTGGTGGGGTCGAGCATGCAGTAATCGTCGGGCGAATCAGTGTCCTGATAGCCATGCCACTCCTCGCCGTGCTTGAGGGTCCAGCAGGAGGGTTCTGTCGCCAGGGTTTCGGGGTCGGCATCCTCAAAGACGACGCGCTCGCCAGTCTTCGGGTCAGTGACGCGCTCAGGCTGATAGAGGGAGAAGAACCATCCCTTGCCTTCTTCGGATTCGCGGCGCAGACGGTGCGCCACCGAGGCCATGGCCTGACGGAAGCTGATGGCATCGGCCAGCGTCTCGTCCATCAACGTGGGTCCGGCCGGCTCGTCCATCAGCGCCGCGGCCACGTCCAGCGAGGCAATCAGCGGATAGAAGGGCGAGGTGGTGCCGTGCATCATGAACGACTCGTTGAACTGATCGAAGTCGAGCTTGCCGCGTTCGGAGAGCTTGACGTGGATCATGGAGCCCATGGAGAAGGCGGCCAGCATTTTATGCGTGGACTGGACGCTGAACAGGGTGGGGCGATTTTCCATGTCCTCCGGCACGCCCATGGCGTAGCGGCCTTTGTAAATGGGATGGAACTTGGCGTAGGCGTACCAGGCTTCGTCAAAGTGGATGCGCGCGACGGAATCCTTGAGCTGCTCCACCACGTGGTTGACGTTGTAACACAGGCCGTCGTAGGTGGAATTGGTAACCACGGCGTAGGTGGGCTTTTTGGAGTTGGCGCCGGCGCCGAAGCGCGAACGCTCAATCAGTTTCTTGACGGACTTCTTGCTGAAGCGATCCAGGGGCACAAGGCCGATCATGCCGTAGCCATTGCGCGTGGGCTTGAAGTAGACAGGGCGCGCGCCGGTGACGGTGAGTGAGTGGCAGATGGACTTGTGGCAGTTGGCATCGACCAGGACAATGTCGTCCTGGGCGATGACGCCGTGCCCAATAATCTGATTGGAGGTGCTGGAGCCACCCAGCACGTAGAAGGTCCAGTCAGCGCCGAAGATGCGCGCTGCGTTACGCTCGGAATCTCCTGGCGGTCCAATGTGGTCCAGCCAACTGCCCAGAGGGGCAGAGGAAATGCCGAGATCGGAGCGCAGAAGGTTTTCGCCAAAGAAGCGGTGGAACTCCTGGCCGACGGGATGCTTCAGAAAAGCAACACCGCCCATGTGTCCCGGTGCATCCCAGGAGTACACGGACTGGTCGTTGTACTTGAGCAGTTCGCGGAAGTAGGGCGGCAGAAGCTGCTCGTGGTAACGCTCGATGGCGGTATCGAGACGCGAGGCGATGAAGGCCGGCGTATCGCCGAACAGATGGATGTATTCGTAGACCTGCTTGATTACCTCAAGAGGCAATTCGGAGACCAGAGTGCGGTCGGCAATGAGGAAGATCGGCACCTTTTTGTTGCGGTGGCGAACGCCACGAATGATGTCGAGCGCGGCGCGCTCCTCGAACTGGGAGTTGCCTTCCAGATCCCAGTCGAGCAGTACGGCTGAGTAGCTGGGATCGGATGTGACCAGCGAGAGGCCGTCTTCCGTGGAGGTGGTGCGGACCACCTCGTATCCCTCGTCGCTGATGGCCTCCACCAGACGTTCCATCGCACGGTCCGAGACAGAATCCGTGCGGCCCACCTCACTGGCGATCATCAGTACCCAGCGCTTCTCACTCATAGTTCCCGTATCCTCAACAAACCTGACCCGCCGCTCAGAAAATATGCGGGCTAGAATATGGTACCTCGCCTGAATGCCCGATTCTCTGCTGGGGGTGCAAAAACGGTACGTTTGGGAAAGCTGCGGATGGCGCTGCGCCGTGGTGGGAGCAGGCGCGACGCTGCCTGAGCGGCACACGCTGCTGGAAATGGCTGCTATAGAAGAAGTTTTAGAGTCTCCCATAGGGGATTCGTAAACCGCTCGCCTTTAGGCGACGGAAGGGGTCTTGGCCCGTCATCCAATTTTCCGATGGTATTGTCTGCCGGCGAAAGATTCTGCAAGACGTTGAGGCCCCGGAGGGGCCGGTCGAAAATAGCCCAGGGCGGTAGCCCTGGGTTGGAGCTGCATGCGCCCTGTAGGGGCGCTGCGAAAAAAACGGATTTGTCTCGGGACTCGTCTTTCCTGAATCGGCCGCACGGCCGATCAATCCGGCTTCAGCCGTAACCCGAAGCCACCGGCTGTTAGCCGGTGGTCGTTCATAATTTGCCGGGCGAGGTTGGCCGGCGTGCGCGGTTTCTGTGATGCGGCCGCCGCGGAAGCGGCCGCATCACGGAAATTAGATGGAAATGCCCAGGATGCGGTTCAGACGCTGGACAAAGCTGGCCGGATCCTTGAGTGCCACGCCTTCCATCAGGAGTGCCTGGTCCAGCAACAGCCAAGCCGCATCCTCGGCAACGGAGTCCTCGGTCCGAGCTTGCAGCTTCTTCACGATCTCGTGGTCCGGATTGATCTCCAGCGTGGGCTTGGGAGCGGGAATGTTGGCCTGTCCCATGGCGCGCAGCATCTGTTGCATCTGCAGCGAGGGCTCTTCTTCCGAACTGACAATGCAGGAGGGGCTGTCTGCGAGACGGACCGAAGCGCGCACATCCTTCACGTTATCGCCGAGAATAGTCTTCAGCTTTTCGAGCAGAGGCTTCAGGCTCTCTGTTTGATCGGCTTTCTCGTCGTCCTTCAGGTCTTCGCTGGTTGCTGCCTTGCTGACGGATTTCAGATCGATTTCACCGTACTTCTCAATGCCGGCAAAGACAATCTCGTCAATGTCGTCATCGAGAATGAGAACTTCGATCTCCTTCTTGCGGTAGATTTCCAGCAGAGGAGAGGTGCGCAGTAGTGATTCCGCGCCGCCCGTGATGTAGTAGATGCTCTTCTGGCCATCTTTCATCCGCGACTTGACTTCTGCCAAGCTGGTCAAACCTTCCACCTTGGTGGATTTGAAGCGCACCAGTTCCAGCAGCGTCTCGCGGTTGGCAAAATCGCTGTAGAGGCCTTCTTTGAGCGGGCGGTTGAACTCCGTGATGAACTTCAGGTAGTCCTCAGGGCGCTGCGTGGCTACATTCTTTAGCTCGCTGAGAATCTTCTTGACACTGGCCGTGCGGATCGACTGCAGCACGCGATTCTGTTGCAGCAGTTCGCGGCTTACGTTGAGCGGGAGATCTTCGCTGTCGATGATGCCGCGCACAAAGCGCAGATACTGCGGCAGTAGCTCCCGCGAGTCGTCCATGATGAAGACACGCTTGACGTAGAGCTTGATACCGCCCTTGTATTCCGTCTGGTAAAGATCCATCGGCGCCTTGGCCGGCATGTAGAACAGCGTGGTGTACTCCAGACTACCCTCGGCCTTGGTATGGAACCAGAAGAGCGGATCTTCCCAGTCGCCGGCAATCGACTTGTAGAGTTCCTTGTAGTCCTCGTCGGAGAGCTCGCTTTTAGGCCTGCGCCAGAGCGCGCTGGCGGCATTCACCTGTTCGGTGACGCGTGTCTTCTCGGATTTCTTTTCGGCCTCGTTCCACTCGCTCTTGTCGTAGGTCAGGAAGATGGGGAAGGCAATGTGGTTGGAGTATTTTTTAACAATCTCCTGCAGCCGCCAGCTATTGGAGTAGGGCTTGCCTTCTTCGTTCAGGTGAATCAGCACGGTGGTGCCGGCAACGGCGCGCTCTGCGGGCTCAATCTCAAAGCCGGTTTTGCCATCGCTGATCCAGCGCCAGGCCTTCTCTTCGCCAGCCTTGCGGGAGATGACCTCAACCCGGTCAGCCACCATGAAGACGCTGTAGAAGCCCACGCCAAACTGTCCAATCAGATTCGAATCCCGCTTGGCATCGCCGGAAAGCTGCGCTAGAAAGTTCTTGGTTCCGGAACGCGCAATGGTGCCCAGATGGGAGACCAGGTCTTCGTCGTTCATGCCAATGCCGGTGTCGGCGATGGTCAGAAGCTGCTTTTCCTCGTCCAACTCCAGGCTGATGCGCGGATCGAAGGGGAATGCCTTGTAGGCATCGTCGGCCAGCGTCAGATGGCGCAGCTTGTCCAGGGCGTCGGAGGCGTTGGAGATTAGCTCGCGGAGGAAGATCTCCGGGTGCGAGTAGAGCGAGTGAACAATAAGGTGCAGCAGTTGATTGACTTCGGTCTGAAATTCACGTTTTGACATCGATCGGATTCCCCAATGCAGATTTGCAAGCTGCGGAGTTTGTCTGTAACTGGTTTCTAAGGAACTCCCGAGTGGAGGAGTTCCTACTGTCTATCCTAAATACATTCAATTGCGGCGCGTCAAGAAGCCACCGACTAGAGACTGAAATGGCATGCGTGGAACTCTCCTGCTGATTGCAGTTTATTCCCGCCGGCGGGCTTTGGACGCTTTGCGGACCCTGTGCAGCAGATAAAGCCCAAGGAACAAGGGGAGGGTAAGAATCTGCCAGAAGGTCTGATTGCGCAGGGTGGTTTTCGGTAGCACGTCGACGCTTGTGTTGCACTCAACGGCTTGATTGCCGGAAGAGACGATCACCTTCACGTGCCACGATCCGCTGCGAGGCAGTTGCACGTTGGCGGCCTGCAGAAAACGGCTGGTTGCGGCTTGATGCGTGGCAGGCACAACGAGGCGGGTGGGTTCCGTCGCGCCGGGTTGGGTGAAGATGAGCGTGACTTCGGCGTCCTGCACCAGGCCCGGCGTGTCAACCTGTTCCACGGCTACGCTGAAGTCCGCAGAGCCCTCCACCAGCGGGTCGGGCGTGGTGAAGAGGGTGACCACAAAGGGGCCAGCTTGCTGATGGAGGCGGATACGTCCGCCATCGGCCAGCAGCGGCGCGGCGGAAAGAAGCGCAAGGAATACCACTGCGGCGAGCTTTTTCATTGTCCACCTGCCCCGGGCATCAGCATGGGTTGCGAGAAGATCCAGAGAGCAATGCCGTAGCTGAGCGCTACCATGCAGGATGCACATAGCCAGAGCGCGATGCGCCGGCCAGGAGGGTCTGCGAGCGGACGGAGGCTCCACCAGAGCAGATAGAGCGCGCCCAAAGCTCCGACATCAAGAATCCAGAACTGCAGGCTCATCAGATTGGTTCCGCCGCCACCCGAGGCGAGCATCACCATGCCCGGCGCGCAGAGCGCAGGCGCCGCTGTGGTGGCGGCAGTGAGCCAGTGGAAGAGTCTGCCGGCGCCCAGGTCGCTGGAGAACTGATCGATTGCGGGAAGCAGGTTGGCGGCGGAGGTGGTGAGGTGAAAGAGCAGATGTGCAATCCAGGTGGCAAGGCCAAACGGCAGCAACGCCACCGCTAGCCGGCTGAAGAGCGTCTTTGAGGTCGTTCGCGGCGCAAGCAGTCGCAGGCCGTGGCTGAAAATCCAGATGAAACCGACGACGAGGACGACGAGAGCAAGAAATAGGAGCAACGTGACAGGCTGCCTGCCCAGCAAGGGAAACTGCTGCCGGAGGTGCGTTGCCGCGGTCAGAACCGGAGCCGTCATGGCCGCGGCATTCCATAGCGAGAACAAGGTGAAGAAGAGCGCGAGCAGGGATAGGTCAGCGCGCTGGCTGAAGCGGCGCACGGAGCTGCGGGCGGGGTCGTCAATGAGTTCGCGGAGCGGTGAGATGGTCACCAATTGCAGATTGTCGTGTGGGCAGGCCTTGACGCAGTCCATGCAAAGGGTGCAATCCATGTTGCCAATTTTCTGGGGCAGGTAAAGCTGGAGTTCGCAGCCGCGCTGCTGCGTGTTGCCGTTAACGCAATCCTTGCCCGCGCAACTGGTGCAGGTCGCGTGTTCCCGCACGCTCAGCGAGAAGGGTGCGGCGAGCGACGTGAGGAAGTTGAACTGGCCGAGGGGGCACACGTATTTGCAGAAACTGGCGCCGGCAAAGAAGGTGTCGACAAGCAGCGCGCTTGCGGTGTAGCCAATCAGCAGCCAGGCTGTAGCCGAGGGCCAGTTC